>RCMY010000051.1_pt1 | contig 101930 bp, 121 predicted proteins | sample 2041341 | NCBI WGS metagenome assembly RCMY01 (sample SAMN09708234, study PRJNA481090) | Marine sediment metagenome, whole genome shotgun sequencing project. | reverse complement strand
TAAACAGTGTGGAAGAAAAGATCTTGGATAGAACCTTATACCTCATTGGAAAAATGGGGTCATTGAACGTTCCCATTCGGGCCATTGCAAAGGAAGCGGGCGTAAATGTGGCTTCGATCAATTATTATTTCCGATCCAAAGAAGAACTGATCAATAAAACCAAAGAATTCTACATTGAGAATGTGGAATCCACCATAAAACCACTTCAAGACGAAACACTCTCAGATCACGAAAAGCTCCATGGTTTCTGTGAAAGTGTAATGGACTACTGTATCCGCTTCCCAGGAATCACCATCCTCTCTAAAGAAGCCCGTATCGCTGAAGACCCAGATTCTCTGTTTTTAGAGATCATCCGTGTCACTGACGAAATGAATGAGCAGCTTCGAAGTGTCCTGTTGAGAGCTTATACACTTCGTTCTTCCGAGGTGGAAGTCCCCATGACCATCCTTTATGCAAGTATTGTGCACCCTTTGGAAAGAATTCTGGCAGAAGACAAAAAAGATCATTTTCTCTTGGATGATCAAAAAAGAAAAGCTTATATTGATGTAGTTCTTAAAATGATCGGTGATCTTCCGAAGCATCTGTACTGATCACTGTATCGCGTACACTGCAAATCCTTTCGTTTCACAAAAAGAATCCACCCTGCTCTTGATTGTATTAGTTAAGAACAGAGTGGATTTTTACCGTTTATCATCATATGTATCATAGATGCCATGGTTTCATATTTAGTCATTTTATTTTTTCAGTAGGCTCATAAGATTTTTAAAAAAGATTTCGAGAAAATGAACCAAACAGTGGTACACTTCGTATAGAAGAGTAAAGGGAGGTGCAGAAGTGCTTGATGCCTATATAGAAAAATATGGAAAACGACTCTATGGTCTTTGCAGAACACTCTGCAACAACAAGGACGATGCAGAGGATCTTTATCAGGAAACCTGGCTCAAAGTACATCGAAAGCTTCATCAGTACAATGAGGAACTTGAGTTTCAAGGATGGCTCACAAAGATCTGCGTTAATACTTATAAAGACCAATATAGGAAAAAGAAAATCAGCCTGCTCTTTGATTACTTCAGCTCACAAGAAGAGAAAGACCTGATTCTAAACAGTGCCCAAGAAGAAAAGAAAGAAGACTTCAGTGACCTCCATGCAGCGGTTCATGGTCTCCCAGACAAACTGAAAATGACAGTCATTTTATTCTACTTCCAGGACCTGAGCCTCACAGAAACCGCAAAGGTGCTGGATATTCCAGAAGGAACCGTAAAATCCCGCCTCAGTAAAGCCAGAGCGCTACTAAAGGAGAAGATGCTTCATGAACTTGAATTTTGATTTTGAAAAGTATACCCCACCAAAAATAACCGAAGAAAAGCTGACGCTCCTTGCCGAGAGACGAAGAGAAGTAAGACAGCTTCTGCTTCTTACAGCCTCCTCTCATCTTCTGTTTATCGCCCTAGGACTCGCAGCTTTCTTGGCTGCCCCCTATTCCATGGCACTCAGTGTGTTATTCCTTTCAGTGCTTGCCCTGTGGCTTGCAGGAACTGGGGTCATTGCCGTGGTCTTCACCAAAAAACAGCTGGAGAAAAGAGAAGCAAATGCTCTCTTTAATCTCCTGTCATAAGAAATATAGTATGAAAGGAAGATGATTATGTCATTTGTAATAACAGCCAATCTCCTCATAGTTCTAGGACTATTTTTGGTCCTTCCCATCCTCATCGGTGTCTACGTTTATCGGGACGCTACAAGCCGCGGTATGAACGCTCCTTTATGGACCCTCATCGCGATTCTCTCCCCTGCCCTCATCGGACTCATCATCTATCTCATCGTGCGTTCAGAAGAAAGAGCACTGGAATGTCCCAGCTGCAGAGCATCTGTCAGTGAAAGCTATGCAGTATGCCCCTCCTGTGGCACTCAGCTGAAGGGCAGATGCCAAAGATGCGACTATCCCCTAAATGCTTCCTGGGACCACTGCCCTCAATGTGGAGAAACCGTACCCCAAGAGGCAAAAATGCCACTATCCACTAAAAGAAAAGAGACCGGCCTTGGTAAAATCCTCATCGCCGTCATTGTCATTCCGATCCTCATGGTCATTCTCCTCTTCATGGGGGTCATGACTTTCGGCGCAAGTACCACCAGTGTGGACAGCGTATCCGGAATCAGTATTGAAAACTATGAGAATTACCCTGAAGTCTACAATTGGCTAAAGACCTCTCAGGAGTCCGAAGACGGCATTTATGTGATGTCCTATAAGAAAGCACCTTCTTCTAAAGATGGCTCCTATTATAATAACTATCTCATACTCTATAATGGAGCCACTGAAGACGCAGATCTCTCCATGGGCTCGGAATCAAAATGGTTCTTCGATGAGTTCTACAAGGTGGAGTTCACGAGTAATGAAGGGTATAGCCCAAATTCCTATGTGCTCTTTCATACTGAAATTACCACCAAAAAGGACCTGCCACTTAGAGTTTATGTGGATGGAAAGGAAGTGGATTATCAACACGTTGAATCCCAGATTCCTCTTTCCATAGATATGGGCTACTAGACAATAACCATCCATAATACGCCCTCCCGTTAAGTAATCGCAAAGAAGAGCCTGAGAGGCATCCTTTCTATGGATGCCTCTCAGGCTCTTCTTCTGTACGCTTATATTCCCTCAACCCATGACTTCCAGCTGGTTTTCCTTGACCTTCCTCTTATTCTCATACATTCGAAGATCTGTTTCATGAATAAAACTGCTGAAATCAGAAAATCTCTCCTCCAGATATACATTGGATCCCACCGCAATATCCACACGGTAAGGGTGGTTGTTCTTTGCAGCTTGAACTTCTTCTCTCATACATCGGATGAGATGCTCATAGGTTTCCTCATCCAGATCATATAATACAGCGGCAAACTCATCTCCTCCTAATCGGAAGCAGTCGCCGTAGGGCAGGAGATACTTCTTCATGGCTTCAGCACATTTCCTTATGGCCGCATCTCCCTCCTTATGTCCAAAATGGTCATTGATGTACTTCAGATTATTAATATCCATCATGACAAGCCGGAACTGTTTTTCACTGTGCTTTTTTCTCAGTCCATCCACATATTTTTCAAAAGCAGCCCGATTCCCCATGCCAGTGAGGATATCCACATAGGCCATTTTCTTCAGAAACTCTGATTCTCTCTCACTTTGAATGGCTTTATCCACAGACCGGAACGTGAAATAAGAGATCTGAAGGAAGAACAGCAGAATGCCGATTCCCGTGAGAGAACCCGTCATCTCATATCTGCCCAAAAGGAATATGCTGACTTCAGCAAGAAGAAAACCGGCTGGGATAAAGGAGCTCATAATCATGGTCTTTGCCTGAAGATTTCCATCCATCTTCCACTCTATGACCATAAGGACCATGGAACCTACAATCATAAAACTTACCAGCACCACAGTCAGATCCATGCTGGATATAAAATTTTGGATTCCAAAAACCTGCAGGAGAACATTCCCCACGAGATTCACAAAAAACACAAGTGCCGCTCCCACCATCACTGATTGATACTTCTGGAACACAGACTCTTTCAGAAATAAAACATAGGATATGGCAATGAGAGGAATCGCCATGTAACTGATTCCTCCAATGATAAAGCGGTTCCCGATGAAAAGCTGCATCACCTTGGACTCCCCAAACAGCCAGACCGAAAAAAGCACAGCAAAACCGCCAAGGTAAATCAGCCGATTGTCTTCAAGATTATTCACAAAAGCCGATAAAATGAGTATGAAGACGCCTAGAATGAGAAATAGTATACTCAGAATAATCTTCAGCGCATTCTCTCTCACCACCTGTGAGATCAGGTCGATTCCCTCTCCGGCATATAGTTCATTCAGCGTTCCTGAGAACGCTCTGGTCGGTGACACCATTTCCAGAGTGATTTCTTTTCCGCTGCTTCCTTCAGGAATACTCAAAAAGTGCCACAGGCTTGCATCTGGAACCGTGAGCCTCCCATCGTTTCCTTTGACATCTCTGAAAATCTCTACTCCATCAATATACACAATGATGTCCTGCATGGAGGACCTGACCCGAAGCATCGCAGAGTCAGAGGATACTTCAGGCAGTGTTCTGGTTGCTGTATATGTGGTATTTTCCGCCAAATGAAGCTCCCGTGGAAAAGTCACTTCTTGAAGGATGGTATCTTCATATTCGACTGTCCATCCCTCATTGAGATCTATGAGACTTCTCTTCACAAGTCCATAGTCTTCCGATGGCATGGTCAGGGCAAGATAAACAACTCCCACTATAAATGTCAGTAGGAGGAAAAATAGGATTCTTCGGTTTCTTCTTGCTTTACTCATGGAAAGCACCTGCCTTTTGTTTCTAAGAATGAAACTGCATTAAGGTTTCCTAACAATCAATCTTATTATTGATTTTATTATAAAGGACAATCGAACCCATATCAATGAGAATGGCACCTTCCAATTTTCTAACGTTTTGATTAGAAATAGAGAAACAGTATAGTCCTGATTCATACGAAAAAGATCTCATCAAAGGGTTCTTTAACCCACGATGAGATCTTTTTTCACTTCTACCAAATTGAACTCAATGACTTTCATTCTTATTACATATTCCAGCATTTAAATAGGTAAAGCCTTCAAACTTATAATCCACGTCTAAGATTAATGACTAAAAGAACAGTTCTCCTGCTTTATATCCCATGGGCAGCTCTTCTTCTGTCAGGAACTGGAAGCTGTCATCCCGAAGGATCGGCAAAAAGGCTTCGTAAGGAATTCTGGTGAACTCACTGGAATAATTGCTGGCACCAAACCACTTTCCTTCCTTGCTGCTGAGATTCAGATTTCTTGCAAACTTCGTCTGATTGGAGCAGTCATGGACCGCAATATCCCACTTCTCCTCATCCGCCATCTTCATGAATGTCAAAGTGAGCTCTCTGCTCCAGATGGGAGAAATATAGCCATGTCTTGCAATATACATATTCTCGCCTTCATAGTTCCCGATGTTGTTCTCATTGAGGTGAAGCTCTGCACAGTTGATAAAATCAAGTCCTGTATCGAGAATCATTTCTTTTTTCTTTGTAAACGCATCGAAGAACTCTGGTGTCATGGGCGTCTCGATTCCAACAGTCCTGATATACTTCTTGGCGATCTTGATGTTTCTGATGACCTGGTCTGCGCAGTTCGCTGCACCAAGATTAAACCGGATCTCATCAAGGCCCGCTTCTCCCAAAGCCTTCAAGGTCTCTTCCGTGGCCAGGAGCCCGTTGGTGTAGAGGTGCTGATACACTTTTGCCTCCTTGAATCTTCTGATGATGGAGTAGTATTTTTCAATCTCCATGAAAGGCTCCAGATACACATACGATACGCCTGTAGGCTTTCTGTAAACCGATAAAAGAAGATCAATGTCTTTTTCGTAGAACTTGGTTCCTCCGATCTCCCACATGCCTTCCCCCACCGGCGGAATCTGATTCAGTTCTCCATAGTTGTAGCAGAACTTGCACTCGATATTGCACTTGTTGGTTTTACGGATGGCATTGAGCCCCGTGCCCAGAAGGCAGGATTTACAGCCCCTTGGAAACTTCTCATCATTGCCCACATAAAGGGTTCTCTTTTCCAGAGTTTTCAGTCCGCTGATTTCTTCCATAAGCTTCTCATTCCGATGGTCAATGGCTTCTTCAATCTGTGCAAAGGTAGCGTAGACGATCTCCTGCTGCTTTACCATGAGCTCTTCCTCTTCTGGCAGCATAGCGAAAAACTCAAACCACTGCAGTGCATCTTTTTTTGATATTTTCATAGTTCCTCCTATTTCTTATAGAGATCAGATTCATCTTCCCTCCATGGTCCCCTAACATTTCATTTCTTTATCATACCCTGTTTCATGAAAAAAATCTTCATTTTTCTTCAAGGGGATCCCCATCGCCTTTCAAGGTGCATTCCTTTCTCGTAGTTCTTCATCGAGGAAAGAAAAAGTCATGCAGTTGATCCCTACGGATCGTTCTGCATGACTGTAAATCACTTCTATGTAGCAGCTGGATTGTCTCTTAATGCATTTTTACGGGAACTCATTTACGATATCTAAGTTCGCTCCACAAAATTTGCTCCAAGGGTCACCTTAAGAATTCTCTTGTATTTTGGAAAATCCCGTTGAAAAATAAAAGAGCCCTTGCCGTTCTTCAGCAAAAACTCCGGTCTTAGAAAATGCCTCTGTTTGTGAACTGTGATGAAAATAAAGCAAAAAAATAAGGATTCAAAAGAATCCCTATTTCAAAATAAGATCCAGCGATTAGTTGCTTTCGTCTCTTCCACCAAAATAATACACATCAAAATTTTCGTCTACATAATACTGTCCAATGAGTTTCCCATCAGTGTGCTTCATCACCAGCTCTCTGGATAGATAAAAATACTCATCCAAAGTAAATGCATATGATTCATCAAGCTTACCATCATGGTTGTACCATGATGCTACGCCCGTCGGGCTCGAAGGAAGCTCTCCAGTTTTTACAGCAAGCAGATTGTTCGCACGATACTCCTGATCTTCGTTAGGTAGTTCTTCCTCAAGTATGTTGATATGTTCTACGATTCTTTCCAGCGTCTCTTGTTCTTTCTCACATCCAGCCAATATTTGAAGGGTGAGAATTGTTAGGATTATGGCTACATACTTTTTCATTTTACCTCCTGATATATCATGTTTCATGATTGGTATTTAGAGTTATTTCGTTTTATCTAAATGGTGGCCTTCTTCCTTGAAAATCTTTAATTATGATATTGCAGTTGGTTGAGTGTGTATATATGAAAAGCTATTTGCCTTTTATAGCGAGTCAAATCGCATCAGACTGATATCAAAGTATCCCCAAATTAAAGCATAAAATATTGGCAGTAAAAACAGCATAAAGCTGCAGAAATACACAAAACTGTTCTTCTTCTTTTCCTTTCCTAGATATTTCATCTGATATTTCATGAATACTACCATGTTCAGATAAAAAAAGAGAAACCCCAAAAGAGTCGCCCTGTTAGTGATGCTTCCCGAGAAAAGTATCCATAGAAGCAAGGAGTCAAATATCGTATCAAAAATCTGTTCAGAAATCTCATTCCATTTTTTCATTCCATCCTCCTCTATTTTTGTCTTCTATATGCTAGATAACAGTCTGTCCTTCAAATACATTCCATATCTTTCGCCACTACTTTAGCGTTAGATTCAGTATAACAGAATAAGTACATTCTATCTATATAATTAGACTTGTTATCCACTGATCTAATACGTTTCATTATAGCTTTTCGCTATGGATAAACTGCGCTTCTGAAGATAGGGATCCATGACGGTAAGAATGATGGAATAGTCTGGTCAACATCTATTTATAAGTACAGAATACTGACAGAATCTGTACATCAAAGAAATAGTACCCTACCTCTCTATATCAATTACCCTGTCTGTCTTCCCAGTACTCTATAGATGAACTAGAGTCAACTGAAAATACCCAAATAGAAAGTAATATCCTAAGCTTAAAGCGAACAATAGCAGCGCACAAAGAATCTTCCCCCCCGCGATTCACCTTGGCTTTCCGTAGTTTTCCTGAATAATCCACAAAAAGATAGGTGGTCAGGAAGAAAAACAGCGGCTGCAACAGTGACAGATCATTGGTTAAGCTCCCTGATACAAATATCCACAACATCAGTGAATACATGATGATTTCTAGAATTCGGGCCAAGATGTCTTCTTCTTTGTTCATTTAAGTCTTCCTTTCTTTGCCTTATATAAAGGATACTACTATTCTGCATGGATGCTCTTCTCATTACTGACTTCTTTGCATAGGTCTTTCATAATGGACAGGCTCATCATAAGAAGAGCCGCTCCGAAAAGAGCAATCATCATGGTGACTCCGCTCTGATACATTTTTTCTACCAATGAAGTGTAAACAGCCATTCCTCCTATGATAAACCAGATGAGGCTATAAAAAATCTGTTTCATTTGAAGTGTTTTCTTTTCTTTCATGTTATGCTTCCTTTCGTTATCTACTGATCTTTTCAAAAACCTGACCGATCCGATGGCCCTTCACTTTTCTTGGAACATCGGCATGGATCCGTGCAAGGTGATGGGTCATGTGAACGAAGAGTTCCATCATCCTGTTTCAGATTCATCTGTTAGCGATCTTATTGAGATTTTCATGAATCTTAAAGATTACAATCATCCCCTCACACCAGATCCGGTTCACAAAGGGAGATGCTACGATGATTAGGAGTCCGCCTAAGGTTTCAAACCCACTTCCACCGCCACTCAGACCCATGAGAAAGACCGTCACTCCAAAGAGCATTCCTATACCTGTTACAATGACATAGATGATCTTAATGATGGTGGGCGTGATCATGGTGTCAAAATTCAGCATTCTGCTCAAAAAGCTTTGATTTCTTCTTTCATCGTACATATGAATCCCTTCTTTCTATATTCTTTGATGTCTTCTTACCTTATGTAAGATAAAAACACACCTCTCATTATCTATAACGATGAGAGGTGTGTTTTTGTTACACTTACTTTTTCACTTTTTCCTTTAGCTAAAATCTTTATACTCATAGGGGTACTCATAACACCACTTCCAAATAACCTCTGAGCAGTTTGGTCACTTTGAACGTTTCTGCTATTTGCATGAGTTTATTCAGATTTTTATCTTTACGCTTTGCGTAACGCTTGAGTGCATCTGTCACAACGGCAATGTCCAAATTGTTCCGACTTCTCAAGCAATCACAAATTGTACGTTCCATATCATAACCGTAATAGGGTTACCAAACATAGTCGTATGTTTGGTGGCACCACCATAAAAGTCATACTCTAAATCGATGTCAATATTGAAGTATCTTCACCCGTCAAAATATAACCGATCTCTACGGAACAGGCTCACACTTCTATCAAGATCTCGGAAGACTGATAAAGTCTAATGAATGAGAATAGTATGTCTTAGATCGGATGTAGTTATTAGCTCAGGTAATTTTCAGCTAGTGCTTTTACGGCATTGATAACCATTACCCACGTAATGTCAGCCGCATAGAAATATTTCTTTTGGTATTTTTGCCAGAGATCAGTCATTGTCTCGTTTCCCATTATGAAATCAATAGTATTCATAACTCCCGTCGCCATCTGTTTGGTAGTACCGCGTTTTTCAGCTGTCTTATTCAGTGCTGTCTTAAAAACATTTACGTCGAAGGTTTGAGTATTAGTCAGGACATATACATCGTAAAAATCTCTCATGCGAGTATTGGTCACGCCACGGCTAATGATCGTCTCAAACTTCTCAGCAAGCACCGTTTCTAAGTTGTATGCCATAATGCTGATCGTTCTATCTTCAAACATCAGTTTAAAGGCATACTCAATTTCCCTTGGGGTAACGGAATCTCCGGTTGTGATGTCTATCTTCAGCATCTGTCGTGTTTTATCAAAGACGGCTCCGATAGATATGCGATACCCCGGATAGTCCGCTTCCTCTCGGATCTCCTCAATCCCTTGAAATGAAAATACAGCACCGTCTTCAATCTGAGTTTTTAAGATGTTTTCAATGATCACTGTAAGTTCAGTTTTAGATAGAGTCTGCCCTTTGATCGTAGCATCCATATCCATTGTGGTGCGCGCATCAATGCCAACCATCGCTGCAATGAGCATGCCGCCTTTAAGAATAAAGTTATGTTTGTAATCTGAAACAGCTATACGTTCCAAAAAGCGCTCCATCATGAAGTTACGAAGCAGGATTTCGGCCTCAACATTCGATTTTTTCGAAAGGTTTCGGATTAAAGCTTTTAACTGGGTGGATGTTTTCATAACAGCACCTCCAGGTAGCCTCTGAGGAGTTTGGTCACTTTGAACGTTTCTGCCATTTGCATGAGTTTATTCAGATTTTTATCTTTACGCTTTACGTAACGCTTGAGTGCATCTGTCACAACGGCAATGTCCAAATTGTTCCGACTTCTCAAGCAATCACAAATTGTGCGTTCCATATCATAAACCGTAACAGAGTTTCCAAACATAGTTGTGAGTTTTGTAACTCCGATTTCATGCAATTCCCGCTTAATCGTGAAAACTGTGAACCCATCCTCACGTAGCCGTGTTGGGTTGTAGCCGGTTGGAACTGTAACCATATAGCTGATTGGATCACGGTCTGTCAGTTCATGCAGAAACAGTGCTGTTTCATGAGAATAGATGATTTTTGGGCGCCGAAGCTGGACGATAAACATCTTGTCAGTAAATTCATCAGGTAAAACATAAATCCCAGTAGTCACTCGTTCCAAATCGCCTGAATGAACAAGCAGTCGCAATCTTTCGTTTGAGACCCCGACTTCGTTTGCTTGGGCGGTAGTAAGGATTCCGCCATTTTGGTTCAGGACTGATTGAAGTTCATTGGGCATAGCCATACTACCACCTCCAGTTTGATTTTCATGCTAATATCATATACCAAACTTGTACGGAAATCAATGTAATTTGATTCCTATGCACATATTATCAGCAAAACAAGCATGATTATCAAATCCTCTTCGAATTTATTTATATATGGAGACCTTCCAGCCAAGGTAAAACCCTAATGAATATCCAAGTGTTATTTGTAGTTAAGTAAAATTTTCCAGAGTGCAAGAACAATGATACAATAGATTCATCAGCTTTATTATATTCTAGTATCATCAAGTTTCATTTATTTCAATATCAATTGAACCGCAATTTAAAAGCAATTTAAAAGGTTATTTGAAAAATTGCAAATAACCTTTTTTTACTTCTTTTTTACTTCTTTAATCCTAATTGCTCTTTTAGAGATACCTGCAGCAAGTGAGAAAATTAATTTTATTTTGTTCCGCAATATCATTCAACCATTTGGGAATAGTTAGAGTTTTCTTTACTGATCTGTTCGCTTCCTGATCTCTTACTAGTGGCATCCAAACATCAACAAGAATTGTGGTTTCATTTTTTTCAAGTTTTATGTCAATGAGCTTTGATGGTTGAGGAATCTCTAATCCATCTCTTTCTAGTACATATAAATAACCTTCAAGCGCTTCTTTATATTTAACCTCAAGATGCCCCCATTTCTCCTTAGAAAATCGTATTGCTAATTATGCACAAAACATAGCTTAAAAGGAATGTATCGTGCAATATCACAAACTGATATAGAGAAGAAATCTTTGGGCGTATTCATTGTTGAACCTGAAAAGCTCCGTGTGTGGCCAGCATAACCGGTGACCTGAACTCCCTGCAACAGGTTGTCGGCGGCTACATCGAAGCCGTCTATCCCTATGATGACCCGGTTGCTATCGTCTGTCATGAAGAAGCCAAGCTCATCTGCCTCCCCCTTAACTGTAAACTTGAGGACTATGGCATCATCGCCAGCCCCCTCATCGCCTGTGGGTTGGCGAAGAAGGTTTCGATTCTTTCACCCCAGAGCTGGCAGAAAAGTATCGGGAGAAATTTGCAGAATCTGAGGTCTTTATGAAGATGGGCAGCCGCATCTTCTCCATCCCCATCAAAACCAAAGATGAGCTGTATGTGGCCAAACCAAACATGTAGTTTTGAAGCACGACTTGGGCGGACATATCTTTCTTCCTGGCCAAGTTTCTGATTTTCGCTTTTAAGCTCATGGCTTTCCCACTCATATCAGCACCTCCAGATAGCTTTTCAGTACCGCTTCAACTTTCAGTTTCCTGGCATATTCCAATAGAATTGAATGATCCGCAGATTTCATTTTCACAAATCGTTTCAACGCATCATTTAGAATCTGGACATCAATCCGACTTCTGCTTCTGATCAAATCACAGACAGTTCTCTCGACATCGTAAGCTCTGATTGGATTGCCATGTGAACTCTTCATCGTTTCTAAACCAAGTTCGTGCAGCTCTTTTTTGATGTAGTAGATTTTGAATCGATCTGCGACTGATCCCACCACTTTGTAACCACTTGGAACAGAGGCTGAATACTCAAAAGGCGTCCTGTCAGAAAGACCATGCAAATAGAGCGCAGTCTCATGAGAATAAATCATTTTGGGATATTTCGTTTGCATGGCATACATTTCATCTTCAATGGCATCGATTGAAACGTAAACACCACGATTCACTCTTTCCAGTTTCCCTTCAGCTACCATCATTTGAAGATAGGTTCTAGGAATTTCATATATATCCAGGTCAGCACTTAAAACTGTGCCGTGTTGCTTCTGAATGAGCTTTTCAAGTTTTTCCAGGTAATTCATCATCATCACCCCTTTTTACAAATATACTTATATTGTAGTCCGTTTAAGTATATTTGTAAGCAAATTTATCAAGACACGGCATAACGATCAAAAACTACTCCATACTCCTAGCCAAAAACACTCTGGACAAACACGAGGTGGAAGGGTCTCTTTATATTTCTTCTTAAGTATTCTTAAGGACAGTATATCCGTCTATTAACAGACAAACAACTCCGTCATATTTATGTCATTTCACGAGAACAAAATATAGTTTGGGTACATCATCATCAAAAGCAACTAAAAAATCTCTGAGACTAGTATCAAGTAAAATACAAGCCTCAGAGATTCTTTTTAAACTACTGGCGGAGAGAGAGGGATTCGAACCCTCGGTACGCGGTTAGCGTACAAAAGTTTTCGAGACTTTCACCTTCGACCTCTCGGACATCTCTCCACAACACACATAATATACCATTATATCCGCCCCTGTGACAAGAGAAAACAGCTAAAAACTTAATCCTCCTCCTAAGAAACCACCATGGAAAGCCCCTTCATCACATCCAGCGCTTTTCTCCCAAGTTCATCCTCCTTGGCCCTAGTGAGATCCGTGCGAATAATGATTTTTGCATCAGGAAATAGGTTTCTAAGGACCACGGCATTGGACAGAACACATACAGCAGTATCCACCCCCACAAGTTCAATGCGATCCACGCTCAGATGATCCTTTCCTGCATTCTTCAGTGCTTCCATCAGATTTTCCGGATGCACCGCATAATAGCCCTTTTTCACTGCCACATGACCTTTAAGAGCTTCCTTTAGAGGTCCATAAAGTTCGTGACCCCAATCCTTCTCTTCCTGGCTCCTTAGATCCTCTTCCATCTCATGGTGCTCATTCAGCGTGTAGACAACGGTCTCCCTGGCTTCCTCCGCTGTCTTTATTCTCTCTAGAATTCCTGGAACTATCTCTTCTCCACCCGGAACTGCCATGAGTCCTCGTTTTTGATCCACAAAGTCATTTTGCATATCCACAACAAAAAGCAATCTTTTCGCCTCCTTCTAGAAAATGAGCTGGGAAAAAGGGAAATTCCCCTCTCTCCAGCTCATACATAGCCTTACACTATTTCATTCTACATACTATCTGAAGATGGCATTGATCTCATCAAATTCCCTCATCAACAGCGTCACTTCTTTGGTTTTCTGATTCTCAATGATCTGATTGGCATTCTTTGCCCCAGGAATAACTGCATCGATGAACTCCGTCTCCAGATACCAGGCCAGCACCAGCTGATAGACCTGACAGTCCTTCTCCTTAGCCAGATGCTTCAGCACTTCAATCTTCCTCAGATTCTCCAGATACTTGGTGGAGAAATTAGGATTCTTCAGCCTTCTTTCCGGAATCACCGTATCCTTTGTATATTTTCCTGTTAGAAGGCCAGCAGCCAGAGGGAAATATGGAATAAATCCAATGTTATGCTTTCGGAGATAAGGAATGAACTTCTCCTCCTTCTCTCTTGTGAGTAGATTATACTCATCCTGAACCACATCGATATATCCATCTCGGTTGGCTTCTTCCAGCTGCTCCAGAGTAAAGTTCGATACTCCAATCTCCCGGATAACACCTTTTTCCCTGAGCCTTTGCAGAGCCCCTACAGCCTCATACTTCGGTGTATTCTCATCAGGGAAGTGGATGTAATAAAGATCAATATAATCGGTCTGAAGGCGCTTTAAGCTCTTATACACCTCTTCCTCCAGAAACTTTGGACTGTTGTCCACCACAATCTCGCTGCCCTCTATCCGGTGGGCTCCTTTTGTAGCCAGAAGGACCTTATTCCGCGCATTGGACTTTTTAAGCACTTCTCCAATAACTTCCTCAGAATGACCGAAGCCATAATAGTAGGCAGTATCAAAAAAATTCACTCCAAGCTCCAGTGCTTTCACAATCATATGCTGGGAATCTTCCTCACTGATGGGATTGTAGGATGGATTCCCCACAGCATTGGTTCCTAAACCAACGGGATTCAGCTGAAAATCATCATAAATACTCTTCTTCAAATTGTTGCCCTCACTTTCCAAATCATCTGTTCGATATCTCTATTATACCCTAAGGCTGAAAGCGATGTCGAAGGAAGATCTTTTAAGAAATCGTGAACGAATGCACAAAAAAGAGAGCTCAAAGCTCTCTCAAAGATCATATTCTTATTTCGTGGATAGGCTGATGGTGACCTTCACATCCGTGACTTCTTTCAGCTCTTCTTTGCTTACAGGAAACAATACATGCCGTGTGGCAATATCCATGGTGCCGATTTCTGCAGCCCGTCTTCTGATAAATACTTCAGCCACATTTCCCTTCACAAGGAGACTCTCTCCAGTGACTTCATTGGACCCTGAGCTTTCCACAAGAATCACTGCGATAAACCCCTGGGTTTTAAAATACTCCACGTTCACCTTTTGCAGTTTATTCAAGCTTTCATCATCAATAAAAAACGGATTTTCAAGGATGGTGTACTCCTCATTGTAGTCCGTGAACTCCTCATAGGTTCTGATGATTCTATGTTCGCTCTTCATATCCAAGGAGTCTGAAGTTCTAAAATTCATCACATCTAGAATTTGGCCACTGTAATTCACAGCTGACTTTGGTGCTGTCTCTAGCACTTCTTCTGCTGGAGCCTCTGCTGGAACTTCCGCCGCTTCCTCCGGAGCACTTTCGGTTACGCCAACCATATCTCTTTCTACAGCAGCCTCTCCCGCTGCCATTTCCTGTGCTCCACAGGCTGTCAGGAATAATAAAGATAGTATCATGAGTATTCCTTTCATCGCTTCACCTCCTATACTTATTTAAACATACACCAGCATGTCATAGATTGCGAAATAATAACAAAAATAATACAAATCATAACAGGAAAATGAGAACGGCGCAGCTATATTCTGCGCTGTTCTCATACATTTTATTATGCAATCTTGCTCTTGATGAGGTCTGCGATTTTATGGGCAGCGGTATTGATCTCATCCTGATCTTCGCCTTCCAGCATGATTCTTACGAGAGGCTCGGTTCCGGATGGACGGATCAGTACCCGGCCTTTTCCTTCCAGGCTTTCTTCTACTTCACGGATGAGGTCCATGACCTCTTCATCCACCTCATGGATGTTCTTGAACTCGTTTGGTATCTTCACATTGACCAGCACTTGAGGCAGCATTCTCATGACGGATGCCAATTGAGAAAGGGTCTTTCCTTTCTGCTTTACAATACCAGCCAGCTGAATGGCGGTGACAATACCGTCTCCTGTGGTGTTGAAGTCTTTGAAGATCACATGACCGGACTGTTCTCCACCGATGGAGTAGTTGTTCAAGAGTATATCCTCCAGCACATAGCGGTCCCCCACTGCAGTGATGGATACCTTAAGTCCCAGTTCCTTTGCAGCAAGCATCAGACCCAGGTTGCTCATGACAGTGACAACGATGGTGTCATCCTTGAGTTTGCCCATCTCTTTCAGGTAAAGACCTGCGATGAGGATGATGAAGTCTCCATTGACCAGTTCGCCCTTTTCATTCACTGCAAGGCATCTGTCAGAGTCTCCATCAAAGGCAAGACCGAGATCACAGCCCTTTTCCACCACAAACTTCATGAGATCCTCCGGATGGGTGGATCCGCACTTTTCGTTGATGTTCACACCATTGGGCTCATGATGGATGACAAAGACTTCTGCGCCCAGCTTTTCAAAAGCTTCAGATGCAGCCAGGTAGCTTGCCCCATTGGCGCAGTCCAGCGCGATTTTCATGCCGGAGAGGTCTCCCTCTAGAGTATTCACCGCAAATGCCACGTAATCTTTCGTGGCATTTTCTGCGCGGCTCACATGTCCAATGTCTTTTCCTGTAGGCACTGAAACGCCTTCAAAATTTCCTTCAATGAGCTTTTGGATTTCATCTTCCAAAGCATCAGACAGCTTCAGACCTTCGCGGTTGAAGAACTTGATGCCGTTGAACTCTACAGGGTTGTGGGAGGCAGAGATCATAACGCCCGCATCCGCATCATATTCACGGACAAGATAGGCCACAGCCGGTGTAGGCACTACGCCAAGCAGTACAGCTTCAGCGCCAACGCTTAAGATTCCTGCTACCATGGCAGATTCTAGTAAATCACCTGAGATTCTCGTGTCTTTCGCCACCAGGATCTTTGGCTTATGTGCACCTTTTGTTAATACCAAAGCACCAGCCTTACCCAGCTGAAACGCCAGCTCCGGTGTCAGCTCACTGTTGGCAATTCCTCGAACGCCATCTGTTCCAAACATTCTTCCCATACAATACCTTCCTTATCTCAAATTAATTCTCTCGTGTACTTCTAAACAATTTTCACATGTCTTATTATATATCAGATGTAGAAATCATAGCAAACCTTTTAGCCTATTCCTTGATTTCCAAGGAATAATTCACTTTTTTACAGGCACATCCTATATTGACATTTGTGCGCACTGATTATACTATGAAATCCTGAAGTGTCACAGTGATACCAACGTTTTTTCACAATCCAGGCACCAGGGAAGGAACCCCCGCCATGATCCGCACCTTTAAAGAAATCTACGGCAGCTATCCTCTGAAAAAATGGGATATCGTCTTACTCTTTTTCTTCGTATTTCTAAGTTTTATGCCGCCTCTTTATTTTCACCTTACCCAGTCTCCCGCAGAAGGAGATAAAGTCATCATCGTGGAGAAGGATGGAAAAGAAATATTCAGGCATCCACTAGATGAAACCATGGCTCATGAGATCAAGTTCCCTTTTATCCACAACGGAGAACCCTATGAAGGGAATCTCGAAATGAAAGACGGAGCTGTAAAGCTTCACAGACTTCCGGAGGAGATCGTTCCCCTATCCATCCATGAGGATATGGGCTGGATCTCTGAAAGCTATGAAGTCATCGTAGCTCTGCCTGTGAAAATGGTCGTCAGAATATCAAGCAGTGAAGTAGATGAGGTGGATATTACCACCTAGTCTACTTTTCTTTTTCTCCATTTCTGTTTTTATCATGATCTTTATGGAATCCAGGCTCCTGCACAAGATTGTCCATACCGCCCACACCAAAAGGCATTCCTTGGGACAGCATCTTGTCGTAGACCACCTTAGTGGGCATGAGCCACACTTCACCGGTGCCTCGGAAGACTTTGAGAAGTCCTTCACCGGAAAAGCCTGAACCGATGAGGGTCTTGGTGGTTTTCTCCACGGTGAACTGTATGCCTGCAGTTCTTAGAATCGAGAAGCTTCCATCAATCTTCAGCACATCATCCACTAAAGAGTACTTGAAAATCTCTGTTTCAGGTACTGGAATCTCCAGCACCACAATGCCTGTGCCGGAGAGCTTTGTCTGAAAGAAGCCTTCCGAACCAAAAAGAGCACTGCTGATGCTTTTCATGGTGGTGACACTGATGTCGATGGTGTCCTCCGCTGCAAAGAACAGTTCGTCATCGATGATGATCTCTTCCTTTTCCAGCTGAAGGATGGCGTAGTGTCCAAAGGATGGCTCCAGAAGGATTTCACCAACACCCTTAAAAAGAGGTTTGATTACGGGCTCCCCAGAAATCTTGGAGGAGACAAATTTCTTGGACAGTCCCATGAGACCACCTGTGTTGGTGGAAACCTCAATGGGTCCTCTCATAAAGCTCAAGGCATTGGGCTCTGTATAGACGCCGCCTCCCTGCAGCACAATACGAAGCTGACGCAGCTTGATGTTCGCATCTCTCATATAGGAGAGCATGAACGCTGTTTTCACATCGCTGCCTCCTCGAAGATCATCATACTCCAGAACCTGAAAGGTGGAATTGTTTTTAAACTCACTGAGCTTTGTCAGAGTGTTGTTCATTTCGATATTGGTTTTCAAGGACATCGCCGCCTTTTTCAGTATTTTCTATCATTATAGCACTTGGTGGATGATCTTGTGAACCAATGAAAAAGGCTTCCCACTACTGAGAAACCTCCTCCATCTTTTTCTTCTTTTACAGCTCTACTTTTTCTTTCACTTCTGCACTGCTGTGCACTTCAAGCTTTTCATTATACTCCACATGCTGGATTCTGCACCCAGGACCAACCTTGATTTTCTTCCCCCGGACCATCTTTGCTGTTGTGTTTTCCAGGTAGATGTCGTCTCCTTCAATGAGATCGGTAGTTAAGGTGCCGCTTTTCCCTCTGGAAATAAGCCCAGAAAGCACTCCATTGAAAAATTCCCCATCGGATTTCACAGAAAGACTTTCACAGTAGATTTCTTCTACTTTGGAGTCTCCTACAAGCTTAAACTCTCCATGTCCCACATTTAGAACACCGGTAATCTGAACTTCCCCACTGAACTCTGCTTTTTCCGCATTGACTTCCTCTGCACTTTCTAAAGCGCCAAATACGGTAAGCTTCTCTGCATCCAGCTTCTTTAGGGTGCACTCCCCAAATACCTTGAGATCCTGGCATTGAAAGTGACCGAAAATTTCTGCGTCTCCATAGATTTTTGCTTCAATGGCTTCCAAATCTTTTCTGAACTCCGCATCTCCGTATACTCTTAAGGTCTCCACCTTTACATTCTCTAAAGCTTCCAGGTCCCCTGCCGCTTTTATGCTGTAGGCTTCCAGTTCGCCTTTGAGGAGAAGATCTCCTGCACAGGAGATCTTCCCATAGAATCCTTTTTCCAGCGTGATGTCTCCAACACTTTTTACATCTTGTCTATCCATCTTTACCTCCTACCAGCGCATCTTGATGATCCATTCTCTCATGGCTTCCAGCTGAACTTTGTACATATCATCTGTCTGATAATCTGTAGCAGACTCACGGCCATTCAGGAGATTTTTCATCTGGTAGCTGATGCCCTCTTCTTTTCGGTCCAGGATTTTACCATCGTGGGTCAGAACATGAATATTGAATTTATTTCGTTTCATTTTTACCCTTCCTTTATTTCCAGAGATTCTATCTCTCCTGAAGCTCTTCTGCCAACTGGTCTTAAACGCCTCGCTCCTGCTGCTTTCTTTGGATCAGTAATTTTCCTATAGTTCGATTTTCTCTTCCACTTTCGCCTGCTGGTGTACTTCCAGTTTTTCGCTGTATTCCACTTTTTTCACTTTGCATCCAGGTCCTAAGGTTACTTTCGCTCCGCGTACAACTTCTGCAGTAGTATTCTCCAGATAGATGTCATCTCCTTCTACAAGGGTAACCTTCAGCTGACCGTTTCCTCCTCCAAAGAGGCTCTTCAGAAGCCCCCCAGAGCTGAGTCCTTCTTTTACAATAATCTCGGAGCCTACCAGTTCTCCCAGAGAAGAGCTGCTGGCGATTTTCAGTTCGCATTTTTCGCAGTTTACGGTTCCTTTGGAGGTGATGGCGCCAGAGAGGTAAAACTCTTCGCATTCCATATCTCCCTCCACACCGATTTCTCCACTGAGCTTCAGGTGATTGCTTCTGATGTTTCCGTGAACTTTAATCCCCCCTGAAAGTGAAATCTCATTTCCTTCCAGGAAGTCTCCAATGGAGCTCCCACCGGAGATCTTGATCTCCTCGGATCTTACATACCCTCTGACTTTACAAGCTCCGGAAATTTTACAGGAGGTGGCGTCCACATTGCCGTCCACCGTGATGGCTCCGGAGATGGACATGGTCTCACAGGAAATATCAGATGTAATCTTGCTGGCTCCGGATACCTTCACATCTCTATATTCTCCACCGGTGGCCACCGATGCACCGCTGATTCTAAGATCTCTTTTTTCCATGATTTTTACCTCCCGCTATATAAGTTTCAGTTTCAGTTTTTCCAGAGCACCACGGATGCTGTAATTATCCACGATGGGTGCCTGGTCTGAGTAGAAGATTTCTCCTGATTTATGGAGAAGGGATACGGTTACGCCAAATCTTCTGTAAACAGATAAGGCGGGATCTTTATCTTTGATGTTTTCATACTGGTCACTGAGCATCTTAAGAATCCTTGAAAGGTCCTCTACACTAATATTTCCCTGGTGAAGCAGATCTTCCGAAATATACATATAGAGAATATCCTGAAAGTTATACTCTTCCTTGCCTTTGAAGATTTCCTCATAAAGCCTGATGATCTCCGTGTGGAGGACGCCTAATCCAATAAGGTCTTCCTTTTTTCTCATGAGCTCTTCTGGTATATCCGAAGAGAACTTGTCTGCAAGATCATCCAAAGACGCACCGTCTTTCATGTTGAGAATCTGCTGTATCCTCTCGAGAATCTTCTCTTTTGGGAAGAAGGTTTCATGCCCCGTATAGGTGGATTTCTTCATAAACCATTCTTCCGGAATCAGTTTCTTCCGTTTCCACCGATACAGCTGTCCATAAGAAATGTCCATTTCTGTCAGCAGATCTTTCTTGGAGATTAAGTCTTCCATTTCTCTCACCTCTTGAGTATAATGTAACATAACATTGTTACGTTGTAAATCCCTGGAACGAAAGAAAACAAAAAACCGCATTATATTATGATTATCTAAGCAAAAAGCACTTATAATCTAAATATTATCATCAATACCGGAGTGATCTTCTTTCAAATTTCCACTATATCAACGTAACAACCCTGACGACATTTGACGCTTTGTTTTATTCATTTATAAACAGCGTAATAACCCTATGCGATTATCTCTTTTTCATCTGAATAATCTGAATGACACTATGTAAATTATGAATACTCTTATAGAAAGATAACTTTTTTTTGTTATGATATAGTTAATGAATATTTTAAGAGGTTCCGCTTTGACTTCTGGAAATGCCTTTACTAAACCAAGTCCTCTGGATCTTTATCTGGAGACATACAAAACCATGTCAAAATCAACACTCTACATTTTTCTCTTTGCACAGTTTGTATGGGTGATTCTCCTCATTGCCTTTGCATGGCAATATATACAAGTGAAAAAAGGCAACCACGAAAGAATCAACGGGTACATAGAAGTTCTGTACAGAGGGGATGGCGATTATGAGACCATGCTGAAGGGCGTTGCAAAATATGCCTTCTCCAATATGGTCATCGCCCTTTTGATCTTTGCAGCAGGTTTCCTGTTTCCCTCCTATCAGACCCAGCTTTTCAACACACTGGTGTTTGCTGGAAACCAGAAGTTCTGGAAAGAATGGTACAAAAGAAACCCAAATCCTACGTTTATTCATAGAGACTGATAAGAATCAGCACCTACATTCCATGAAAGTCTCTTTGATTCCTTTATCGGAATAATAGAATGCACATAGTCCCTGCTCCATATTCACACCTTTACTTAAGAGGAGGCGGTATTTTGAAAGTCACAAGCAAGACTCTATTTTTAGTTACAATATTTGTTGGAGGTGGTTACTTACTTTTCTTCATCATGAAGAAAGACTGGTTCGGCGTAGCATTCTCTGGATATCTATTCCTAAAAGGTCTTCATCTGTCCTTTGATCAGGAAGCCTATGATGAAGGCAACAAAGAGGCTGATCTAAAGAAAACGCTGCATCGGAAGGCATTTGGAAAGTTTGCCCCCTTTGCCCCTTATGTTCCATTTCTTTCCCTCTTCGTTGCCTTGGGGTTGAGCCAGATCTTTGAAGTGACACTTTTCCTTCGTATTGCCTTGCTGTCTATTGTTCTTTTCACATTTCTTTATATTCTATGGTTTGAACAGATCATCAAGAAAGAAAGACAAAAAGCAGAGGTTGTTGAATCGAATGTAATTATAGAACAAGTGGACCACCCCAAATCATAAGACCGCTTCATTCAAGCAAAACAATACATGAATCTACAGTACTATCCATACTCCTATTTATTTTGAAAGCGAGGAATTATCATGTTACTTGTACTTTACTTCATATTCGCAATGGCCAGCATCACAGGAATGAGTTTCGCCTGGAAACAGAAAAATGCCACCAAAAAAATCTCCTACTTTGCATTGTCTTCGATTCTTCTTTTCCTATTTGCATATCTTTTCCAAATGGAACTGAGAACAGTAGACTGGACCCCTTTCTTACCTAAGTGATAAAAGAAGGCACCTTTTACTATATGCTTCCTCACAAAATGAAGTAATAGAATCCATTGCCTAAATAGAAAGGTCTATGTTCTGGTGGTCGAAATGACACAATTAATTTATTGATGAAAAAGCTAAAGAAAATGAAGGCTCGATAAGATATGCTGAGCACGCTCACCCTATTTGTCTCCACCTCCCTCTTTCTAAATGAGCTTCCAAATGTCGACCTCTTAGTTCGTTACAAGCAAGTATTTTATTTCCAATAGACGACAATGTACATGGAGGTTTACGATGAATTCTGAAGAAAGAGAAATGCTGAAAGAAGGAAACAAATCAATCTGGAGATTTTGGAAATCTATTCTGTATACACTTGGAGTCATCCTCTTTGCATCATCTATTCTTTCGTTCCTACCAATCACTACAGAAGGATTCTACTTCATTATGTTTTGTATCCTACTCTTTGTGATCTTTTACTGCACCTTTACCATTGTCGATGAGATCAGAAAGCGATGACAGGAGGATGATATATGAACATAACATTTGTTAATCCAGGGTTCGAAAAAATGATAGAGAGTATTATGATGTTTCAAACCGAGGGAGAATCTCCCTATTGGTCAGACTCACTATTTCATTTTTTCCCAAAACTAAATCAAGATGTATTTCAGACTCTTGATTATAACGCCAAAAAACAATATATTTTGAACGAAATGAAGGAAATATATCAGGAGCAAGAATCCCTGATTAATGAAAAAATCGTAAAATATAGCAGGCATTGGAGAAGATATAGACCACAAATTGAAGAAGCGCTGTCTGATGCATTTCAAGTAGATACACATCAGCTGTTTAATGATTTAAGAGCTGAGATAAGTCTAAATCCTGTGTCTCCAAGATTCCTGAAGGATCAGTATTTTCAAGTTTTCTATCTGAACAGTGAGCGCGGTGCACTTGGTATTTCATTACATGAGATGATTCATTTTCTATGGTTTCATGTTTGGAATCAAATTTTCCATGATAACTATGACGAATATGAGCGGCCAACATTAAAGTGGATTTTGAGTGAGATGGTCGTAGAATGTATTATGCGTGATGAAAGACTTAGTTCTATTAACCCTTATTTTCCCAGGGAGAACAGCGGATGCGTCTATGATTACTTTCAAGATATGAGATTATGTGATAAAATGGCACTTGATGTCATTGAAGAATATTATCAATGCGGGAACATCAGAAAGTTCATGCAGGACAGTTATGCTTATTGCCAAAAGCATGAAGAAGAGATCAGAGTTCATATTAGTAAAGCAGAAGAACAATTTTAAGCAAAACAACTTCTATATTGCTGAAGAATGAGAGAATCCCGTTACAATAACTGAATTTCAACACTCCCAAAAAACTAAGCCCCCAAAAAGCAAAAGAGACCTCTCTGAATGTGCTTACACACAATCAGAGAGGTCCTTCTTATTTACTACGTATTATTAAGCCTTCTTGGCGTATTCAATACCCTTTTCAATGGCATTCTTATTCATCTCAAAGAAGGTCTCTTTTCCATGGCCTTTGAGAGATTCCAGAAGCTCATCCTTGGAGATGATTCCAGTCTTCTCTACCAAAGCACCCAGAAGAATCATATTGGCGATCTTCGCAGAACCAATGGCTTCTGCTTCTGTCTGGCTTGGGATTCTGATGACGGTGACATCATCTCTATCCACTTCTCTCGTAACAAGATTGCTGTCCAGAATGATCAGTCCGCCTGGCTTTACTGTTTTCTCAAACTTATCCAGGGAAGGTCTGTTCATCACAACGATGGTGTCAGGCGCAGAAATAATCGGTGCTCCAATTTCCTCATCAGAAAGGATCACAGAACAGTTCGCGGTACCTCCACGCATTTCAGGACCATAGCTTGGACACCAGGAAACATTCATTCCCTTATCCATTCCACCGAAAGCCAGGAACTTCCCCATGGACAGAATACCCTGCCCGCCGAAGCCTGCAAAAATAACTTCTTGTGTCATTATTTCGCTTCCTCCTTCTTGTCAAGATCCTTCTTTACACCCAGTGGGTAGTAAGGAATCATGCTTTCTCTCAGCCAGTTCAGAGACTCCTCTGTATTTAGGCCCCAGTTGGTAGGACAAATGGAAAGCACTTCCACCATGTTGAAGCCCTTACCGTCGATGGCATTCTGGAACGCCTTCTTGATGGCTTTCTTGGTCTTGGCAACACCTGCAACCTTATCTACAGAAACTCTCTCTATGTAATAAGCACCATCCAGCTGTGCCAGCATTTCAGAGAATCTGATGGGATATCCTTGAGTAGCAACATCTCTTCCATAAGGAGAAGTTTCGGTCTTCTGTCCTGGAAGAGTCGTAGGCGCCATCTGTCCGCCTGTCATTCCATAAATACAGTTGTTGACAAAGATGGTCACGATCTTTTCGCCTCTTGCTGCTGCATGGACTGCTTCTGCAGTACCGATGGCAGCGATGTCTCCATCTCCCTGATAAGTGAAGACAATCTTGTCTGGATTGGCTCTCTTGATACCTGTCGCAACAGCTGGAGCTCTACCATGAGCTGCTTCAAACATATCACAGGCAAAATAGTCATAGGCTAGAACGGAACATCCAACAGGAGCCACCCCAATGGTCTTGTCGATGATATCCAGCTCTTCCATAACCTCACCAATGAGTCTATGGATTACACCGTGTGTACAACCAGGACAGTAATGTGTAGGTACATCCAAAAGTCCTGTAGTTGGTTTAAATAGAATTGGTCTGTCTTTCACTTCCATTACTTGTTCCCCCCTACGATTTCGAGTGCCTTCGCAAGAATCTCATCTGGAGTAGGAATCATACCGCCGGAACGTCCATAGAAATGAACTGGCTTTCTTCCCTCCACAGAGAGTCGTACATCTTCTACCATCTGGCCCATGCTCATTTCTACGGTTAGGTAGCCATGTTTGGTGCTTCCGATGGTGAGATCAAAGGCTTCCTGTGGATATGGCCACAGGGTAATAGGTCTGACAAGTCCAAGCTTAACGCCCTTTTCTTTGGCAAGCTTGATGACGTTCTTACAGATTCTTGCTGTGGTTCCATAGGCAACCAGAATGAGGTCTGCATCTTCTGTATTCATCAGTTCATACTTGACTTCTTTTTCCTTGATGGCTGCATACTTTCTGCCCAGATGATTGTTGTGCTCTTCCAGAGCTTCTGTCTTCAGGAACAGGGAGTTGATCACATTGTGATGCGCTCTACCCATTCTTCCATTGGCTGCCCAGGTCTTTTCAGGAAGATCTCTCTTTTTGAGGTTTTCCTTGAATTCTACTGGCTCCATCATCTGTCCCAGCATACCGTCTCCCATGATCATACAAGGTGTTCTGTATTCATCTGCCACATCAAAGGCCTCCTGAATAAGGTCCACCATTTCCTGGATGGAGGATGGGGCATATACCGGCATGTGGAAATCTCCATGAGCTCCACCCTTTGTAGCCTGGAAGTAGTCAGACTGTGCTGGCTGAATACCGCCAAGTCCTGGACCTCCACGCACGATGTTGATGATGACGCAAGGAAGCTCCGCTCCAGCAAGGTAGGAGATTCCTTCCGCCTTCAGGCTGATTCCTGGTGAAGAGGAACTGGTCATGCATCTTACGCCTGTGCCAGCTGCTCCATAAACCATATTGACGGCTGCAATTTCACTTTCCGCCTGCAGAAACACTCTGCCGATGGTTGGCATCTTCTTTGCCATATACGCAGCCACTTCTGTCTGCGGTGTGATCGGATATCCGAAGAAGCATTTGCAGTTGGCTCTGATGGCCGCTTCTCCAATAGCTTCATTTCCCTTCATGAGTACCTTTTCGCTCATACCTAAACCCCCTATTTATATACTGTGATGACTAAGTCCGGACACATTCTTCCACAGGAAGTACATCCAATGCACTTCTCCATGAGCTCCGCAGGAATCCCTGCTGGTCTGTACCCTTTTTCATTGATTCTGTCTGTGAAACCGATGATGTTCACAGGACAGGCAATGACACACTGTCCGCAGCTTTTGCATCGTTCTTCCCTAAACACAACTTTTGGCATACCATATCCCCCTTTTATTTTAACTCCATGGCGTTTTCATAAAGATTTCTATGGGAAGCAGCTCCCCATTCAGTTTTCCTTCCAGTTCTCCAGCCAGATCTTCTCTGGCCACGGTGTACAGATGGGGAATCCCCAATTCTTTGGAAAGCTCAGACACAATCTGATCCCCTTTCAGAATTTCTTCCACTGTGGTCTCTAAAGACAGGTTGGTGTTGGAAATGAGATGCGTCACTTTCAGTCTTGCGCTTCTCTCAATACCTTCAATGTACTCTTTGATTCCTTTTTCATCTGGTGTCATAGGACGCTGGGTATTGATGACAAAAAACAGATTGTAGCCTGTTTTTAAAAGCTCCCCATTGTACTGCCCTAAAACCACGGCACCCATGTCGTCTCCACCGATGTCCATGATATAACTGGTATCTCTTTTGACAAAAATACCACTGACTTCCGCAGGCACCATCATGAGCTCCGCATTGGACCACTCAGGATTTGCTGCGATGACATCAATCCCTTCTTTCCCAAGGGTCTCCTTGAAGTCCCGGATACAGAAAAACGGATTCACGATGTCGAGATCCACCAGGGCGACCTTTTGGCCTTCCCGGTTCATTTTCTTGGCCAGATTGATGGAAATTTCGGATTTTCCGCTGCCGAAATGTCCGGTGATGATCGTGATTCTCTCCAAAGGCTATACCTCCATACATACTTTCATGGTTCTATTTTAGTACAAATTCCTTTGGGAATCTAATTTTCAATTTCATGACAAAGCTCTTCATCTGATTGAAAATTAATGAATTGTTTGTAAAGTGAGAGGAACTTTCACAACAGAAATGGTCATCTGTTATGAAAGACCCCTGAATACCTTTACAAATCACGATTTTTAACTTTTTTAAGATTTTTTCACTCTATATTATGAATTTGATAATTTTATGTCATTCAATTTCTATTCTGTTGTCTATTCGTAGATGATGGCTTCTTCTTCTCCACAGAGGACACGATTGGCTGCTTCAGCAAGCGCCAAAAGCTCGTCTTCCCCGGGATACACCACCACAGGGGCGATGAACTCCACTCTTTCCTTGATGATATTCACCATCATCTTGGAGTAGGCAATGCCGCCAGTAAGAAGGATGGCATCCACTTTTCCCATAAGCACCGGTGCAAGAGAACCGATTTCCTTTGCCACCTGATACCCCATGGCGTCGTAAATCTTCTTTGCTTCTGCGTCTCCCGCAGCTGCGCGGTTTTCCACTTCTCTAGCATCATTGGTTCCTAAATAGGAAACAAAGCCGCCTTTTCCTGTGATCATCTTGAGGATCTCTCCCTTGGTGTACTTTCCGGAGAAAGAAATTTCCACAAGATCTGCTGCAGGAAGGGTTCCGCTTCTTTCTGGAGAGAAAGGTCCTTCTCCATTCAGCGCGTTGTTCACATCCACAACCTTTCCATTCTTATGGGCGCCTACACTGATGCCTCCACCCAGATGCACCACAATGAGGTTCAGCTCGTTGTAGTCCAGATGGTTTTCCTTGGCATAGCGCTTTGCCACTGCCTTCTGATTGAGGGCGTGGAAAATGCTCACTTTTTCAAACTTGCTGTTTCCGGAGATTCTTGCCAGATCCTCCATTTCATCCACCACCACAGGATCTGCGATGAAGGCTTCTTTTCCATATTCTGTAGCAAGGCCCTGAGCAATCATTGCTCCAAGGTTTGATGCATGCTCACCCTTGATGCTCTTTTTCAGGTCCGCCAACATGGCTTCGTTTACTCTATAGGTACCGGATTTGATGGGCTTTAAAAGGCCCCCTCTGCCCACATAGGCGTCAAAAGAATCTAAAGCTTCCCCTTGATCTGCCAGCACCTTTTTGATTTCCTCAATTCTCCACTCATACTGATCGATGACACTATGGAAACTTCCAATGACAGAAGCCTCATGACGCAGTGTATGAGATGCCACTTCGGTGTTTCCGTCAAAAATACCGATTTTTGTGGATGTGGATCCTGGATTGATGATTAGTAGTTTACTCATGTTTTCCCCCAAACGATTCAAATAGATTTTACACACTGTTTCCTGAAAAAAGGTCTCTTCTATGCGTTCAGCACGGCCATGGCGATGCTGTTGACTTTGCTTTCAAAGGAGTCTGCTCTGGAGGTGACCACCACTGGGGCTTTTGCTCCCAGAAGGACACCACCGGACTTGCTTTCCGTCGTATAAGTGAGCGCTTTATATAGGACATTTCCGGATTCGATGTTCGGCATCAGAAGAATGTCCGCATGACCGGCCACAGGGCTCTTGATGCCTTTATGTTCCGCAGCTTCCACACTGAGCGCATTATCCAGGGCCAAGGGTCCATCCACGATGCATCCTTTGATCTGCCCTCTGTCATTCATCTTGGACAGCATAGCTGCATCCACGGTGGCCTGCATGGCTTCGTTGACCACTTCCACAGCGCAGATTCCTGCTACTTTGGGTGTTTCAACACCAAGGCTCTTTACAAAGGAAACCGCATTGGTGAGAATCCCCACCTTTTCTTTGAGACCCGGGTAGGTGTTCATGGCTGCATCCGTGACAAAGAGCATCCGGTCATAACCGGGCACTTCAAAGGCTGCGATATGGCTGATGAGGTTTCCTGTGGCAAGACCTGTTTCTTTGTCCAGCACTGCCCTAAGAAGAGACTTGGTGTCCACCAGGCCTTTCATGAGAATGTCGCACTCTCCCTCTCTCACGAGATTCGCTGCAATCTTTGCTGCTTTCGCCGGGTTCTTCTCTCCAATGATTTTAAAAGTGTTCTCCAAGGACAGCTCGCTTAGAAGAGACAGAATCTTCTCCTCGTCTCCCACCAGCACTGCATTGCAAAGCCCCAGCTCTTTCGCCTTCGCCACTGCCTTCAGAACTGGCTCATCTTCCGCCGCAGCCACTGCAATGACTCTTTGACGGTCACTGCCCTTGATTTTCTCATAGATTTCATTAAAACTTTTCACTCAGTATTTCCTCCCTGTATCTCAGCGGTTTTTCTTCTCCGCTCAGCACTCTTCTTGCCCCTTCATAGAGGGATTTCATTTCCAGTTCACCGGGCACTCTCACCACCGGTGCAATGAACTTCACATATTCTTCCACCATCCCCATGAGCATGCTGGAATAAGCGAGGCCTCCAGTCATAATGATGGCTTTCACATCGCCCTTCAGAACTGCTGCGGATGCGCCAATCTCCTTGGCGATCTGGTAGGCCATGGCCTCGTAGACTTTGGCTGCATAATCATCCCCATCATGGATCATTCTTTCCACTTCTCTGGCATCTGATGTGCCAAGATGGGACACAAGACCCGCACTTCTCTGGAACTTTCTAAGAAGAGACTTCTTGTCGTACTCTCCGGAGAAGGCATATTTCACCAGAACTCCTAGAGGCAGCGTGCCCACACGCTCCGGACTGAAAGGTCCCCCGTGGTTTGCGTTGTTCACATCCACCAATCTTCCCTTTTTCAGCGGTCCTATAGAAAAGCCTCCACCCAGATGCGCCACGATGAAATTATCTTCATAAAAACTGAATCCTTCTTCTTCGCAGACCTTTCTTGTGACGCCTTTGATGTTCAGGTAATGAGCAAGAGAGCCTCTTTCTTCTCCTTTAAGACCTGTAAATCTGGCCACATCGTCCATTTCATCGCAGGCCACAGGATCGACAATATAGGCTTCTACACCAGCCTCATCGGCAATCTCTTTGGCAAGGATAGGTCCCAGGTTCGAGGCATGCTCCCCTTGCACGGCAGCTTTCAGATCGTTCACAATATCCATATCCACAAGATAGGTGCCCCCTCTTATGGGTCTCAGAAGTCCACCGCGGCCAACCACGCAGGCAAGGTCCTCTTTTCCGATTTTCTTCTCCCGGAGGACCCTTATGATTTCTTCCCGTCTAACTTCACTCTGGTCGATGATATGTTCAAAGGCCTTCAACACTTCCACATTGTGTTCCACCACTTCTGTATGAATCTCCATGGACTCGGTACTGTAAATGGCAATCTTTGTGGATGTGGATCCAGGATTGATGACAAGCACATATTTCATACGCTTTCCCTCCCATAATATTTCTATTTAATCATAACAGAAACCCTTTACATTTGAAAATATGTAAACTCTCTTATTTTTAAACCATCTGTTGTAGATGTTCCAATAAAACCGTTTTTCCATTATCTTTTTCATATTTTATGTTGAAACATACACAATTATATTGTTTATTTGTCAAAAAATCATCTGGACTTGTCCAGATGATTCTTCACTACTTCATAGGTTTGTACTTTCGAATCACTGCTTCTGCCACCTTTATGCCATCCACAGCACTGCTCACGATGCCTCCAGCATAGCCTGCCCCTTCGCCACAGGGGTAAAGGCCTTCTGCAGAAGGACTTTCTAAAGTTTCTCCCCGGAGAATCCTCACGGGCGCGGAGGTTCTTGTCTCCACCCCTGTAAGAAGTGCACCGTGTTTTGTGAATCCCTCCATCTTTTTTTCAAACTGCAGCAGTCCATCTGCCAGCCCCTCAGTAATATAGGCAGGAAAAAGATCCTTCAGAAGCGCACTCTTTACGCCGGGCTCATAGGAAGGATGCACGTCCCCAAAGCTTTCTGTGAGCTTCCCTGCTAAAAAATCCTCCACCTTCTGCACTGGCGCATGATAACCGCCTCCTCCCAGCTGGAAGGCTTTCTTTTCTAGATTTCTCTGGAAAGCGATGCCCGCCAAAGGATGGGAACCGTAATCATCCGGTGTGACAGAAACCACCAGAGCAGAATTGGCATTCTCCTTGTCCCGGGCATGATAGCTCATGCCATTGACCACTAGATGCCCTTCTTCACTGGCCGCTGGCACCACAAGACCTCCAGGACACATGCAGAAGCTGTAGACCCCTCTGCCATCTCTGGTTTTCGCTGCTAAAGTATACTCTGCCGGGCGCAGCTTCGGATGCCGGAAAGAGGGTCCGTACTGGCTTTCACTGATTCTCCACTGAAGATTCTCAATGCGCACGCCTACAGCCATGGACTTGGCTTCCATGGTGATTCCTTTGGAGAAAAGAGTCTCGTAGGTATCCCGGGCACTGTGCCCCAGGGCCAGGATCACCACCTCTGTTTCAAAAGGTTCTCCATTGACAGTGATTTCCTTCAGCGCTCCATCCTTTATTTTGAGATTTTCCATCTGGCTGTAGAAACGGACTTCTCCACCCAGTTCCTTAATTCTTTCCCGGATTTTCACCACCACGTCTTTCAGAAGATCGGTACCCACATGGGGCTTGGATAGATAGGCAATCTCCTCCGGCGCTCCTGCGGAAAGAAGCATATCAATGACTTCATGGATTCTGGGGTCCTTGATTCTCGTGGTGAGTTTTCCGTCAGAATACGCACCTGCTCCTCCTTCTCCAAACTGGATGTTGGTTTTCACATCCAGGATGCCGGTCTTCATGAAGAAGTCCACCTTCTCATCCCGCTCTTTCATAGGCGCTCCACGTTCCAGAACCAGGGGACAGTATCCTCCTTCCGCCAGCTTCAGGGCAGCGAAGAGTCCCGCAGGACCAAGTCCTACAACAACTGGTCTGTGCTTCAGGAGCATATTTCCCTTTGTGAGGGGTTCCCGGATTGTCTCCGCATAGTGGGAAACCTTTGGACTTCTGTTTTTCCGAAGGGCCAGCTCTTCATCCTTCACCGTAAGGTGAACAGTATGCACGAACTTTAAAGGTTCTTTTCTCGCATCAATGGACTCCTTCTGAATTTCCAGAGACAAAATCTCACTTTCCGGGATTCGTAAAAGCTTTGCCGCTTTTGCCTTCAGTTCGCTTTTATCTTCTTCTAAGGTCAGTTCCAGATTGGTAATCTTTATCATCATCTTCACTCCAAAAATGGAAGCCCGAAGGCTTCCATCTGTATTTTTTCCTTGATATTATCCTGCAGGGGTCTGTTCCGGCGGCAGCTCTTCTTCACCTTCCACTGTAATGGTGACAGAAATGACCAGCGGATTCACAGAGACTTCAATCATATCCACCGGCAGCACAATCTTTGGTGTCAGCTCGTATTCACCAGGCTGAAGCCCCGTCAGATCAATTTCTGCGGTGATGGATTCTTCTGTGATTTCATCCAGTGCACTTTGTGGTCCGCTGACCACGATGTTCACCGAGTTTGTGGAAAGGGTAACACTGAACCCTTCTCCCATACCGATGGTTGTGACCCGTTTTGAGATGGTCCTGGTCTCAAAGGCTTCCAGCACGAGAGATACGGTAGCGCTGGAGTTTCCTTCCACAGCTATGATGCCCTCTGGAATCACCAGCCGTTTCAGATGGTCTCCAGACTCATTGATTTCTGACAGATTCAGCTCTTCCGTGGAGATCTCGCTGATCTGGTTCAGCAGACTGTCCGGTCCTGCTATAAGAATGGTGGCTGGTGCCACAGAGGTGCTGAGAAGTTCAAAGCCTTCTGGAACTTCACCCGCGGTATCCACCACAATGGGCACAGACTTCGTAGAAAAGACTTCAATGTTCATCTCCACATAAAGAGGAGAGAACTGCACGTGGTTTACCACCTGGTCTTTTTCATCGATGGCCACAAGGGAAAGAATTTCTTTATAATTTTCCTCCAGACCTTCCCGCTGGCCTCTGGCTGCAAGAGCCTTGACCTGATTCACATACTGCGCAGGTCCTTTCACCATGACGGAAGCTGGATTGAAGGTGGTCCCTGCCACATAATGGCCGTCGGCTGCTTCTGCATCAAACTGGGACACAATAGGCACTTCTCTTTCCAGATAATCATCCAGATACACAATGGCTTTCACATTGCTGCTGGGTGTCACATCCAGGTCCGCTGGGTAGGAAGTGATTTCAATGGGCACTTCGTTGATGCCTGCTTTCAGGGGAAGATCATCGAGATTTGCCACCACTCTGAAATTGCTGGCAACACTACGATATACTTCAGACGCAGGTCCTTTCACCGTCAGGGTCACCATGATGTCCTGATTCGGAAGAAGCGCCAGATTCTGTTCTGTGATGTTCTCCAGGTTTTCCAGTCTCACGGGCACATTGTACACCTTCATGGTCTTGATGGGATTTTCCACATTGATGATGTAGATCCAAAGACTGAAGGATAAAATGAGACTGACTATTTTCAGGAGGAGATCCGATCCTTTTTGCTTAGCCATGATTCAATCTTCTCCTTCCATGTAATTTTCTTTTCAATCTTGCTGGTCAGGATCTTCACAAGGATTTTCTGAAGCCTCTCCTTGTCGTAGTTTCGGACAAGCTTGCCGTTGAGGGCAAGAGAGATGGTACCAGTTTCTTCCGAAACAATGAGCACCAGAGCATCAGACACTTCTGAAAGTCCTAGAGCTGCCCGGTGCCTTGTGCCCAGGCTTTTGCTGATGTCTTTGTTGGTGGTGAGAGGAAGCACACATCCAGAGGAAGAGATCCTGTCTCCTCTTATGATGGTAGCTCCATCATGAAGCGGTGTATTGGGTACAAAGATATTTTCTAAAAGCGCCGTGGAGACCACCGCATCAATTTTAGTGCCTGTCTCACTGATGTCCCCAAGACCTGTGTCCTGTTCAATAACAATGAGGGCTCCGGTTTTACTTTCACTTAAATTGTCCACAGCTTCTACGATTTCATTCACAACTTTGGTCAGGATATCCGCATCTCTCAGCACCCTTCTGTCACTGAAGGCCGATCTTCCCAAGTGCTCCAGAATCCTTCGGATTTCCGGTTGGAAGATGATGACCAGCGTCAGCACTCCAATGGTGATGGTCTTACTGATGATGGTATACACCATGGTGAGATTGAAGATATAACTGATGGGAATGAGCAGCAAAATCAGCACAATGCCGCGAAGAAGCAGCTCCGCCCTTGTTTCGATAATCAGTTTATAAGCTCTATAAATCAGATACGCCACGATGAGAATATCAATGACGGAGGAAATATTCATATTTCTAACGGTATTCAGTATGGTATTGAGCGTTTCCACGGGACACCTCCCCTGCTTTTCTCAGCAGATTTTAGTCAATATATTTAAATTATACAATAGAACGCGCTTGGATTGTGCACAATTTTCGGTTTTTGGCAATTTCTTTGCAGTATTCACCGATGTTTCATATTATGCATCGATAAATAGGATCCTCTTATGCTGCATGCTCCTCTCCCATTGTAGCGGATGAACTAAAAAACCTCTTAAAAGAACGGGTCTTTTAAGGGGGTTTTAATATCTTTTCAAGATTTCTAAAGAATGCAGTCCTTTTCAGCTGATTTTTCTTCAGCATAGATCCTCAATTCCTGCTCTTCACTAACTATTCTAGAGAGGTATTACACTTACGGTGTAACCATAGAAAATAAAAACCCCTTCCAAAAGCACAGCCTTTAGAAGGGATCTTCTACTACTTATTTCTATTGATGAACGCGCGCAGCTCTTCCTTTGGTCTGAAACCAACAATCTGGTCCACCAGCTGTCCATTTTTAAAAGCGAGAAGTGTAGGAATGCTTGCAACTCTATACTTTGCTGCCTGCTGTGGGTTGTTGTCCACATTAAGCTTTACAAATTCCACATCTTCAATTTCGTCGTTGAGTTCTTCAAATAGGGGAGCGAGCATTTTGCAAGGTCCGCACCAAGGTGCCCAAAAGTCCACCAGTACGAGTCCTTCTTTTCCAAGTACATCACTTTCAAAAGTGCTGCCTGTTACTTCCTTAATCATATCTTTTCCTCCTGAGTCTTTAAATTATATTACCCATTATACACATTCTTTTTCATTTTTACAGTTGGTCGTGAAAAATTAACAGAAGGTTTCCTTTGACAAATTCTGACATCAAAACGTTTACATATCCTTCAGAAAGAACCTGTTTTCAGGTCCTTCTTCCCACTATAGGGAGGCCAGCCAAGCTTCAGCGTCCACCTTCAGAATCTGGGTGATTTTCTCTTCCTGAAATGGACTCTCATGTCCACCCCTCTGAAGAAGCACATATCGGTTATTCTTGGTCCGATAGAGAATCTCCTCAAATCCTTTTGGGTCTCCAAAGTATCCCTTGGTGACTCTTCTGATTTCTGTGGCTGTTTCAAGGTTTGGTGTCTTCTTTGTCATGTGGTTCCCTCCTTCCAAACGTAAAAGGTCTTTTCTATTATATCATCATCTGTATAAATCTTCAAAGTTCTTCTCCTTAGTGGCTTTTCAAGAATTTTACATTCGTTCCTCAGACATAAAACTGTAGTTTCTACTGAGGACTTAGTTCCCCCCATGGAGTAAAACTGCCAGGAATTAAAGATAATTCCATGATTCTTATAAAAGACACATTCAGAGCACTGCAGACTGAAACAGAGAACCAGAACTTTCAGTCGTTTGGTGACCACTTCTAAAAAGACAGGGTAAAATCAAGAAATGATAAACTCCCAGGATTTGAAGAAATAAAGAGAGCCTAGCCCACTTTATGGCAAACTCTCTTTCCATCATTTTTCTCTTTTTTATTCTCTAGCTTTCCATTGAAAGGCAGTCTCCAACCTTCACTTTGCCCCTAAGCACACCACTCTCTGCTTCAATGACAGATCTTGAATTTTTCACAACTTTACTGATCCTCCAGGGCTTCATATCAAAAATGGTATGAACCACACAGAGATCTTCATCAAGAAAAAGAACATCAATGTTCATTCTCATAAAGAAGCAGTGAATGCTGCTGCACGGAGTGATTCTGAGCCCTTCATCTTCTGGCAGAGAGGTCTTTCCCATGAGTCCCTTGAACCGGCCCAGAAATCCTTGTGCTTCCTTCAGATTCTTAAGAAGTACCTCTCCCGTTTCTTTTTGTCTCAGTATGCTCATCCTTCACGCTCCTTCAGAAGATTCTTGGCTTTTGTCTTTCTCTTCACTTCTTCCTCCTCATACCAGAATATATAGTCTGCCGTTTCGAATACATTCCCATCATAGAGCATTCTTCTGGTGAGAATGGTCCCATCAAAACTCAGCACTCCAGGCTGGGTTACTTGAATACGAAGCCTTGGTGTGTCCTCTTTCCCAAAAAGAGCCTTATATCCTTCCATGAACTTTTTCGACGGATCCTCCGCTTTTTTCATGAGCATCATCTGATAGTCCGATCCCGTGGCAGGCAGATAGAAATCTCCCTCCTGCTCTTTGCCAAGACTAATGATGATCTCTTTTTTCTTTTTGTCTGATAGATGAAGGACTCCTTCTTCCTCCAAGGACGTCCGGTCTTTTTTATAATGAAGACTTCCACGGACAAGATACTTCGGCATCACAAGCACCGCGTAAAAAATCCTGCCCAGAAGATAGACTAGAAGAAGCGCGATAAGAAGAAAGAGAAGAAGGCCTAGGAGAAGGGACCTGTATGGGGACACATTCTGTAGAAGTCCCCCAAGAAAGCTCACTACCCTCACTTCAACATCGATGGGAGTTCCTGTCAACAACCTGTCCTCTCTTTGTGTCATTACAGAAATTACTAAGTTAACGGACTCATCCTTCATATTCTCATGGGGCTTATACCGCAGCGATATTCTTTTTTCTTCCTGAGCGCCAATCTCCTGGGTTGGGTTCAAGATCTCTCCCTTTCCTTCTTCCAGGGAGAACGTAAGGGTTTCTGGAAAAATGCTGTCGTTCTTTAGAAGAATCTCTAGAAGAGCGGATTCTCCAGATTTCACGGAGACCTCAGAAGAAACAGATGACAGTGAAATCTCATTTAGGACTCCTATGTTCACTTCTCCCAGCTCTTTTTCCTGCACAAAGGGTTCCCCTTTGTAGCTTCCACGGAACCCGATGCGTAGATGCGCTTTTCCTTCTTTTTCAAAATCTACTCGTATACTGTATAAGCCATCGCCAGCGCGAAGATCCCCGGAAGCTTCTTCTCCATCATCTTTAAAAGCATAGACCACTTCACTGCCGTCTTCATAGGTGAGGTGCAGCGCATATTCTTCCAACAGAAGATCTCTTCCTGGTATAAGATTCACCCCACCGGAGGAGAGACTGCTTCTGATGATCCTTGAGGAATCCAAAACTTCCAGTGTGCTGGTCTCAAAATAATCTGATGTGATGACAGGAACATTTTTCACCGAGAAGGCACTTCCTGCAGTGGCTATGGTTTTGCCTTCTTCCTTCAAGAGGACCTCCACCTCATAAAATCCATGGTCTTTGGTGTCCTCAAAAGTTCCCACATAGACATCATTCTCTAAAGTCAGTCCGATGGGCGTTCGGCTCCTCACACCATTTTTTGTGATGACAGCTTCCAAGGATGCTGTTTCTGGGATGGGCGTACTGGAATACACACTGAGCCTCAGCGGTTCATTCATGGGATGCACGGCATTCATCACAGGTTCCTCCATCCAAAGCTTGAAGAAAAAGTCTGTGCTGCCGAAGGCCTTCATGGCTGGAGCTGCAGTTTCTCCTGGCGCTGGGGTCAGCTTGACACTCCAGGTGCCCACCTGCTCCTCCTCTTTCTGATTGAGGGTCAGTAAGGTGTACCCTCTCTCTTTATATAAAGCAACGCCCTCTGTAATGCTCTGTCCTCCAGGCCCTGTGATATTCACCTGATAATTGTCTGTATTCTGCGTAAGAAGCAGCGTGGTCTGGCTGATGTAGGGATCCATCTCAAAAGAAATGGTCTTTTCTTCTGAAAGAACAAACTCTTCTTCCAGAAGAGGACTCCTGTTTTTCAGACTTTCCACAATGCCAAAAAAGACCTCTGCCAATGTGCCGGGGTCTTCTGTGATGGTAGCTGCACCCAGGGTTTCCAGAGACATTCTTTCCAGGATTACAGGATTAATGTCCCCAAACCCAACGGTATAGATGGGAATTCTTTCTTCTGCTGCTCTTCCTGTGAGATCCCATAAACCGTTCATGTAGTTATCCATATAACCAGGCTCTTCACGCCTTGCAGGGTCCGGATCCGGAATTCCGTCTGTGACAAAAAGGATGACTTTCCTCGCCCCATTCTCCACCTCTTCCAGCTGGGTGAGGGCAGATTCCATGGCTTTCACATAATCCGTATCCCCCGCAGGAAGAAGATTTCCAGAGAGTGCGTTTTTCATGAGATTCTTATTTGCTGTACTTTCCACTTTCTGGAAAGGAACAACCGTTGTCACGTTCTCATCGAAGGTGATGACACCGATGGCATCTTCCGGACTCAATAAATCGATGAACATTTTGGCCGCGGTTTCCCGTAGTCTTTCCGGGTCTGTCTGTCCCATGCTGCCTGATACATCCACAACGAGACTCACCGCAAGGTTTTCAAGCCTTACTCTTTCTTCCGCCTGGACTTTTGCCAGGGGAAGATACGCAGCAAAAAGACAGATCGCTAAAAATAGTGACCATGACTTTTTGTTCTTTCTCATACTACCTACCTCAATATATCTGTTCCGCTCAGTGCCTCCAGTACGTTCAGTAGTGCCGGTCCTAGAATAATGATGAATATGGCGGGAAGGAAGAAAAAGACCAGAGGAAAAATCATCTTTACGGGCAGCTTCGCCACAGCCTGCTCAATCCGCTGTCTTCTTCTTGTTCTTGCGGACATGGACTGGACACGAAGCATATTGGCGATGTTAGATCCCAGCTGGTCCGCCTGGATCACTGCTGTGACGAAGGTGTTGAGATCATCCACTCCAGTTCTTTTAGAAAGGGATCGCAGAGCTTCTGATCGGTTTCTGCCCTTGGAGATGTCATCCAGCACCGCACGGATTTCTTCCGCCAACGCACCCTTCATCTTTTCAGCAGAGCGCTTCATGGCCATATCAAAACCAAGGCCTGCTTCCACAGAAACATAAAGAAGATCCAGAAAACTAGGGAGAGATACTTGAATCTCCTCCTGCCTTTTTCTGGCAATGCTCCGATACTGCACATAGGGAAGCATCCATCCCAGAAATGCCATCACCGCTGTGAAAAGAAGTGCTGGCAGGTTTGTAAGAAGACTCACCACATACATGAGTCCACCAAAGATGACCGCGCTGACCAGCTGAAGAAGTAGAAGTTTATTGGTATTCATAACCTTCTGCTTTCCGGCTTGGATGATCAGCGTCTCATACTTGTCCTTGATGCCGGAAGGAGTCATTCTTCCCACTGCTTTGGCCATACGGTCCACCAGAGGGGCTATGACACGGTCAATGAAGGGCGTCTTCAGTTCATCTTCCTCATAATCCACACCAATGGCTTTAATGGACTGAAGTCTTTCAGAAACCATGACTCGTTTTCCAAAGAAGACCTGATAGAATACTACCGTGATGAGTGTTACAGTGACCAGGGTGAGTAGATAGAGCAGCGGTTCCATACAGTCTCCTCCTTACATTTTTACTTTGATGATTTTCATAAGAATCAGCACACCAACAGTCTGCATGGTAAGCACCACACCTATGAGGATATTTCCTATGAGCGTGTTAAAGAGAGGGAGCATAAACTCTGGATTAAGGAGATTCAGGATAATCGCCAGCACAAAGGGAATGGACCCCACCACAACGGCGGACATCTTACTTTGAGCGGTGATGGTCTTGATGTCTCCCCGAAGCTTGATACGGTCTCTGATGGTATTGGCCAGCACATCCAGAATCTCCGAAAGGTTTCCTCCCACCTGGCGCTGAATGAGGATGGCGGTGACAAAGATGTCGATGTCCTCATCCTCGGTTCTCTTGGAGAAATCGGAAAGGGCCTCATCGATGGGTTTTCCAAGGGAGTTGTCCCGGACGATTTTATTGAACTCAAAGGCGATGGGGTCTTCCATCTCTTTTCCTGCCACCAGCATGGACTGGGTAAAGCTAAGTCCTGCACGAAGTCCATTGGAGAGGATCGATAAAGCCTCCGGAAGCTGATTGTTCAGCTTCTTTCCCCTGCTTACTTTTGTCATTTTTACATATAACCCCGGAATCATATAGAGGATCAGCATGATGAAAAGCACCAGAAACAGAGGCACATCGAAAAGATACAGAAGTATTCCTGCTGAGCCACTGAGCAGCACTGAAATCCCAAAAAGCTCTTCCGGTTTCAAAGGAAGATGCGCTTTTGTCAGGGTATCCTTATTCTTTTCGTAGATCTTTCCAATGAATCCGATCCTCGAGAGCTTTGATAAGAAGAGTTCGTTTCTTGGGATCTGCTGATTTTCTCCACGCTCTCCTGCATAGCTTTCTACATCCGAGGTTCTGATTTTCTCCATCCGGTGCTGAATCTGAGCAGACTTTCCAAAAAAGAGCAGATACAGTCCCACAAGTAGTAGAAGGACACTAAAAAATACTCCTGCATATATTGCATAAATCATCCTAACTACCTCCTCATCTGAGAGGAATCTGTTGGCACCTCATATTTCTTAAAAATAGCTGACGGCACATTCTCCCCATAAGTTTTCAGCTTTTCGATGAACTTCGGCACAATTCCTGTTGCCACATGTTTTCCAATGACTTTTCCTGTCTCATCAAAGCCTTCCTGGCGGAAAATAAAGATATCCTGAAGGGTGATGGTATCATTTTCCATACCCACCACTTCGGATACTTTTGTGATCTTTCTGGATCCATCATTAAACCTGGACACCTGTACAATGAGATCCAATGCCGATGCAATCTGCTCACGGATGGCTTTGGAAGGAAGCTCCATCCCCGCCATCATAACCATGGTCTCCAATCTGGACAGCGTATCTCTTGGGGTATTGGCATGGATGGTGGTGAGAGAACCATCATGGCCTGTATTCATAGCCTGAAGCATATCCAGTGCTTCTGCTGATCGGACCTCACCCACAACGATTCGATCCGGTCTCATACGAAGAGTGTTGACCACGAGGTCTCTAATGGTGACTTTTCCTTTTCCTTCAATGTTTGCCGGTCGGCTTTCTAATGTCAGCACATGGTCCTGCTGCAGCTGAAGCTCTGCTGCATCCTCCACGGTGATGATACGTTCATCATGAGGAATAAAGCTTGAGATGACATTCAGAAGCGTTGTCTTACCGCTGCCGGTACCACCAGATACAATGACATTGCATCTGCCTCGGACACTTGCCCGTAAAAACTTCGCCATATCCATATTGAGTGTACCGAAGGTGATAAGGTCTTCCAGAGTAAATGGATCTGTGGAAAACTTACGGATGGTGATGGTAGGACCTTTAATGGCCAGTGGTGGAATGATGATATTCACACGGGATCCATCTGGAAGTCTCGCATCTACCATAGGACTGCTTTCATCTACACGTCTGCCTAAGGGAGCGATGATTTTATCGATGGTATGGAGCACATGCTGATCGTTTCTGAAGGTCACAGTGGTAGGTTCAATTTTACCGAAACGTTCAATATAAACATGGTTGGGACCATTGACCATAACTTCTGTTACAGAAGGGTCATGAAGATAAGAAGTTACAGGCCCGTATCCAAAAACTTCATCCATGACATACTTTGTGATTTTCTGTTTGTCACTGATGAGCCAGTGCTTTCTGTGACGGTTGGAAAGATCATTGATGGAGGCGCCAATCTGCTCCTTGATGATTTTTTCCTGCTCCTCCAGTTTGCTTTCTGGATTCATCACCACATCATCGATGACCGCTTCCAGCACAAGTGTTGAAAACTCTTCTATCTCTTTTTTCTTCTTCTCGCTTTGCTCTTCCTGCTGATCCTTTTTCGCATCCTGATTGTTTAGTCCAAAACTGTTCAGCATCATTTGTCGTCACCTCTCTCTTCATCTGACCTTGCTGTTAGGACTCTTTTCCATCTCCAATGGTCTTCACCATTTTGCTGATGGATCTTGTGATGGAACCTCTGGGGTGCTTCGTTACATAAGGAATCCCCTGATTCAGCGTTGAAGTTGCTTTCTTATAGTCTGCGGGCACCACATACTGAATTTCATAGCCCAGTGTTTTTTCGATATCCTTTGGTCTGATTTCACTTCTTCTGCTCTGCTTGTTGAGCAGTACGGATATTTTGGATTTTGGAAAGTTGAAGTCCACAAAAGTGGCGATGGCTCCTTTGACATTTCTCACTGTTGCCACTTCAGGGGTCGTTAGAAGAAATACCTTCTCTGCAAACACAAATGCCGGATTCACTGGATCGTAGAATCTGGAAGGCATATCCACAATGACATAATCATAGGCCAGCTGAAGGTTCTTTAAAATCAGCTGAATATGCTCCGCATTGATGAACTCATTCATTCTGGGCTCAATATTTGCTGCCAGCACCTTAACTCCGGACTCATGACTGGTCATATAGGTGTTCAGGTATTCTGGATCCAGGTTCCGTATGTCATCCACCACATCTGAAATCGTATAGCGTGGCGTTAGGTTCATGGCCAGAGCAATGCTTCCGAAGTCCAGATCAAAATCTACTAAGGCAACTTTCTTCCCTGTATTCTTCGCAAGGGAAACCGCAAGGTTCGTGGAAAGAAAAGTCTTTCCCACACCCCCTTTGGTGCTGAAGATGGTGAAAATCTGCCCATATCCTGTTGACTTTCTCTGCTTGGATGGTGTCACTTTCTGAAACTCCATTCTCTTTCTGGTGAGCTTATTGGCCTGATAGATGGAGTCCACCAGCTTATTGGGTTTAATGGGAACCAAGACCACATCCTTTGCTCCAGAGAACAGTGCACGGTGCATGATGTCCTCATGGACTTCTGATTCAATAATAATCACCGCTTTGTCCATATACTCTGTGGTGACACGTTCACAAAAGTCATATCCGTCTCCATTGTAATTGGAAGAGACCAGAACCACGTCCACATTCTCTACATCGATGATGGCCAAAGCGTCTTCCATGGTATCTGCATCTCTTGCAATGGAAATGTAATCCACATTGGTAAGAATATTTTCTATGTCAAATTTCTCTTCCAGATTGGTACTTAAAATGAGTACTTTAATGGTATCCACTTACCTCGACCTCCATTCTGCAAAGTTATCCATGCCAAACTGAGTCAGGTTCACCGTCTCACCGTCCAGAGGATTTCTAAGGGTCATGTTGAGGGACCCGAACTGGCTGGCAAATACCAGCACTTCTGCCTGCTCCGGGGTCACCAGGAGCGTCAGGCTGCTTGTAAGGCCACCATTGGCAGCTAAAGCTTCCGGACTGTTTTGTGGATTGATGCCTTTTTTGATGATTTCAATATTCTGGAACTGGGTGATGGTAAAGGGTGTGGGATTTATACCTGGTTCTGTATATGTGGCAAGGATGTCTACTTTATCTCCTACAGAGATATATCCTGCTACTCCAGACACTTCTCCAATGGCCAGCGTCAATGCTCTCATGTTTTCAGGAATTAAATAGGCAAGCTCTGTACCTTCTTGATCGAAGGCGATCCTGCTTTTCAGCACTTGCTCCCCTGTGATGATTTCTGATTTTGTGATAAAGCCCACGATCTCCGCTGCTTCTTTTACAGCATCGGGATGCAGCGCATCTTCGGGAATGTTCGTCACCTGAAGCATCTCCTCTGTGATTCTAGTGTTTTCCGGGATGGTATTGATGGCTGTAATGACAGCTGCTGTTTTGATCTCCGGTGGTGGAGGTTCTTCAATACCTGAGATGTAGTTATAAAGAAGTACCACGGTGATAAGTGCTAAGAGCACTGCAATGACCAGGACACGTTTTTTCAGTTTCACAGTTTCTCCCCTCTCTTTCATCCACTAAAACATAAAAAGGGTCCATCCGCGCTACGAGGAACACCCCTCAAGGCAGATGAACCACAAGCTTACTTCACGAGTTTGCTGTATTTTGCTGCATCAGGCTCTACCGGATTAAATAATTGATCTCCGCTGACAATAATTACTTCCAGTTGCCTAACCTCCCCAGTCATCCGTCCAAGTATCGTACCTTTTGGATAGTCCACACCTTCTGGTGTTACTGGATAGGATCTCGCGTTTCCTGAACCTAATGATGTGTAATTCGGGCCAAGGAGCGCATGCTCTGAACCCACTGCGTCTTTATTGTTCTTTGATCCGTCTACGATGATATCCAGTATTTCATACACAGCAAATTCCTTAATCTCAAAGTACAGTGTATTGCCTTGAGATCTCACAAAGTCTGCTATTGGTATCAGCCCATACATGAACCTTTCTCGCTCTAATTGTGATGGCAGACTGTTTGCTTTCTTCATTCTGTCTTCGACAGAGCCTATGAGTGAATTTGCCTGTCCGGGCTTTCCTTCAAACTCCTGGTCAATGAACATTGTAATTTTACTGGAGTTACCAGCAAGTGCACTGTTTATAACATTCTGCCCGTTCCATGCAGGATCCAGATAAATGTATCCTGTATTATTTGGATACTCTACTTCATTGATAGTAATCTTCTCACTATGGAGATATTCTTTGCCATCTTCGTAAGATTCTCTTGTCAGATAAATAGGCAGAATATGTCCACCGGCGGTCTTTTTGACATAACCCCAGGTAGCAACTGCACTGGCACTGACATCCTGGCTGTTAAACCCAAGTAGTCTTGCGAAAAACAAACTATCATTTTTCTGCGGGGATACGACGATGACATCTCGATATTCGGTTGATCCATTTTCAAGGGTGACATTCATTTTCTTAATTTCAACAAAAGGTACTCCCTCAGCCCCATTACTAATCGCCGTTTCTTTTGCGATTCTAATGGCCTCAGATTTAATACCAGCCAAAACCAAAGCATCCGTAACACCCATGGTTTTTTCCATTTCTCTGGCTCCTGCAAGAGCTCCAGCATCAGCAGCTGTTACCATCTGTCTCCTGCTGGTATACAGCATTCCCGCATCTACAACAATGGCCGAAAACCCTAAAATTACCATAAAAAGGAAGAGAAGCATAAAAATACCCGCTGCGCCTTTTTCATCTCGAAACAGCCTTTTTATCAGCATTTCCATTCTCCTCCTTTCATTCAATCCTCATGACTGCTTTTGCTTGTATCTCCACCTGTCCATTGAAGAATAATCCCACCAGTGGCTGAACCAATCCTTTGATTTCAACAATGGCATTATTTGTATTGTTGATGATCTCAGCATTAGTCGAATACTTAAAATGTGTACTATCATTCGGAATTGTGATTCCGCTCACACCAGCCACCGCTTCCGAGGATGCGATGTAAGCACGGTTTCTCTGATCTATGGTGGACACTACCGCAACACGCGCACCTTCACGGGCCGCACTGGTCAGTGTGATCTTCGCATTAAACAGCCATCCAAATTCTAGAATGCCAAGAAGAACGAATAAAACCAAAGGAATTGCGATGGCAAACTCTACAATTCCCTGGCCATCTTCCTCTTTCATTCTCTTCCATCTTCTTAACATAACCTTTCACCTCATTTGGTTCAAAAAAAACTGGGAATCCAATTGGTATAGACCAAAGCTGCTCCTATAGCAATGGGAATTGCATAGGGAATATAGAGCCTATCAGTCCTTGTTTCACTCTTTTTCATTGTTCCATACCATTCAATAAATTTATGGTACCCTGTCAGTCTATAAAGAAACTTCAGTAGCGGACTTATTACGAAACCTACAAAAAGCATGAGTGATTTTCCTAAACCTCTTTTATAGATGCCATAGCATAATGCAATGATCCCACCGACGATGGCAGTATAGATGAAGGTCATGAACACAAATCTTGCTCCCATGACTGCTCCAATAGCTGCCATGAGCTTCACATCTCCAGCTCCCATACCTCCTAAGACAAAAGGGAGAAGAAAAATGAGAAAGCCAACAATAAATCCTAAAAGACTGGACCATAGTCCAGAAAACCCAAAATAAACTGTCGAAAGAATCACTCCTGCTGCTATGGCCGGAACGGTAATCTTATTGGGAATTTTCTGAGTCCGATAGTCATGGTAAACACTCATGACGAGTAAAAGAAATAACAGAACTGTGAAGATTGTTTCCGCCATGTGTACCACCACCTTCTAGTGTAGTAAAGCCCCCCTGATGAGGGGGGCTTTACTTTGATATTACTTTATGGAGTATTAACTCCGCTAATTTTTGTAGTAATACTAGTAAATATCTTTTCAATCTGAGGTCTAAAGGTAGTAAAGACTACAACTGCAATAATAACCATAAGCAAAAGAATCAATCCATATTCAACCAGTCCCTGCCCCTCTTCATCTTTCCAGATTCTTTTCAGTAGATCCATCGTTCTCTCTCCTTTTAAATAAGATAGATAAAACACCAACGTTTTTTATACCCTCATTCTAAACTCGTCTGATTATTTTGTCAATTGATTTTCTATGAATTATCCTATTTTATTAAGTTTAAACTAAATTAATTTACCTAAATCGACATAAAAACTTAAAATAATCTCAAATATCCAGAATTATACACATCTGTATAATTCAAGAATTAATTATATTAAATATTTAAACAACTGTAACTATTCGCTAATATTATTAAATCGTCATGTGTTTATTCACAATAATTCTAATAATTGGTCCAATAGCAGCAATCTATTAAATCACAAGAAGAGGTGCCTGGAACGAAAGCTATCAAACTTTCCTTCTTTCACTATCTTCTCCATGTTCTGAGTAGAATGCTCCATCATTATATGTGTATATGCTATCACCGTCCGATGGATGCCAAAATTCCCAATGAGTAGTCCCCTATTTTCTAAATCCAATTGATTCTTCACTATAATGTCTCTTTAGAAAAGGCAAAAAAAAGAAGCCAGCGTTTAAACTGACTTCTTCTGTCTATTTCTTTGATACTTTTACTTCTATTCCTGTTCGAGAATAACCTGCTTCGCTCTCAATACGGAGGAAGCAGACATGGAGAACTCATCCAGGCCATACTCCACAAGTGTTGGAATTGCAGTCTCATCTCCTGCCATTTCCCCACACATTCCACACCATTTCCCCTGGGAATGCGCTCCATCAATGGTCATCTTGATCAGTCTCAGCACTGCTGGATGCATTGGATCGTAAAGGTAAGAAACCTTCTCACTCATACGGTCAGCAGCCAAGGTATACTGAATCAGGTCGTTGGTGCCGATGGAGAAGAAATCCACATGCTTTGCCAGTTCATCCGCCATAACAGCAGCTGCTGGAATTTCCACCATGATGCCCCACTCGATGGATTCAGAAACTTCATGACCTTCAGCCTTCAGTTCCACAGTGCATTCTTCCACCAGTTCTTTAGATTTCTGGAACTCACTAAGAGAAGACACCATTGGGAACATCACCTTAAGGTTTCCGTAAACAGATGCTCTTAAAAGGGCTCTCAGCTGAATCTTAAATAAATCTGTACGGTCTAGACACAGTCTGATGGCACGGTAGCCGAGGAACGGATTCATCTCATTAGGCATAGCCAGGTAAGGCAGCTGTTTGTCTCCACCGATGTCCAGTGTTCTTATGACTACAGGTTTCCCTTCCATCTTCTCCAACACATACTTATAGGATTCAAACTGTTCTTCTTCCGTTGGCATGTCATCTCTGTCCATATATAGGAACTCAGTACGGAAGAGCCCTATGCCATCTGCACCATTTTCCAGAACCTTATGGACATCTTCAGGCTTTCCAATGTTTCCCGCCACTTCAATACGCTTGCCGGACTTGGTCTTTGCTTTCACATCCACCAGCTTCTTCAGTTCTTCCTTTTCCTGATTGTAAGCTTCTTGAAGAGCCACATACTTTGTTACAGTTTCATGATCCGGATCAATGATGACCCTTCCTTCAATTCCATCCACAATGAGAATATCACCATTCTGAACAGTTTCTGTGATGTCATGAAGACCCACTACTGCAGGAATCTCCAAGGTTCTTGCCATGATGGCACTATGGGAGGTTCTTCCACCGATATTTGTAAGGAACGCAATAACCTTTTCCTTATCCAGCTGTGCTGTATCAGAAGGCGTCAGATCATGAGCAATGACAATGGTATTGGTTTCCGCAATATCAAAGCTGTCTTCAATACCTGCAAGATTGTTCATCAGTCTCTTGGCAACGTCCTTGATGTCCGCAGCACGTTCTCTCATATACTCATCTTCCATGGATTCGAAGATAGCCACATAGCTGCTGCTCACATCACTTGCTGCTTTCAGCGCATTGAGATTGTTGTTCTCAATTTCTCCTTCAATGGCTCCCATAAACTCAGGATCATCAAAAAGCATCAGATGCGCCTCAAATACCATAGCCTTTTCTTCACCCATGGAATCCAGTGCCTTCTTCTTGATTTTCTCTAGTTGGACCTTGGACTTTTCGCAGGCCTTCCTTAAAAGATCCTTCTCCTTGGCCACATCCTGGATCTTCTCATCCGTGATGTTCAGCTCCACATGTTTTTTGATAAATGCTTGTCCGATGGCGTAGCCTCTTGAGGCCGGTATTCCGATTTTCATTTTACCCCTCCAATATATTCGTATTGCAATATGATTTTTGGTTCTCTTACTTCAATGTCAAATCGTGGTCTTCCAGGTACTGTGAAACCATCTCTTCCATATAAGCCACCAGTTCTCCCACCGGATGACTCTTCTCTTTGGCACAAACCTTGGCCGCTCTGTCACAGAGAAAACACTTTCTTGGTTCATAGGAAAGTTCGATTCTCCCCACTGCATAGTCTTCGTCGGTATCATAGACATCGATGTCCACAAACCTTCCCAGATCATGCTGCTGCTCAATGAAAATAGAGTTCTCCTTCAGGGTTCTGGCATCACCTTTCACCACATAGAACATGGTGGGTCCTTCTGGAGTCTCATAGACTTCATGGATGAGTATTTTCTCTTTGAAAATTTCTCCAATGGTTTTTGAGATTTCTGCATTAATGAGTCTAGTGATGTCGTTGTTCTTCTCCACGCCGGGATAATTTGCCCGGACCGTCAGTACAGGATACATATGCACCTTATGAAGGTTTTCGATGATGGTGCATTTCTTCTCCTGATATCGTACGAGTTCCTCATATCCTTCTTTTGTCATTCTCTTTAGTGCAGGCATTTCTTTTGTTCTTGGCTTCTCCAAATGGTTCCTCTCCTTGCCCTCTTAGTGCGAAACGTAACACAAGAAAAAAACACAACCGTTTTCTTCATTATATCACAGGTTTTTTACTCAACTGACAGAAAGAAATTGAAAAAAAAGAAATCACCAAAAGGAACTAAATCGTTCCCCCCGGTGATTTTAGTTTTTCAACTACATATTCATCTACTCATAGTTTATAGGAGAAAGGGACGGGAATCAAGAAATGTTTCAAAAAAACTGCAATTTTTAACCTCATTTCTCTTGAAAAATGACAAATTTCCTGCGAAAAGCATCGATTCCCTTCTCCCAGATTGAAAAACACGAACGGGAGAAAACCACAGTTCGGATTTTTCCACTCACCTTAAAAAAACAGCTGCACAAAAAAACAGAATCAGAAGTTTTCCTCTGACTCTGTAAATCAAAAACTACACCATCTTGAACTCTGTGCCTGAGATCTTCTGCTCCATCATTCTTTTTACGACACTGGCCAGATGAGCTCCCGCCTCAGAAGGATTGATGCCATTTTCATGGATGTTCGAAATGACATTTCGAAGGGACTCCGGCATACCTACTTTCCCCTTATAGGAAAGATAAGCACTCATAGAGGCAAAGGTCGAAAGACCTGGCCTTTCTCCGATGAGCATGATGGTTACCTTCGGCTGCAGTAGCTCTGTGATGACATCCATGGCAGGGACTCTTGCATACTTCACGTATAAAGGTGTGCCACTAGTCAGTCCCTCGATCTTCAGCCCCTGGACTAGAGCCTGATAGACGCTGGAGGTATTTTTCTCCATGGCTGTGCTGGACAGACCTTCCGAGAGGATGATCTGCACATCTGCATTTTTGATGCAGTTTTCTAAAATATGCTTCTTCGTCTCTTCATCAAACATCCTGCCCAGGTCCGGTCTTGACAGATATTCATCCTTATCTTGGCACTGGGTTTTTACCATGACCATCTGAAGGTCTTTGGCGATGCCCTCCGGTGCTTCTGATAAAGCAGCATCATAAGCCCCTGCATGGTCCATGAGCATTCTTAAGTAGGCTTTTGTTCTATATCTAGGACCACATCTTCCAAGACCCATTCTGGCATCGGTCTTTTTCTTGATTCTTAAAAATTCTGGCCCATTCACAGGATTCTCAAAATCCAGATAGGAAGTATAGTCATCCAGAAGGATATCCGGAATCACATCGTCATCCACCACAGTACCTTGAGGTGCTTTTCCTGATTCTACAGTTTTTGGCCCTTCTTCCAGAGGTGTGCTCTTTCGGAGGTTTTCTTCACTTTTCTTCATGGTTTCTAAAACTTCTTCAACAATTCTTTTCAGCTGATCATCATTCATGTTCATCGCCTCCTACAAGAAGATGGAAGCGTCGCCTGCCATGGCAGTGAGCTTTCCATGTTCATCCATGAGTCCTTTTTTCATGAGCCATCTGTGGAACTCCGGTGCGGGTTTTTTCTCCATGAGCTCCCGAAGACAGGCATCATCATGAAAACTGGTGTCCTGATAGGCAAGCATGACATCATCCCCATGGGGTATGCCCATGAAGAAGTTAGCACCTGCCATGGTAAGAAGCATGGTACCGATCTGCTGATCGTCCATATTGATTGGCGTATGATTTGTGAAGCAAGGGGCCATACCCATGGGCAGTCCCATAAGTTTTCCCATGAAGTGGTCTTCAAGGTTTGCCCGGATCATTTCCTTGCCATCATAGATGGTCTCCGGTCCAATGAATCCGCTGACATTATTCACCATAAATGGATCAAAATATCTGGCAAATCCATAGGTTCTGGCTTCCAAGGTCATTTCATCCACGCCTTCATCGGCATCCACGGACACTTCTGATCCTTGTCCGGTTTCAAAGTAAAGAAGGTTCGGCCCAGAACTGATGCCAAACTCAAAGGCCACCTGATAGGCTTCTTGTATGAGTTTTTTTGTGACCCCGAAGCTGTCGTTGGTCTTCTCGGTTCCAGCAATGGACTGGAAGATCATGGAAAGAGGTGTTCCTCTTCTCATGGCATCCATCTGAGTCGTGATATGGGACAGCACTGTAATCTGCGTTGGCACATCGTATTTTTTCACAAATTCAAATACTTTCTGAGCAATGCGGTTGGTGCTTTCAAAGTTATCTTCCACCGGATTGATCCCGATGCAGGCATCTCCAGAACCAAAGGATATCCCTTCCATTACTCCTAGGATAATGGTTTCCGGATTGTCTGTGGTGCTGTTGGCCTGAATGCGGTAGGACAGCGTCCCCGGGTGACCGATCTCTGTGTTGCATCTGGTGATTTTATGGATTTTGCTGGCACCATAGACCAGGTCCATGGAACTCATGAGCTTTGCTACCCCTGCTGCCACTTCTCCACTGATGCCTCTGGAGATTCTCTTCAGATCATCGTTGGTGGTCTTATGGTCCAGGATGAGTTCCCGTAGACTTCCTATGGACATTCTTCGGGTTCTCTCGTAGGTCTTTTTGTTCATGCCATCCAGATTCACTCTGGTGACTTCATCTTTTTCATAGGGTACTGTTGGATTCTCCACAAGATCCTCCACCAGCATCTCCGATAACACGACCTTAGCCGCAACTCTTTCTGTTTCATCACTGGCTGCAATCTTCTGCAGCCTGTCACCGGCCTTGGGCTCATTGGCCTTGGCCAGCACGTCTTTCGCATCTTTAAACTGGTATACTTTTCCGTTGACAATTGTTTTGAGTTTCATGCTGCGCTCCTTTACATGGTACTTAACCGGAATCATGGCCTTCCGGTCAGCGTGTACTTTAACTCCTGCACATGAGGTGGCAGCATAGTAAAGAATACCCACCCGCACTCTTTAGACTGCCTTTTCTATTCACCTGGTACAAAACAACGGAAAACAACATAGAATAAGACCCGCCACCTGTTTAAAAGGACTATATCTGAATAGATGAGCATATTTTCTATATACCATCTATCTCCGTGCCAAGTCTTCTATGTTATGTCGCTATTGTAGCAATGATTGAATTTTCTGTCAATAAATTGTTGAAGTCCTTTACGATGCTCTGTTATGGGCGTTAGAGCATCTTTACGCACTCAAAAAGAGCACCCGAAGGTGCTCCATAAACAAGGATACAATTTCTTGTTTATTCTGATTAGTAACAGCTCGAATCGTCCTATGCTAATCAAAGTTTAAGAATTCACTTAGTCTTTCCCTTTGTGACGGAATCGCTTCAGAAGAGTTCAAAAACCTGAGAAACTCCTCTTCTTTTAACCATTGGTATCCAATAGTCTCCCCTTCCTGAAGTTTCACAGAGGCCTTGTCACAGTCTGTAATGACCAGATAGCTGATAAATATCGTATTCTCTGTGTAAGTCTTTCCAATTTCCTGAAATGATCTCCCTGTGAGGCCAGTTTCTTCTTGAAGTTCCCGCTTGGCTGCCTCCAGTGCTGTTTCACCCTTTAGGGCACTCCCTCCTGCCGTCGCTTCCATCCACCCGGGATAACCTTCCTTCTGAAAGTCCCGCTGCATGAGAAGATAGTCTCCATCCACATGCCTCACAAGCATCTCAGAAACCAGATGATATAGTCCTTGAGGAATGGGCTCCCAACGGATGAGATCTCTATCCACTCTTCTTCCATCCTGATCATACGCGTCCCAAATTTCCATACGCTGTCACCTCTCAGTATTTAACTCGATTTATTATCTTAAACGCTCCTCTTCAAAAATCACAGCACCTGATGCATCATAGGCCATGATTTTCCGAAATTCAGCTTCTTCCTGCCATGAAAGTAAAAAGAATCCCTCATGAAAATCACTTTGAGACAGCATTGAACCGTCTGATGTATATACTTCAATCTTAGCGATATTCGAATCTGTGATGATTCCGTAAACACAAAAATCATAATCTGATTGAGACCATGAATAGGTAAGGGGCTGACCTTCCTTAATTGTAATTCCTATATTTTGATTGCCGATCCGCCAAAAAAAACCAAAGGCCCGATTGATTTCAGACCGTGAAATCCAATTTTCATATCTCCCAACAATGTACTTTCCACCTGGAAAACTCTCCATATAGACCACCTCAGAAGGACCATAATGGTTGCTCCGTTCAGAAGCCCTAAATGCGGTCATTGGGTCCAGATAAAGATAGCTTCTTGTGAACAGGAGAAAAGAAAAAGCAATAAGTAAAATAGTATTTCTTATGATCTTCTGTTTTCTATTCATGAGCACCACCTGCCTGTAGAGGAATCTCGAACTTATAATACCGGTTGTAATAGTCATATTCTATATTGAGCTTCTTTGCTTCTTCTGGGAAATCATGAATCGTCCATAAGCTTTTAGAAAAAATCCCCCCTGTAGAAAATCCTGAACCATCAAAATAATCTTTTCCCGTGTCATCCGTGATAATGCCCAAATGTCCAAAGGACCACCCCCACCCCCAAAGTCTGGTATCCACATCGCTGAAGATGATATTAAGATCTCCGTTCCTTTCATAGATGATTTCTTCCACTGTGATGATACGATCATCAATCTTTCTTTTCTCATTCACTTCAATGGAATAAAGAATATCTTCTTTGGGAATGGTCTTTGATGGATCCCGGCCAAACAGAGACATGCCTAAAGGAATCACCAAATTAAAAACAAGATACAGACAAGCTACAAAAAGCAGCCCATTGGAAATATAAAGAAGCCATCCAATGACGGGATTGTGCTCCTTATTTAGGGCTATGCCAATCTCCTTGGGATCTCCAAAATTCTCCAAAGCCATTTTCTCAGCCTCTTCAGGGGAGCAGCCTTCCGATATATAGTCTTCCATGCGCTCCTCCAGATGACTTCTGAGCTCTTTATCGATGAACTCATGATCAAAGGAGAACTTCACCTGGGAAAGCACCTCTTTCAGATAGCTCTCTTTATCTTGCCAGCTCATACTGCCCCCCAAAAACAACCTTTTCCACAGACTCGGTAAAGACATTCCACTGCTCTTTTTCAAGAGCCAGCTGTTTTTTTCCTTTCACCGTGATCTGATAATACTTCCTTTCTCTTCCCGCATCCCCTTTGGACAGATAGGACTTCAGCCATCCCATATTCTCCATCTTGTGCAGCACAGGATAGAGCGTTCCCTCTTTGAACTGGAAAGAGCTGTCCGAGCGAAGTTCCAGCTCCTTGATGATCTCATAGCCATACATATCCTGACCGGAAAGAAGAGACAGAAGCAGCAGCGCCGTGGTTCCACCCAATAGATTTTTATCAAAATTCATGAGAAATTCTCCTTTCTTTATACCTAGACCTTCTATGATTAGGATACCTTGAACTTCTAGGTATGTCAATGAGAAACTTTTCCATTTTACCATGCGAAAAAATCCGCCAGCCTTTGCCAGCGGATCTCATTATAGGTAGGCTATTCTTCTGGAAGAAAACTTTCCTCAATGATTTCTTCTGTATCAGCATCCACATATTTTAGGTGAAGCTCCACTTCTTCCCCCTGGAATGTCTGATAGAATCCTACAGATAGAAGAATCGTAAACCCAGAAAAATCAAATGCATTCTCATATCCTGCCCGGTCCACATATACTTCCACTTCTTTGTATCCATTGTTTGTTCTGATGTCTTTGATATACGGCGTATCTTCCCCTTCGATAAGCTCATTGAAAGATTCTTTGATACTTTCAGACATCTCTTCCATCATCTCATTATGCTTACCCCGGGACATCTTGATCCAAAGAGAACCATCCTCCATGACCTTTGCATCAGAAAAATCCGGATTCTCCTTTAGATACACTTCTCTGTCAAAGCCGCTGAGGTCTCCTGCCATGTCTGGAGGCAAGGTCACCTCAACACTGAGTAGGTTTTTCTCCACATTGGGTCCAGCTGACTCTTCTTCCTCTCCTTCTGTCCCTACTGATGATCCCTCTTGAGGTTCCTTCACTTCTTCTTTCTTTGAGCATCCAAAACTGAATGCGATCAGCAGCAGTATAAACGCTGCAATAATTTTACTTTTCATTCCTTCCCCTCCAATCCTTACTTAATTCAAATTGTCTGCTCTGATATAGAAATCAGAATTCGTATTAAACATATTGTCCTTGAACGCCAATACAAGGCTTCCGCTGTCCTTGTGGGTGCCAAAGAACATCACTGCGTTGCTCTTTGCGCCCTTGATTGTCTCACTGGGATATTCATCTGAGAAGTTGGGATACACATATCCTGTATTTCCTTGTTAATCAATGAGGGTGAAGGAGTACTCTGAAATGTACACCGGTTCTTCCATGCTCACATTGGCATAGCTGTAGGCGATCTTATAGACGGCTTCTGGTTTTTTTGCTTCATATTCATTTCTTTCAGTAGTTTTTTCAACAGAGTCTATGGTCACAGTGTATACACCGTCCTCTGTGGTGATTTCAACGGTTTCTCCAACTGAATAGGTATTCTCGTACTCCGGCAATGCCCCGCTTAAGTTCACTTCAGCCTCACTCCCAACTGGCAGGGAAAACACACAATCGGACTGAGATGAAAAGAAGTTGTCATAATAATGAACCTCAATCTTGCTGGTTTTTTCAGTGGTACCCACAGCGAAGGAAGCAAGGGTTTTCGCTCCCATAGGCGTATGTTCCGGACTGAATCCAGAATCAACCGGATAAGTGTCCATCATGTTGCCGCCTTCATCCACCAGCTTGAACTCCATATCAGAAATATAGATTTCATCCTCACTGCGAAGATTCTCATATAGATACTCAATGAGAAGCACCTGCTCCACTTCTTTCTCCGAGAACTCATTTCGCTCTTCCGTTTCCTTCACACTGACAATGGTCAATGCATACTGGTCATCAAAAGTGATCCGGTCTCCAATGGTATACACAACATCCTCATCCGGTTCATCCACAGCATCTTCCGGAGGATCCACAATTTCTTCCTTTTTCATCGGCACATCCCCATCGGTTTTCTTCACGGATTCTACACTGGAACCGCACCCAGAGAGTGCAAGAATAGAGAAAAGCACTACCGCAATCCAGATTTTTTTCATTTTACATTCCCCCATTATTGAATCATCTAGTTCTATAGGTACACTGTAGCACTTTCATTGTCCCGAAAACCGTACAGATGTAGAGTGTTCATCACTAAAAATTAATATGATCGTTTTTCAAACACTAAAAAAGCTCCAGCAAAACCGCCAGAGCTTTTCCATTTGAAAATCGATTATTTTATATCCGAAAAAGTAAGAAGCAGGTGGATTAGAGAACTAAAAGCCTGGCATCATCAGTACCGATGGTCCCTCATCCTCCAGCCCTGCTATCATAAACACTGCTTTTCGGATGGCCATAGCCGGGATATCCTCATACTGCTGCCCTTCAAAAATCACACTTCTGCAGTAGGTCTTTTCATCTAAAAGATCCGAACAGGAACCGCAGTAGCTTTCCGTGATCTCGATGGGTATGATCTCTTCTATCAGCCTTCCATTCAAATACAGAGCATTGGACAGCGAAATATCTTCTTTGTCCAGTTTGGTTTCAAACCACTCCACCTGAACCCCTTTTGTCTGAAGCTCATCGTTCAGTTTCCTCACTTCTTTCTGAAGAGTAGTTCCTGTGTCAGAGCACCGGTCACAAGTCTCTCCCTTTATATCCAGATGCTTCCATTCAATCAGCACTTTATTCATACTTCTCCCTTTCTTTTTACAATGATCCGCAAAATTTATTCCGCATCCTACTGAGTGTCCAAAAGATGATCTCCTTTTTAAGCTTTAACCGCCCACCTGAGCTTTGCAGATCTGGCCCTGCCGTTGCTTCTGATCTCCTCATCGGAAGGCCTGATGGGACTCTTGGCCACATCGCTGTACATGCCTTCCCTTTGATAATGCTTGAATGCTTTCTTCACAAGCCGGTCTTCCCCGGAATGGAAGGTAAGAATGGCGACACGTCCACCCGGTGCCAGCACATGGGGAAGCTTCTCCAGAAACTCAAAGAGCACTTCAAACTCGCTGTTCACATCGATTCTCAATGCCTGGAAACATCTCTGACAGGACTTCTTGATGTCGTCTTTTCTTGTTTTTTCGGGAATGAACTGCAGCGCCTCAGAGATGATCTCCCGCAGCATGGTGGTGGAAATCTCGATGCCCTTCTTATTGTACCTGGTAATGGCCTTTGCAATGACATCCGCATAGGGTTCATCGGCATTTTCAATGAACATCCCCTCCAGCTCTTCCTCTGTAAGAGATTTGAGACGCTCGGCTCCGGAAACCCCTTTCTTCGGATCCAGTCTTAAGTCTAATGGTCCATCCACCTTGAAGGAAAATCCTCTCTCCGGATTGTCGATCTGCATGGAAGACACACCAAGATCCGCCAGGACAAAATCTAGAAGTCCTGACTCTTTTACCACCTCATCAATCTCCGCAAAGTTTCTTTGAAGGATGGTGAGGATTTCTGGCCCGAATCCTTGAGCGGCCAGTCTTTCTCTTGTTTTTGGAAGTTCAATAGGATCCACATCCAAAGAGTAGAGATGCCCTTTCCCTTGAAGCTTTGCTGCTATTTCTTTCGTATGCCCCCCATAGCCTAAGGTTGCATCGAGGCCCTTTTGCCCTGGCTGGATATTTAGAAACTCTAGAATTTCATCCACACAGATGGACCGGTGCATCCCCGCTGGCGTGCTTCCCTTCTCCATGACCTTCTTCACGGTATCCTGATACTTTTCCGGCTGAAGCTCTTTATACTTTTCCTCAAACTTCTTCGGATGGGTCCCGCTGTATCTTTTTCTTCTTTTATGTTTGACCTCTGTCTGTTCTACATTATTCTTTTCGTCCATGTTCTATGTAAGAAGTACTTCTTAGGTAAGCTCATCTAAAGATGGGCTCTGCCTTTTTCCTTCTTCTCCTCCTTTTACACTATTCCTTACTACCCATACTACCTTATTTTCAGTGTTTTGTAAGCAACAAGAGTGCCGTCCCTATCGAAAAAGCGTCTCCTATCTTATGCTCTGAACTTTCCTGAGAAGACAAAAAATGCACAGATTTTCATCCATGCATTTTTGTGTAGTCAAGCTATAGAGAGCTGTTAGAAATTTCCATCTGCCTTCATTTCTGTAAGAAGGGTGTTTGCAAGCTTCAGGTAGTTGTCTCAAGCGCCGTTTCTCACGGTGAACCCGCTGGAAGCATAGTTTCCGGACTCATCGATGGCTGGAAGCTCACTTAGATCCAGAAGATCCTGAGTGTCCACTACCTTTGCATTCAGCGCATCCATCTGGACATTGAATCCGATTCTGGATGGCTCATCGTACTGTACAGAACCATACTTGGAAAGACCATAGTACATTTTCTGTGCTGGAGCTTCGATGTCTTTCGCTGCATCTGCAAAAATCTCATTGTATCTTACAGAGGTGATCTTCTTGTCTTTCAGGGTCACCTGAAAGACAAGAAGAGGAAATCCGATGCTCCAGACAAAATTCAGCCTGAAGCCATTGAAGTTGAGCCTGATGTATGCGTAAATCAATAGAAGCCCCAATAATCCTGAAACCATAGACACTGAAATTTTATAGACTCTTTCAGAATTCTTACTGCTCTTTTCTCCAGTTTTTCTCTCCATCTTCTCCCCACCTCATTGGACTACTCTCCACAGAAGAAGATTTTCAGGACGTTTCCTGCAGTGGCGTCCGGATTCCATTGAAACGGATAGAATGAGATGTCGAAAATGATCTCCTTATAAAGTAAAAAGCAATGAGAAGTGAATCTCATTGCTTTTTACAGGACGTTATTCTGAAACATCCTGCTGATCTGTATCAAATTTATAGAAGTCGAGATCATTCTCATAGGTTTTCTCCACGAAATCTGACATCATCTCATGAAAACTTCTCTTCTGCTTTCTCATGCCTAAAGTTTTCCTGCTGACAATGACATGAAAGTACTTTTCTTTCACATAGAGATGAAGATGTGCGGTCCGTTTTCCCAGAACCCGATCCGCAGGCTCGCAGGACTCAATTTCATCTAAAGAAAGCGGATATACTTCCACAATCTTTGTCTGCCATTTGTTGAGCATATACAGCGTATAGCCTCTTTCATCCTGGACCACAAATCCACTGTCATTGAAAATTCCTGCAGTACCACTCCAAGCAGAAACCGTTATTAGAAAAAGCTTATTCATGAACCTTACCTCTGAAAAAAGCACATAGAGGACGAAAGAAGCAAAGGCTATCCATCCGAGTATTTTCTTCACCTTGGTCCATAGAATCCGTTTATCATCATCTACCCCATTAAGAATGATGACATACAGCACTTTTTCCAAATTTACAGAAGCATCCACACGTCTTATGGCTTTTTCCACAGCCTTATCCCGCAATATAAACATAGGTTATTCCTCCATGATGTCTTATTTCAATGATACTTATTGTTACTATCTAGTATGCACAATTTTATTCCATTTGACAATATTTTTTCTGACGCCTCATGAGCATATGAATGTGATGATTCTAGTCCGTCAAAAAGTACCGGACCATGATGGCGCCAAAACCAATCACCAAAAACATAAGCACATACACAAGCCACAGCTCAGCAGATCCAATGCCGCTGCCTCCCTGATTCCCAGACTCTCCTACAAGAAGAGACTCTGTGATGTCTTCTCCCGTCTCATCATAAAAAGACACATCTGTAAGGTGATAATTGTATAGCTCCTGATTTTCACTTTTCTTCAGCTCCTCCACCAGAGCATCTAAAGAATAGACTTCCAGAAACTGCAGGTTTTTCACAGGAAATGTAAGGGTCCTCTCTACTCTCTCATCCGATGCCCATCCTGGTGACTTATAAGCACTGAACTCCAGCCCGTACCGTGCAATGTCTTTGGAAAGACTGTATCCGCTGACAACCACCTTCTGTTCTTTCTGATCTTCCCAGTAAAATGTCTGGATCACAGAACTGTAGGCTGAAGTTCTTAGATCCGCCCGGATGATCCGATACTTGCCATTGACTCCCTTTTCAAATTCTGCAACACCATTTCTCGTCTCTTTCTTGAAATCTTTAAAGGAAACAAGAAGAGCGCCATCCTCAAGACGCAGGGTCTCCAGAGCATACCCTTCAAACTCCTTTTCAAAAGGGGAGACATACTCCGTCACAGCTTTTGATAAATCTCCTTGATCCAAGGTGTATCTGAACTCATAACTGTAGATACCAAAAGCAATAACCAGCGCAAAAAGTGCACTCAGCACTGCGCCAAGAAGCTTTGTTTTCTTCACTTTTTTTAAAAACTTCAGTTCTCTTTCTGGCGCTTTCTCCACATGCTCCATCTCATGAGAGAGACTCTCCGCTTTTTTTCTGCAGGATGCACAGCCTTTCAGATGCTCTTCCATAAATTCATTGGTTTCTTCCCTTGTGAGTTCCTCTAGAAAACTTGGGAGCAGATCTTCAACAATGCTGCACTCCATCTCACTTTTCATTTGATTCCACCTCCATGATCTTCTGCTTTCCACGATAAAAAGTTACACGCGCCCAGTTTTCTGTTCGCCCAAGAATCTCTCCAATCTGTCTGAAACTCAGATCCCCAGAAAGCCTTAGCTGCATGACCTCCCGAGTCTTCTCCTCAAGTTTTTCGATTCTTTCATAGAGAATTTTCTTCTCTTCCCTTTCCAGCATCTCCTTCTCTGTCTCTTCCCCCGATGCCAGAGTATCCATAATCTCTTCCAGAGGTTCCGGTTGATACAGGTTTCTTCTTTTTGCTTCCTTATACCAAAGATGCTTTGCAATCTGGCAGAGCCAGACAGAGACCTTACAGTCTCCACGGAAATCCTTGTAGCTTTTCACAGCCTGATAGAAGGTTTCCTGGGTCAGATCCTCGGATAAGTCTGCACTGCCTGAAAGCACATACAGGTATTTATATACCGTCTGAAAATATTCTTCATAAAGCTTTCCTACGTCTTTCACCTTCCACCTCCTGTTACTGATATGAGTATATAGATGCCGTTTCGTTACAGAATCTCAGAAGTTTTTTCTTTCCTCACCCAATACCGCCCTTTTGCTTTATTTTGAGATATCGGATGGAAAACCTCTATAGGTAGCGTACCATATCCTCAAAAGCCTTGCCATGAATCCTTTTTTCTAAAATAAAACAAGGCAGTGGTCACATCATGCTTCCACTGCCTCTCATATATAGTTCTACTTTTCTTCTTCCTCTTTCTTCCAGGCAAGATACTGCTCTCTACCCAGTTCATAAAGATCATTTCCATTGCTGTCGATGATGACAGTCACAGGGAAGTCTTTCACTTCCAATCTGCGTATTGCCTCTGGTCCAAGCTCTTCATAAGCGATGGTTTCCTGAGCCAGAATGGTCTTTTTGATCAGAGCCCCTGCGCCGCCGATGGCTGCAAAGTAAATGGCTCCATGCTCCACCATTTTTCTCTTCACTTCATCATTTCTCTTTCCCTTGCCAATCATCCCCATGAGTCCAAGATCCAGAAGTCTTGGGGTATATGCATCCATTCGAAGACTGGTGGTGGGACCCGCAGACCCGATGACTTCTCCTTCTCTTGTGGGGGTGGGTCCTACATAATAGATCACTGCTCCCGCTATGTCAAAGGGCAGCGCTTCTCCATGATCCAGACGCTCCATGAGCTTTTTATGGGCTGCATCTCTTGCGGCATAGATGGTTCCTGATAAAAGCACATTGTCTCCAGGCTTCAGGTTCATGACCTTTTCTCTCGTTAGTGGTGTTGTCAGTTTGATTTCCATTATAAGGTCACCTCCTTATGACGGGTGGCATGACAGTTGATGTTCACAGCCACAGGCAGTCCTGCAATGTGGGTCGGGAAATACTCGATGGCCACCTTCAATGCTGTGGTCTCTCCCCCAAAGCCCTGGGGTCCGATGCCCATGGCATTGATGGTTAGAAGAAGCTCTTTTTCCATCTCTGCATAGTAAGGATTCTCATTGTAGTCTTCCAGTCTTCTCATGAGCGCCTTCTTTGCAAGATAGGTCACCTTGTCAAAAGTGCCTCCAATACCGACGCCTACCACCATGGGAGGACAGGCATTGGGTCCAGCCAGCTCCACGGTCTCTAGGATAAACTGCTTGACCCCTTCCACCCCTTCGGAGGGCTTCAGCATCTTCAGCCTCGACATGTTCTCAGAACCGAATCCTTTTGGCGCCACCATGATCTTCAGGGCATCTCCCGCTACCAGCTCATAGTGGATGACCCCTGGGGTGTTGTCTCCTGTGTTTTTCCTGTTCAGCGGATCTCCCACCACGGATTTACGGAGAAGTCCTTCTTCATACCCTTCCCTGATTCCTTGATTGATGGCATCCTCCAGTAGTCCATTTTCAATATGGACTTCCTGCCCCATCTCCACAAAGACCACCACCATGCCTGTGTCCTGACACATGGGCACCATATCTCTTTCAGCAATCTCCGCGTTTTCGATGATTATTCCCAAGGTATTGGTGGCTAAAATCCACTTCTCTTTTTTCTTCTGTTCCCGAAGAGACGCCATGACATCTTCCGGCAGGAAGTAGTTGGCATCCATGACCAGTTTCTTGACCTCTTCCGTGACCTTTCTTGCATCAATTAATTTCATTACGCATCCACCTTTATCTCTTCCTTCATCTATCCAAAAAAGAAATGCCGCACTTCCTACATTCCATAGCTTGTGCGGCATACTTTCCTATCTACTGATTCTGTCTTCTTTTGGCCAGCGCCAGCACTCTGTTCATTTCATTATTGACGATCATAAAGCCTTCATCCACGCCCATACCAGGCTTTGCAAGCACTTGCTTGGCTCCGCAGGCCATACCGATGTTGGTGCAGACCTCTGCACTTCTGTTGGTCTCATTGCAGGTTCCGCCAAGATACGCGCCGATGCCCTTTTCTTTGCAGTAAAGGATGGCTTCAATGGAGTTGTTCACGCCGCCAAGATCTGGTGTCTTCACCTGAATCATGTGACCTGCCTTATTGTCCGCAAAATACACCACGTCATCATAGGTATTGCACCACTCGTCCGCCACCAGCTCCACATTGATGTTTCTGTCATCAAGGATCTGAGTGAGATCTCTTAGGGCTTCCATCTGCTTGGTTCTTTCCCCCACATCCATGGGTCCTTCGATACGAAGAAGAAATGGCTTTGCCGCTTCCTCCAGTGTCTTCAGATAGTCCGCCATCTTCTCCAGGTCCTGGTTAAAAATTCTTCCGATGGTGCCATAAACGTCCACATGGAAAATTGGTGTATAGTCTTCTGTCATCTTATACTGAAGCACTCTGTCTCTCATCCAGGTGATGTAGTTTAAAAGAATCTCTCCGTTTTCACCGAGCTTTTCCTTCACATTGTTGATCAGCGCATGAGGCATAACGTCCGTTCCCTTGATGATCATCTTGTCCACGTTGTTATACCTGTCGTCTCCACTCTGGGCAAAGATCGGTACACGATTCAGTGCTACTCCAGTCTCGTATTCCTTCTGAACAACTTCAGCCATGGTTACTTTATTGCACTTGGCTGCCGCATCGAGAAGCGCCTGGGTCATTCCGTAACGGATGGCGGTATGGAGCCTTTTCCCCTCATGGGACAGACTGTCAATCTCATCTGCCAGGGGCTTGAATGAAGAAGCATCTTTACCAATGAGATGCTTCCTTGCAATTTCTTCAATGACTGGAATAAAGTCCTTTGCAATGAAAAGAGGATCTCGTCCTCCAGCACCGGAGTACTGCACCGCTGCACAGTCTCCATGAGCGATTTCTCCATTTTCAAGGATCAGCATTACAGAGATGCTCTCTCCAGGAACTCTAATGGAAGTGAAGCCCTCTGTCTCCGGTTCTCCCACATACATAAATCCGTCATGACCCGCACCATTCACAATGGCTTTCTGATCATCAAAATAAAACCCAGTTCTGCCTTCTGAACACACCACATCAATAATCTTCATTTTACTTCTTTTCCTCCGGTCTGCCGATGAGATTTCCCTTACCAACGGCAAAAATATCGTCTACTGTCATCTGGAAAGTCACGTCTCTATTTTCAAAGCGTCCTCTCTCCATGAGTTTTTCTTTGTTGAAATCTATGAGGTCCTGGGTGAAAGGCAGATTCCCTGGCATCAGGTATCTTACCGCTCCCTGGTTGTCTCTTGCAGGCATCATCTTTCCAGCGTTATATTTGCTTGGCGCAAAGGGAATGTCCACAATGCCCAGCTTGAAAGCTTCCACCGTGCCTCTGGCAAAATCGCCCTTGCCCACTTCATACACACTGTCCAGCATGCACTTGGTTTCTGCCTTGATGATCTTGATTTCCATTTCCAGCTCTTTGCTCATGGGCATTCTCTGGCCCCGGAGCATATTAAGAGTCATCTTGGTGTCTCTGATGCCTTGTGCATTGGCTTCCATGGTTGGAATACCCAAAGCTTCATGAGGCGTCTTTACAATAACCTTGGTGGCTCCTGCCATGGCGGCAGTGGCTGCGCCTAGAGAGATGACACCAAAAGCCTTGGCTTCATCCGCTGGGAACCCGCCCATCCACTGATGGAATACTGTGGTGACAAAAACATCATTGTACCCGAACTTCTTCAGATACTCTTCTGTCTGCTCTTCCAATGCTCGGATGGCTGCCACGTCCTGAATGATGTTTCCACACTGTCCATAGCCCACGGTGATGTTCTTCACGCCCTGCTCTGCTGCAAGAAGCGCTTCGAGAATCGCCACAGTATTGGAGATGGAAGGGGGCACCAATGTCCCTGTGAGTGGTCCGAAAGGCTCACGGTTCAGTTCAATCCCCTGCTCCTGATACCATCCTGTGAGTCTGTCGCAGTACTGCCAGTCTCTAATGGTTCTTTCCATGGATACGCTCTTGGCGTAGGGAATGTTATAGCTGATGCCTCCGCCTTCATTGGAAGTCCATCCGGAAGCGGTGATGATTTCACTTAAAAGTCTTGCATCCGGTGTGCCATGTCTTGCCTGAATGGGATTCTTGATGGATTCATAAACTTCTCTGCAGCCTTTTACCCCGTGATTCACAGCGGGGAATCCATTGAGAAGAGATCTTCCCGCTTTGATGGATTCATCGATGCCCACCTGGCATTCATTATAGCGGTTCTGTCTGGTGTAGGAATCGATGGTGGAGGGCAGAAGATCTGCGCCGCCTTCCTCTTCCAGGTAGTTTAGAAGCTTGATGTGTTCACTGATGAGCGCCACACCTGCTCTTGGCTGAGCCAGGGTCACCCCTTCTTCCTTGGCTTTTCTGAGCTTTTTGGCAAAGTTCTTCTCATCAGGCACCTTCTTCAGATACTCTACAGCTTCTGTCAGGTCCACATCTTTTCCTGTGGGCCAATGGGTGAGAATCTCTTCCCGGATCTTAAAAAATTGCTCTTCTGAGAGTTTTTTGTTTTGCAGGTCCATTTTTTTCTCCTAACATTTCACAACATATTTTTTCAGCATTCGTAAGGCTTTTTCCTCGTCCACCATGGCCAGTAGTCCCAGAGCGGAGAGTATGTACTTTTCATCAATGAGATACTTCGGATGTCTTGGCTTCAGGGAATCCAAATCTTCTTCATGGAAAAGTCCTGCTTTCAGGATCTCTTCCGGATTTCTTGAATTCACAATGACACCACCGGTACCCACCAAATAGGGAAGCTCCATGAGATCTTTCCCTTCCTGGGAATACATCATTCCTAGGGGAGAATACACAGGCGTCACAGTCCCCGCGTGACGCTTCATGGAAATATCCACACAGATCTTTGCCATGACTTCATCAAACTGAAGATCTTCTTCTGTGGAAGGCACAAAATCTGTATGTTCATACCGGAAGGTGAAGGCTTTCTCCACATCCATGTCTTCCAGATGACTGAGCTTATAGCGCCTTAGATATCTTTTGCCCGCAGCCTCATAGAGGGAAAGTGCGGAGTATCTCATCCCCAGGTCCCCTTCTACCGTTCTCTTTGCCACGGGCTCCTCCAGTCCTCTTAAGACTACAGAAGGCTTGCTGGGTGCTCCTTCGCAGACGCTGTGCACATCTGTGGTAGCTCCTCCAATATCCACAACGGCTAAATCACCGATGCCATCTTCGTGCTTTGTCCCCTGACTGAGCACTTCCGCAGCTTTAAGCACCGCTGCGGGTGTTGGCATCAGAATGCCACTAATCAGATCTTTGGCCTTGGACATCCCTTTGGCTTTCACAATATTTTCCATGAAAATATTCCGTATGGTTTCACGGGCAGGCTCCACGTTGATCTGATTGAGACTGGGCATCACATTCTCTGTGATGTGATAATTCATCTGCCCTTCAAATATCTCAATAATCTCATCGTTCGCGCTCTTATTCCCCGCAACCACCACCGGAATGTTAATTCCCGCTTCTTTCAGCATCCTGGCATTATGGATGATGACATCGGTATTTCCTCCATCGGTTCCTCCCGCAAGAAGAATCATATCCGCCTTGGCATTCTTGATTCTCTTCACTTCACTCTGGTTCAGTTTAAAACTGAACACATCAGTGACTCTGGCTCCTGCACCCAAGGCTGCTCTTTTTGCCGCTTCCATGGTAAGCTCAGGCACCAGGCCAATGGAGACAATTTTTAACCCGCCTGCAGCCGAAGAGCAGGCGAGTTTTTGTTCAAATTCTATATCATTGGGAAGATCATTCATGAGCAGCGCAAAGGCCTTTCCGAACCCTTCCATCACGTCGGTCTCCACAGTCGTATATGATTTTGCAGTGGCCAGGATGATGTCTTCCTCTTTGCTTACCGCCGTAAGCTTGGTGTAGGTGCTGCCAAAATCAATAAATAGATATGCTTTCATGGCGCATTATGCCCCTACCACAGCTTCAAGTAAACCCAGGTCTTCCTTCAGGTCATGTATTGCAGTTGCAACAGTGGTGCCAGGTGGATATACCCGGTCAAATCCCATCTGCATGAATCTCTTCTTCACTTCCTGGAAATCCTGCTTTCCTACCACGATGTTTCCACCAACATACAGCTTAATACCAGAAAGTCCTGCTTCGTCACACTTCTCTCTCATGCCTCTGCAGTCGATTTCTCCATGACCGTAGAGAGAAGAAACCATGATCACTTCTGCTCCCGTTTCAATGGCGGCATTGATGAAGTCTTCCTGTGGAGAAAGAACCCCAATATTCACCACATGAAATCCTGCTTCGGTAAGAGAATAGTCGAGGATTTTGTTTCCTACTGCATGGCAGTCAGCCCCAATTACCCCTAGTACGATTGTCTTTTTACCCATATCTTTTTGTACACTCCTTATAAGTGAATGATTATTATCATTTCTTGTAGGCACTTTCTAAAATCAGTGTCTCAATCCTGCAAGTTTATCTTTCATGATTTTATGGCCTTCGACCTTCTTTACACTCTCATCATAACACAGTTATTAATAGTTTCAAGTGGTGCTAGACAAGTGAAAAGCCTTGTAAATTCAATGGTTCCATAATCATGCACCCCCTATTCCCGAGGGATTCTTATTGCTCCTCCTAATCTGAATTCACATTCTCGCCAACTTTCATTTTGGAGACGATTTGAATCAAATCCTGCATAAAACGATTCCATTCTGCAATTACAACCGCCAACTTATTCAGAGGTATGGTTCATAAATATGCTTCTCTTTATGCACTTTTTGTATAAATATTCATAAATAATCCGAAAAATATTTTTTTTTGATATCCTTTACATCATTATATATTTTCTGAAGACAACCGGTCTTTTCTTCCATTCTTCTTTCCAGATTCCTATGATAAAATGAAATCAAAAGGAAAAGGAGCGATATGCATGAAAGAGATTTCAATCCATGAACTGGATGGCTTTTATATCGGCAATGCAGAGGATCAGGAAGGTGGAACCGGATGCACTGTAATCTTATCCCCTGATGGGGCAACACCTGGTGTAGACGTGAGAGGTGGTGCTCCAGGCACCAGAGAGACGGACCTCATCGCCTCAGAAGAAATGGTGGACAAAGTCCACGGACTTCTCCTAGCAGGGGGCAGCGCCTTTGGACTGGATGCAGCCTCTGGTGTTATGGCTTATCTGGAAGAAAAGGGCATCGGATTCGATACAGGTTTTGCAAAAGTCCCTATAGTGCCAGGCGCAGTGCTGTATGACTTGGGCTATAAAGACCCTAAAAGAAGACCAGATGCCTCCATGGGGCTTAAAGCAGCTATGCATGCCATGGACAAAAACTATAAAGATGGTAGCTTCGGCGCTGGAACAGGTGCTACCGTAGGTAAAATACTGGGACCAGAGACTTCTATGAAATCAGGCATTGGATCCTTTGCTGTATCCCTGGGAGACTTAAAGATTGGATGCATCATTGCCGTCAACGCCTTTGGCAGCATTTATGAAGGAGAAAAGATCTTAGCAGGCCCCTGCCAGGGTGATGTGCTTCTTCATACGGATGATCTTCTTTTTAATGGCTATGCTGCAAGTTTCAAAGGGAATACCACCATTGGATGCATCTTAACAAATGCAAAGCTCACAAAGAGCCAGGCCAATAAAGCAGCTTCCATGGCACAAGATGGTATGGCTAGAGCCATCCGCCCCATCCATACTATGGTGGATGGAGATACACTCTTTGTTCTAGGTAACGGTGAGGTCCCCTGTGAAGTTACAGTGCTTGGCACAGCAGCTGCCCATGTGGTGGAGAAGGCTATTCATCAGGCTGTAAAAAGCGCCACCTGTACTATCTTGAGAAGCGCTTCCTCCATTGACTCCCTATAAGATCATCATGGTTTAATCATTTTATTCAAAGAAGAGTGAAAATAAAGAGCTGAGATCTCACTCACGATCTCAGCTCTTTTCTATACTTATTTTTCAGCGGAACAATGAACCTTAGGGGTGTACTATAGGATTCCGCGAAAAGTCTCTTAATCTCTTTCCTGAATTCCTGAAACAACATCCGCCACATTCTTTGCATGGTCTCCCACACGTTCCAGATTGGATATGACATCCAGGAACAGAATGCTGGACAGTGCTTTAAACCTGCCCTGCTGCAGTCTCCTGATGTGGCTCTGACGGAACTCTTTCTGAAGCGCATCAATCTTTCTTTCCACCGCTTCAATCTTCATAGCATAACTCTTATCATTCTCTTTATAACATCCAATGGCAATATTCATCGCATTCTCAGTTTCCGCAAAAATCGCACGCAGTTCTTCGGCCCCTTCCGGTGTTAGGTCCGCTTCTTTCTTTTGCTTTTCCACTGCCAGCTCCAGTATATTCTCCGCATGGTCTCCCACTCTTTCGATGTCGTTGATCACATGATACGTGTTACCAATTCTTCTGAACTCTTCTATATTGATTTCTGTCGCAGAAAGCTCCACCAAAAAATTGGTGATGATTTCTGTCACTTCATTGATTCGTTCTTCATTCTTTGTGATTTCATCCTCATGAGTCAGGTCTCCCGTCAGAAAAGCCTCTGTAGCCAGATGGACATTTTTCTTGGCAAGTTCAGCCAGTTTTACGGTTTCAAGCACCACCTGACCTTCTGCGATGGTTGGCGTCTGAAGCAGTCTTCTATCCAGAATTTCATTATCCATTTTCACTTCATCTCCCACAATCTTATTGGCCATGGTGATGAGCAGATGTCTGAAAGGAAGAAGAATGAGGGTGTTCGACAGGTTAAAGAACAGATGGATGAAGGATATCTGGTACTTTACGCTTTCCGGAGAAATACGGGTGACGATGGAGATGAGAAGTCCACCCAAAGGAAGAAAAATCAGTGCTCCAATGAGGTTAAAGAGAAGATGGATCACTGCAGCCTTCTTCGCTGTTTTGTTTGCTGTAATGGAAGAAAGGAGAGCAGTGATACACGTACCGATGTTGGCTCCGAGAATTATTGGAAACGCAATCTGAATGGTGATGTTTCCAGTATTGGTCAGCGCCACCAGAATACCCGTTGTTGCGGAACTCGATTGTATAATCAGTGTAATACCAAGCCCTACCAGTAGTCCAAGGTACCACTGATTTCCTAGGCTTACGATGAGCTCTCTAAACATCTTAGAATCTCTTAACGGATACATGGCATCACTCATAAGACTCATACCAAGCATCATAATACCAAATCCAAGTGCAATGGATGCGATATCTTTTCTCTTTTTGGCCTTGCTAAAAAGCATCAGAATAGAGCCGAAAAATAAAAATACAGGTATAATTGCATCCACATTCAAGGACACAAGAAATGCTGTCACCGTGGTTCCAATGTTGGCTCCCATGATGATTCCTGTAGCCTGAACAAGGTTCAGAAGTCCAGAGTTTACAAAACCCACCACCATGACCGTGGTGGCAGAACTTGACTGAATGAGCATCGTCACAAACGCACCGACAAGAACTGCTTTTAAGGGACTGGACGTGACTTTTTCCAGTATGAATTTCAGTCTGCTTCCAGCTGCATTCTCCAGTCCGTCTCCCATCATTTTCATACCATATAAGAATAAACCAAGCCCACCTAAGAGCGCGATGATCATTGCTGTATCCACAATGCTTCCTCCAAAATTTTATACTTTTTATGAATCCTAAGTCATTCTACTCCAATGCTAATCATTTGAAAAGAGCGTTTCTTCTCATTTAACAAAGACTTAACCCACCTCTTCTTGTGGCCATAACAGAAGAAAGCATCCCGGACATAGCGCCCGAAATGCTTCCTGAAAAGTTCGTATCATTAATCTCTTTCTTTAATTTCTGCAATGGTATCTGCAATGTTCTTTGCATGGTCTCCCACTCTTTCCAGATTAGAGATGAGATCCAGGAAAAGAATGCCAGCAAGAGCGCTGCATCTTCCTGCATTGAGTCTTCTGATGTGAGCATCCCGATACTCTTTCTGCAGTTCATCAATTCTTTTTTCTGTCTGCTCTATACTTACAGCCTTCTGTTTGTCATTGTTCTTATAGCTTTCAATGGCAATATCCATGGCAAGATTCGTATAGTTATAAATATTTTTCAGTTCTTCTATACCCTCTGGGGTAATCTCCGCATTTTTCCTGTTTCTTTCCTCAGCCAGCTCCATGATGTTTTCAGCATGGTCTCCGATACGCTCGATGTCATTGAGCACATGATACGTATCTCCCACTCGAGCAAATTCATTGACATCAATGTCGCTTCCAGAAAGTTCCACGAGAAAGTTTGTGATGATTTCAGTTATTTCATTGATTCTTGCTTCATTCTCATATACCCGATCATGGTCTTTCAAATCATCATTTAAAAATGCATCTACAGAAAGCTTGAGATTTTCCTTGGCCATTTCAGCAAGTTTTACTGTTTCCAGGATTACCTGACCTTCTGCAATACTTGGTGTCTGAAGAAGTCTTCTGTCCAGAATCTCCTGAGCCTTATCTTCTTCCTCTCCCACCACTTTGTTAGCGATGAGGATCAGAAGTCCTCCAAATGGAAGAAGCGCCAGAGTGTTGGACACATTGAAGATCAGATGGATAAAAGAAATCTGAAGCTTGATGCTTTCCGGTGCCAAGAAAGTAACTACATTGATCAAATATTTACCAAGCGGCAAGAACAGGACAGCTCCCATGATATTAAAGAGCAGATGGATTACAGCTGCTTTCTTTGCCATTTTATTCGCAGTGATGGAGGATAGCAATGCCGTAATACAAGTACCGATGTTAGCACCAAGGATCAGCGGGAACGCCGCCTGTATACTGATTCCCCCTGTAGAAGTAAGTGCAACCAAAAGTCCTGTGGTCGCAGAGCTCGACTGAACCAGCATAGTGATTCCTAATCCAAGAAGGATACCTAGATACCACTGGGTTCCCACAGTCAGAATGAGGTCTTTAAACACCTGTGAGTCTCTTAGAGGATACATGGCTTCACTCATCAGTTCCATACCGAGCATCAGAAGGCCGAACCCTAGTAGAATACTGGCCAGATCTCTTCTTCTTTTTGCCTTGGTAAACAGATAAAGAAATGATCCCATGAAAATCAGAATCGGAACAATGGCATCGATGTTCATGGAAACCAGAAACGCAGTCGTCGTTGTTCCGATGTTTGCACCCATGATGATTCCTGTTGCCTGCGCTAGATTCAGAAGACCTGAATTCACAAATCCGATGACCATTACTGTGGTAGCTGAACTGGATTGCATGAGAATGGTTACTACCGTACCGATCAGTACAGAACTGATTGGATTTGCTGTCACTTTGTTGAGTATAAACTTCAGCTTGGAACCTGCAGCATTCTCCAGACCATCTCCCATCATCTTCATGCCATATAGGAAGAGCCCCAGACCACCTAAGAGTCCTATGATCATACCAATATTCAAAAGAATGTACCTCCCACTCGAGATTTCATATATTTCCTAGTCTATAATACCGCTAAATAGAAAGTCTGTTAACTCCATGTTACAAGTTTTAACATAGAATTAACCTAGAAAACAGACTGGTAATTTTATACACTGATCTTTTAAAAATGAAGATATTGAAACATTTACATTTTTCAGAGTAAAATATTTATGTCTCCTCTTATCTCTTTTTCCCAGCACCTTCCAGCGCACCATCGTTCCACTGATGAATAGGATGGCGTATAATTCATAATCAAATAAAAAACCTTCCAGCATAAACTGGAAGGTTTTGAATAAACAAATATTCGTCTGTATTATCTCTTTGAGAACTGTGGGCTTCTACGAGCCTTCTTCAGACCATACTTCTTTCTTTCCTTCATTCTTGGATCTCTTGTCAAGAATCCAGCCTTCTTCAGCTCTCCTCTAAGGGTCTCATCAGCCTTCAGAAGTGCTCTGGAGATACCATGTCTGATTGCTCCAGCCTGTCCGGAAAGTCCACCACCGTGTACATTTACAAGAACGTCATATGCGCTCTTAGTATTTGTAAGAACGAGTGGCTGATTAACAACAAGAATCAGAGTTTCAAGACCGAAATAGTCCTTGATGTCTCTCTTGTTGATTGTAACTGCACCTGATCCAGGTACAAGTCTTACTCTTGCGATAGATTTCTTTCTTCTACCAGTTCCCATGTATTGAACTTTTGCCATTTTTATTTCCTCCTCCCGACTAGTACTTTAGCTCAAGAACTTCTGGGTTCTGAGCTGCGTGAGGATGATTTTCTCCTCTGTACACTTTAAGTTTCTTGGACTGGTTTCTTCCCAGTACTCCCTTAGGAAGCATTCTTCTAACTGCTTCGGAGAAGGCTAGTTCAGGCTTCTTTGCAAGTACTTCTCTGTAAGGAGTTTCCTTCAGTCCACCTGGGTACTTGGAATGGCTTCTCATCATCTTCTGATCCAGCTTCTTACCGGTAAGAACAACCTGCTCTGCATTGATGATGATAACAAAATCTCCCATGTCTACATTTGGTGTAAACTCTGGCTTGTTTTTTCCTCTTAGAATCAGTGCCACCTGGCTCGCTACTCTACCGAGAGGCTTTCCAGCAGCATCGATGACATACCATTTTGGCTGATATGATCCTGGCTTTGCTAAATATGACTTCATTTCTTTCCTCCCGAAACTCCACAATTGGGGTTCCTATTACTATTCTTTCTTAGGTTTTACTCCATTGCGTGATCCGGGGCTAGTGGATCAGCACAAGTATTTTTACAAACATGAATATTATAGAACATCTTCCACTAGATGTCAATAATCCTGTTTTTCTGGTACCTAAACATTATACATGATACTTCATTGGAATGAAAGAGGTTTTCTTAGGTTTTAAAAGATTTTCCTAGTGAAATCTTTCTGCCCATTTCATCCCAAAAACCTTGGCTGCAAAGCCGATTGAAAACTTAGGATCTTATGGATTTCGGTAAGGCAATCTGAAAACATACCCCACCTTCACGGTTTGTCACGCTACAGGACCCACCTTGGGCTTGCACCGCCGCCCGAACAATGGCAAGCCCGAGCCCTGTGCCCCCATCTTCACGATTTCTTGAAGCATCCACCCGATAAAAGGGTGTCCATATCTTCTCTAGATGCTCTTCTGCTATATTCATACCTTCATTATCCACCGTAATGATCACCTGGTCCTTGGTACCATAAAGAGACACTTTAATCGTTCCGCCTTGGGGTGTATGAGATATGGCATTGGAGGCAAGGTTCGACACGATCGTATGTAAATTCTTGGGATCGCCCCTAAAGTATCCTTCTTCCAAATCCCATTGGAGTTTTATGTTTTTCTTCTCCACATGGAGGTTCATAGAGAACCACACCTCTTTTAGCAGCGCAGCCAGATCCACCTCCTCCATGGATAAAGAAAGCCCTGACTCCAGCCTTGATAAATCCAATAAACTGCCTACAAGATTGGCCATGTTATCGCACTCCTCTAGCACAACATCCAGATACCCCTCTCTTTTCAAAGGCGCAATGTTCTCTTTTGCAGACTCCGCATGGGCTCGAAGAATGGCCAAGGGGGTTTTCAGTTCATGGGCCGCAGAACGGGTGAAGCTGCGTTCCCTTTCCAGCTCCTCCTCCACACGTTTTTTTGCTTGCTCAAAAGCTACCCCAAGAGTATTGAGCTCTTCAATGGGCCCTTCCACTAGACTTCGCCCTTCTTTCACATTTTTAGAAAGCTCCTCCACTGGCAACAACACTTCTTTGGAGAGCTTGGCTGAAAGAATCACTAGGACAAAGATGGTGAGTGCTGCAGAACTTAGATAGAGCCCTCTTTCTTCTTTTAGTGCCGCAGGCAGAAAGTCCACATGAGCAGATACTCCTCGAAGAAGCCCTTGATCATAGCTTCCACTTATTAATGTATCTCTATCCCCTAACCACTGACCTGGACTTTCCATTTCCTTATGGAGTATTTTCTGTGCTTCCCGAAAAGAGGATAACCGCCTCTCCACATTGATCGGAACATCTTTTCCATTGCTCCCAAAAGGTGGGAGTAGTACACTCTGAACCTTTATATAGGCAAAGTCCCAAGTCTCCCCTGGACCTTCTGCCTCCGTTTCAACCATGGTATCCACAGTATCTCCATTTGAAATAATCTCTATTCTTTGCACCAAAATTTCATACCCTGAACGTTCTACACCTGTAACCCTTGCAAAAACTTTTTCCCCTCCCTGGGCTGAAGATGTTTCACTATTGACGGTGTAGTCCCATCCTTCACGATTGTGAGTGATCCACTGAGCCAAGTCCAGTTGTCCTTGATCATCTAGCCCCTCATCCAGAGTAAGGTACCACCGTTGGCCCACTTCAGGCCCTTCAATATAGCCCCATCCCCAGGACAATTGACTTTCAGCATAGCCCTCTCCTGCACGCATCACAAGAGCCATTCCCCCGTCCATTTGCCTCACTTGTCCTGTGGATAACTCGCTTAGAAAATGACTCATGATGTGCTTTGCCTCTACACCAAGACCATTTTCTAGATTTCTTTCATAGAATTCATTGTAAAATTCATCCATGCGACTTTGAGCACTCCCCATGTCCATGCGCACACGAGTAACAATCTCATCCACACGATTATTGGTGATTAGCACCATGGTACCTACCCATAAAATAAGAAAAGTGATAGCCAGAGGCCTGAGCAATTGAAGTCGGAGCCTTCTAGGATGATTTTGAAAAGCTTTTTTCATCATGACTCCTCCTCCAACTTATAGCCCATCCTATACATGGTCTTGATCTGCCCTCCAGCACAACCAAGAGCGAATCGTAAACTACGAATCCGCACATCCACCGCCCGATCCTCTCCTTGAAAATCCATTCCCCAAACCTTATCCAGCAGCTGTTCTCGACTCATCACTTGTCCTTTATTGCGCATGAAACAAACTAGTAGCTCATATTCCCTGGGTGAAAGCTTCACTTCCTCACCCAAAACCTTGCATAAATGTCTTCGCGTGTCCACAGAAATGGCTCCACAAGTTAAGACTCCTGATGGATTCTCGCCATGTCCCCGACGAATAAGGGCTCTTGTTTTGGCCAGTAACACAGCCAAAGAAAAGGGCTTCGTCACATAATCATCTCCACCCAAGGCATAACCTTTGAGGGTATCCTCTTCTGATCCCAGAGCTGTGAGAAACAAAATAGGAACTTTGCTTTTCTTCCGGATTTCCTTACAAAGCCCAAACCCATCTAATCTAGGCATTAGAACATCTAGAATCATCACATCATATTCCTTGATTCTTATGTACTCCAGTGCTTCTACGCCATCTCGAGCCACATCACAAGTCATCTCATGGGCTGTGAAATAGTCTAAAATAATGTCTCTGATACGCCCTTCATCTTCTACCAATAATACTGTATCTATAAGTCATCCCTCCTTTGTCCTAAATAGTAGCAATAAAATATGTCGTGAAGATGTTCATAATCTTTTTACCCTTCTTAGATCTCTTCCTAGTTTCATCCATTTAATAGAGGCTCAACCTTGGACACAGACTTTTAGTTCATTTTAGTTCTTGTTTACCTGTACATAATAGGTAATAATCCGTTATAGTCATGCCTGTTTAATACTTATCCACACCCCAGAAGGATTTTCTAAGTAAGACTGTTCCCAAAAGAAATACGTTCGATTTACGTTTCTTTCTTTTCTTGTATATATCCTTTAACTAGTTCAATTCTACAAGATTTTTATTACTATCGTCAATTTCTCTAAGTTGAGAGAAGGCTTTTCAGATAGGTTTCCGCTTAGTCAATAAAAAGACTTTGCTGCAATTCTGAACAGAAGACAGTGGCTGTGGACTCTCTCCCAAGATTCCACAGCCACTGTTTCAATACTTTTATGATTTATTTCTCCAGACAAAAGTCACTTCTTCTTCTCCTGTTGCTTCATCCACCTCAACCCCTGCCTGAGTGAATCCTTCTCTTATATAGAAAGCAACAGCTCTCTCATTCCTAATAAAAGCTTTCAAAGTGAGTACATCTGTTTTACGCTTTGCTTCCTGAAGAAGTTCTCTGCCGATACCCTGACCTTGCTTCATAGGATCCACAAATAGCCCTAGAATAAATCCATCTTCCATCCCCAAAAATCCTGTGACAGTATCCTCTTCTTCAGACACCAGTACTGTTACTTTCGGCAAGAGCTCTCCAAGCATCGGAAGATGCTGTAAAAAGAACTCTTCGGTTACAAAAGCATGCGCTTCTCTATTTCCATTCAGCCAGATTTCTTCAATTTTCTTCAAGTCCTCATTTCTATATCCACGTATTTTCACTATCTTCCTGTTCCTCCCTGGAGTCTATTCTCTTTTTTCTGTAAAGTGCCTTATACTGATACATGTTCTGATCAGCTTTCCTGTACATTTCCCGCATGGATTTCAATGCGGTTTTTGTTTCATACCCATAGCTGAAGGAAATACTACGCATGACAGGATCTTCCAGCTCCTTGAGTTTTCTTTTCAGCTCTTTCATATGAAGAGGCACCTCTGGTTCGTCTTCCATGAGAATCACAGCAAACTCATCCCCGCCAAGCCTTGCCACAAATCCATCTTTCAGAAACACCTGACGGAGAAGACCCGAAAACTGTGTGAGCACATCGTCTCCTTTTTGATGACCATACTGGTCATTGATATTTTTGAATCCATTCAGATCCAGAATAAGAAGACCATATGGAATCTTTGAATCCTCCAGATACTCCACATAGGATTCAAAACTTTTGCGATTATATACCTTCGTCAGCACATCCTCCTCAGAGGGCGTGGTCTCCAAAAATACATAGATTCCTAGTAGTCCAATGACGAGGGAACTCCAGCCCAGATGGAAAGTAGGCTCAAAAATGGATATGATCATGCCAATGACTGGAAGAATGAACAGCAGCATAAACATCAGAATTTCATTCTTGGACAGTCTATCTTTTACCTGATGCAAAAAATACAGCATATAACTATAAAATCCAAGAACCATCAGATAATGAAACCACTTGAGGGGACCATAACCATCATAATGATTGGTCACTGGATCAATGCTGTAGTATATAGGAATCCAGAGATTTACCAGAAGAATCATAAAGGAGACCAGCGTCATCTGCTGATAAAATCGTTTTTCATGGATTCTTGAAGGATTCCTGTAGATTCTGTAATCCAAATATGACATAAAAAGGCCGGCCAGTACAGGCGCAAGAAGAAAAAGCAAGAAGTTGAACACATGATTCAATATAAATGCACCTGTGAACCGACGATCGTCCAGGATCCAAGATAACGGCTCCACAATAAGAGAGGCGGCCACAGCATAGATCATCAGCTTGATGAGCATTTTACTGAAAGTCTTAATGGTAGAAAGCTTTACAAAAAGATGCAGTATAATAAGCACCAGAATGCCTAATATATTGCTCTGAAAGCGAATCAGATAGCTCATTTATCTTCCCCCCTCTTCTTTTGTGTCCATCAATTGTAGAAGACCCGAGTATTCTTCAAATATTCCGTTAATTTATTTTACAACTTTATTATCACTATGGTCAAATTAAATAACACTTTTATACACCCATGCACAAAAAATGGGGTACCACATTTATTGGCACCCTCATCCTTCTCCTCAGTTCTATAAGCCTTCAGCCATTCCTTCAGGCAAATTTTTCTCTTTCTTGGACAGTTTCTTTTGTAGATACATTTTCTGGTCAGCCTGCTTATAAAGATCATCCATGCTCATATCCATATAGTGCTTTTCAAACCCATAACTGAACGTCAGAGACTTCAGCACTGCATCCTCAGTCTTCTGAAGATAGGTCTTCACCTTATTGATATGGGTCTCCACATGATCCTGGTTTCCTCTAAGGATAACAGCAAATTCATCTCCGCCAAGCCTTGATGCGAGTCCCTCTTTAGAAAACACATGGCTGAGTGCATTGGCGAAATGAAGCAGCACTTCATCTCCTTTGTGATGGCCATGCTCGTCGTTGATTTCCTTAAAATCATTAAGATCAAAGATGAGAATGCCAAAAGGCTTCCTGCTTCTTACAAGATAAGACAGTTCTGTCTCGTAGCTTCTTCTATTGTAGAGTTTTGTCAGATAGTCCTCATCAGAAGGCATGGTCTCGAGAAAGATATATACCATGAACAGTCCAATGACAATGGATGTCCAGGAGAAGTGCAGCTTTGAATCAAACATCTGAACCACCATTCCTAAGATCGGAGTCAGAAAACAGATGGCATAAATCAGCACTTCTTTTATCATGATTTTTTTCCAGTGTCTGACTAGAAAATACATCATAAAAAGATAGCTGAATGCAAGGACACCATAATGGATCTCTTTCAGAGGACCACTGTTGAAGCTGTTTGAGTCCCGGTTGACCTGGAAATAGATGGGGTTGAAGATGTTATACACAAGAATCAGAAACGTCATAATAGAAGCCTGTTGGTAATACACTCTACTTTGAATCCTCCTGGCATCGTTGAAGATTCGGTAGTCCACATAGGATAGGAGAAGACCTGCTATGATGGGTCCCACAAGAAACAGCATAAAATTCGTGCTGTACTCAAGAAAATAAGCGCCCGGAAACATCATGCCATCAAAGATCCATGTCAGCGGCTCCAGCACAACAGAAGCTGCGGTAGCGTAGATAATCCATCTCAATAGCCTGTTGGTGAATGTCCTGAGCTTTGTAGTTCTCATAAATAGATATAAACTGAGCAAGATCCCCAGTGCAAAAACATTGATCTGAAACTGAACCAAATAATCCAGCATTTTTCTCCCCCATCCCAAAATCTGAGGCAAACCTCTTCCTTTACTCCCATCCATCTTCAAACTGTAATGAAAACAGCATAGTAGATGTATTCTACATTTATCGTCAAATTTTATCAAGCAAAATTTTCTATTTTCCACGTCTGGTGACAAAAATTCATCTTTCGTTCAAATATTCTGCAGAAATAACCTGGAATTTTCTTCAAATTAAAAAAAGGACGAAACTGGTTCATCCTTACTTCACTGTCTTCTCTTCACTTTTATAGTATACTTCTTCCAGATACAGTCCACAGGGTGGCATCACCATGGATTTACCCCTGTTGCCGCTTTTTAAGATTTCTTCAATATCCATAGGCGTCACCCGGGAAAGACCTGCATCCAGCAGTGTGCCCGCTAGGATTCTTGCCATATTGTAGAGAAATCCTGAGGCTGTGAAGGACATCACTAGAAACTCTCCTTCTTCCCAGATTTCAATCCTTCTCATTTCCTTCACAGGATTCGGATCGGTGCTGCCAACGGATTTAAATCCCGTAAAATCATGGGTGCCAAGCAGAACCTCCGAAGCATCTCTCATTTTCAAAAGATCAAGCTCCTGTGGCACAAAGGCAGCATAGTTCCGAAACAGCGCCGAAGGGGTCTTCCTCCGAAGCACACGGTAGGTGTAGGTTTTTCCTCTTGCATTTTTTCTTGCGTCAAAACTGCATGGCACTTCCATGGATTCTCTGACCTTCAGGTCTTCTGGCAGAAGCGGATTCAGAGCAAAGGCCATCTTTTCTCCTGGAATGGAAGACTGCGTCGTGAACGTCACTGGATATTTCCTCGCATGAACTCCTGCATCAGTTCTGGAAGAACCGGATAGTACAGGTTCTTCCTTCAGCAATATTTTCAATGCCTTCTCCAAAGTTTCCTGAACCGTCCGGACACTTTTCTGCCGTTGCCATCCATGGAAATCCGTTCCATCATATTCTAGATACATCAGTATTTTCTTCATGCTGGTTCCTGCCTTTTTCTGATTTGAAAAAAGAGACACTCTTTCAGTTATGCCAAAAGAGGTCTCTTTGGTTGTACTACAAAATATTGGTATAACGTAGACCGAAGGTGATGAACACCAATATGAAAAATACTGCAAATGCCGCAAAATCTCTGGTTTCATACTTCAGCTGCTTCATTCTGGTTCTGCCTTCTCCACCACGGTAGCTTCTGGCTTCCATGGCCATGGCAAGCTCCTCTGCTCTTCTGAAGGAAGAGATGAAAAGCGGCACCAAAAGTGGAATCAGGCTCTTCGCTTTCTTGATGATGTTGGTGGATTCAAAATCCGCACCTCTAGCCATCTGGGCCTTCATAATCTTGTCCGTCTCATCCATGAGTGTTGGAATAAACCGCAGAGCGATACTCATCATCATGGCCAGCTCGTGGGCTGGAACCCCGATTTTCTTGAACGGTTTCAAAAGACTCTCGATCCCATCGGTGAGTTCTATGGGCGATGTAGTGAGGGTCAGGATGGAGGTTCCCATGATAAGGAACACCAGTCTGAAAGTCATAAACACTGCCTGATATACACCTTCCCGATAGATTTTAAGCACCCAGAACTCCAGAAGAAGTGTTTCTTCCGTCCCCCGAGTCACAAACATATTGAGAAATGCCGTGAACAGAATCAGGACAAATACAGGCTTGATTCCTTTATAGAGATATTTGGGTGAAAGCCTCGCTATCCGCACCATCATCATGATGAAGAGGAAAATGAAAAGATACGCTGTAAAGTTCTTTACAAGAAACAGATTTACAATAAATAGAATTGAAATCAGAATCTTGGTTCGAGGATCCAGCTTATGAATGAAAGACTCCCCGGGTATATACTGCCCGATGGTAATGTTCTTAATCATGACACTGCCCCCCTTCCCTCAGTACCCGCTGTATTTCTGATTTGGCTTCCTTTACTGTGAAGATGTCTTCACGTACAGCGAAACCTCTTTCTTTCAGCGCTTTCATGAGGTAGGTGATCTGAGGTGCACCCAGTCCTACTTCCTCCAGCATACTGATGTTCGTGAACACTTCTCTTGGAGTTGCTTTGATCAGAACCTTGGCACCACTCATGACGATGACTTCATCGGCGATTTCTGCCACATCCTCCATGGAGTGGGTGACTAAGATAACGGTGTGCTTATATTCCTCATGAAGCTTTTTCAGCTGCTTCAAGATCGCATCTCTTCCTCTTGGATCCAGGCCCGCAATGGGCTCATCCAGAATCAGGACCTTCGGCTCCATGGCCACCACTCCTGCTATGGCTACTCTTCTTTTCTGTCCGCCGGAAATTTCAAAAGGAGACAGGTCCTTGTATTTCTCATACTCTAGTCCCACCATTTCCATGGCTCTCTTTACTCTTCTCAGCACCTCTTCTTCCTCAAGGCCTAAATTTCTTGGGCCGAAAGCAATGTCCTTTTCAATGGTCTCTTCAAAAAGCTGATATTCAGGATACTGAAACACCAATCCTACTTTTTTCCGGATCTCACTCATCACAGTCTTCTTGTCTGTGATGTCTGTCCCATCCACGAAGATCTTACCACTGGTAGGCTTCAACAGACCGTTCAAGTGCTGAATCAGTGTCGACTTTCCAGAACCGGTATGGCCGATGAGCGCATAGAACTTTCCCTCTTCCAGCTCCAGATTGATATCATCCAGCGCAACGGTTTCAAAAGGAGTCTTTGGCATATATACATGTGTTAGATTTTCTATTTTAATCGACATAACGCCTCCACCATCTCTTCGATGTTGAGGATGCCCTCCGTAAGGTTCATCCCGTCTTTAATGAGTTCATGGGCAAGCTCTGTCACCTGAGGAACATCCAGCCCGATACTTTTCAGAAGCTCCACATTGCTGAAGACATTTCTTGGGGTATCATCCATGATGACCTTCCCTTCTTCCATAACCACAATACGGTCTCCTTGGACAGCCTCTTCCATGAAGTGGGTAATATGGACGATGGTGATGCCAAAGTCCTTATTCAGGGCCTTTATGGTCTTCATGACTTCCTGACGTCCTGAAGGGTCCAGCATGGCTGTAGGCTCATCCAGGATGATGATTTTAGGACGCATGGCAATGATGCCCGCTATGGCCACTCTTTGCTTCTGTCCTCCGGAAAGAAGATGCGGCGCATGCTTTCTGAAGTCATACATCTGCACATCCTTTAATGCCTTATCCACTCGTTTTCTGATTTCCTCTGATGGCACGCCAAGGTTTTCTGGTCCAAAAGCCACATCTTCTTCCACCACAGTAGCTACCATCTGGTTGTCCGGATTCTGGAAAACCATTCCAGCTCGTTTTCTTACTTCCCAGGTATTCTCCTGAATGCTTCCATCGATGCCGTCGATGTAGATCTTACCGCCCTGGGGCAGAAGCAGTGCATTCATATGCTTTGCGAAGGTGGATTTTCCGGATCCGTTATGACCCAAAACCACCAGAAACTCTCCTTCCTTCACGGAAAGATTGACGCCCTGAAGAGAATATTCCTTTTCTCCAGAAGGACCGTCATCATAATAATGCATGAGATCTACAGCTTCTATAATCACATGACTGTCTTTTTTATTGCTTGTTTCCATTTGCTATTCCTCCTGCCTGTACCCACATCGATAAGAATTCATAAGTAAAAAAGATCTGACCGTGTTCTTCTGGGCACCTTAAACACTAGAGAAGTCCCATCACACCTCTATACTGTTTACTGTACCATCATAACATTTTTTTATGGAAAAAAGGGACTAAGTTTCCTTAATCCCCTTTTATCATCTTTTAAAGGGAAGCTGAACTTCCTCTTTTATAAATTCTGATTATACAAGCTCCAGAATTGCCTTTTCAGCACCGTCGCCTCTTCTTGGGCCGGTCTTCAGGATTCTTGTGTATCCACCATTTCTTTCAGCATACTTTGGTGCGATGTTGTCGAACAGGTTCTTAACAACCTCTTCTTCATGAACATAAGCGAGAACCTGTCTTCTTGCATGGAGATCTCCTCTCTTTGCAAGGGTAATCATTTTCTCAGCGATATTCTTTGTTTCCTTCGCTCTGTAGAATGTGGTTTCTATTCTGCCTGTCTTTAAGAAGTTTGTAACAAGACTTCTCAGCATTGCAGTTCTCTGGTCGGTTGGACGACCAAGCTTTCTTAGTGTAGCCATTTAACTTACCTCCTTTACTCGTCAGTGGACTTTAAAGATAAATCCAAGTCCTTTAACTTTCTCTCAACTTCTTCAAGAGATTTCTTTCCTAGATTACGAACCTTCATCATATCGTCCATGGTCTTTTCTGTAAGCTCATGAACAGTATTGATGCCTGCTCTCTTTAAGCAGTTATAGGATCTGACGGACAGGTCCAGCTCTTCGATGGTCATCTCCAGAACCTTTTCCTTCTTGTCATCTTCCTTCTCGATCATCACTTCCACGTCATTGGCGTGATTGGTCAGTGTCATGAACAGCTTAAAGTGCTCAATGAGCACTTTTGCAGCAAGGCTGATGGCCTCTTCTGTCAAAATGGTGCCATTGGTCCATATTTCAAGAGTCAACTTGTCATAATCTGTGATCTGACCAACTCTTGTATTATCCACTGTGAAATTGACACGCTTCACAGGGGTATATATTGAATCCATTGGGATGGTAGAAAGTGGAAGGCCTTCTGCCTTGTTTCTCATCTGAGAAACATATCCTCTTCCTCTGTCCACATTGATTTCAACATACAGCTTTGCATCCTCTTCCAAGGTCGCGATATAAAGATCTTTGTTGACGATTTCCACGTCTCCATCGGTCTTGATGTCTCCTGCAGTTACTACTCCAGGTCCCTTGGCATCGATATAGATCTTTCTTGGCCCTTCTCCGTTCATCTTGATGAACAGTCCCTTGAGGTTCAGGATGAGTTCTGTGACATCTTCCCGAACACCAGGCACTACGGAGAATTCATGAAGCACGCCGTCAATCTTTACAGATGTTGGCGCAACTCCTGGCAGTGAGGATAAAAGCATTCTTCTCAATGCATTACCTAAAGTAATCCCATAGCCTCTTTCTAATGGTTCTACTACGAACTTACCATAGGTTCCATCTTCGCTTGTTTCTACACACTGAATCTTTGGCTTTTCTATTTCAAACATGAATTTAACCCTCCTAAAGAATATTGGCAACATAATCCTGAGGGCAACTGATTCTTAAGGTCCCAGATCTAACGCCCAGGTAACTTAGGACAAATTGAAACTAAACTCTTCTTCTCTTAGGTGGTCTGCATCCATTGTGTGGAATTGGAGTAACATCCTTGATCAGAGTAATTTCAAGTCCTGCAGCCTGTAGTGAACGGATGGCCGCTTCTCTACCTGAACCAGGTCCCTTTACGTAAACTTCAACACTCTTCAGTCCATGCTCCATAGCTGCTTTAGCTGCAGTTTCTGCTGCCATCTGTGAAGCGTATGGTGTGCTCTTTCTGGAACCCTTGAATCCAAGTGAACCTGAACTAGACCAGGAAAGTGCATTTCCTGCCGCATCCGTGATGGTAATGATGGAGTTATTGAAAGTAGACTGAATATGAGCTTGTCCATGTTCAATGTTCTTTCTTTCTCTTCTTCTTCTTACGACTCTTTTAGTATTCTTAGCTGCTGCCATTATGACTTCCCTCCTTACTTCTTCTTATTTGCGATGGTCTTCTTAGGACCCTTTCTGGTTCTTGCATTTGTCTTGGTCTTTTGTCCTCTTACAGGAAGACCTCTTCTATGTCTGATGCCTCTGTAGCATCCGATTTCAACAAGTCTCTTGATATTAAGAGCTACTTCTCTACGAAGATCTCCTTCAACCTTGATGTTCTTAATGATATATTCTCTGATTGCATTGACGTCTTCTTCGGAAAGATCCTTCACACGGATGTCACCATTGACACCTGTTTCCTTGAGGATGTTTCTTGCAGTGGACAGACCGATGCCATAAATGTATGTAAGACCAACTTCAACTCTTTTCTGCTTTGGTAAGTCTACACCTGAAATTCTTGCCATTAAACTCTACACCTCCTGGTATATTTGAAAATTTACTTTTATTAGCCTTGCTTTTGCTTGTGCTTAGGGTTTTCGCAAATTACCATAACCCTACCGTTTCTCTTGATTACTTTGCACTTTTCGCAAATAGGCTTAACTGATGGTCTAACTTTCATCTCGCTAACCCTCCTTAATTACTTTGCTCTCCAGGTTATACGCCCCTTTGAAAGGTCATATGGACTCATTTCAATGGTCACGCGATCTCCTGGTAGAATTCTGATAAAGTTCATTCTTAACTTTCCTGAGAGATGTGCATTTATGATATGACCACTTTCGAGTTCCACCACAAACTGTGCATTGGGTAGGGATTCTTTCACCACACCCTGCATCTCTATAACATCTTCTTTTGACATAAGGTACTTATACCTCCTTTGCCTCAAGCGCTAAACGCCTGATTATATTTTGCAAGCAAGCTTCATCCTGACGAAGGATTCCTTGTAGAATCTCGTCTTCCGCTTTTGTAATAATACAAAGATGTTTTTTGTTCTTTCTTTTTTGTCTTTTATAATCAAACTTCTTGCCATCCATAAGAAGTACATGGAAACGGTCCAGGATGGAAACCACCACATAGAATTTTCCTTTGTCTCTTCCTTTTTTAGATACAACAATTTGTCCGATCCAATCTTTGTCCAATTACTCCACTCCCGTTCTCGAATGAAAACACTCTTTTCTAGCAGAAACACAGACGCTCCATTTCTTAAACAAGTGTCGTGATCAGCGGTCCCTCTTCTGTAACAATCACGGTATTCTCATACTGTGCAGATAAACTGCCGTCTCTTGTGACAGCGGTCCAGTTGTCTTCCAGCACTTTCACATGATAGAGACCGAGGTTTGCCATAGGCTCTATGGCCAAGGCCATGCCAGCACGAAGTTTAGGTCCCCTATGTGCTGTGCCATAATTGGGGATACTAGGACTTTCATGCAGATCTTTCCCGATGCCATGACCGGTAAAATCTCGAACCACGCTGAGTCCATTGGATTCCAGGTGTTCCTGAACTGCACTGGATATGTCACCGATGCGGTTGTCTACCCGTACCATTTCAAGTCCTTTGAAGAAGCTCTCTTCCGTTACCCGGATGAGTCTGTCTGCTTCCTCACTGACGCGCCCAACCCGGAAGGTTCTAGCCGCATCGCCATGAAATCCATTGATATATGCTCCACAGTCTATGGTGATGATATCACCTTCCCGAAGAATAATATCCTTGCTGGGAATGCCATGTACCACCACTTCATTGACGGATGCACAGATGGATCCTGGAAATCCGTTGTAATTCTTGAAGGATGGAATTGCTCCACTCTTCATTATAAATTCTTCACAGATTTTGTCCAGTGCCAATGTGGAAATTCCTGGTCTAATAGATTCCTCTACCAGCTTCAAGGTCTCGCCCACAATTCTGCCTGCTTCTTTCATCCGCTCTATTTCCCACTGATTCTTAATGATGATCATTTGCTTCTCCTAAAATTCTGATGATGTCCTCAAAGACCTCATTGATGGCCTTTGTCCCGTCTACTGTTTTCAGCTTACCCTTCTCCGTATAATACGCAATCAAAGGGGCGGTTTGAAAATCATAGATTTCCAGTCTTTCCACAACCGTCTCACGCTTGTCATCTTCACGTTGAATGAGGTGTGAACCACAGTCATCGCAAATACCTCGAAGCATCGGCGGGTTGAATTCCAGATGGTAGGAAGCACCGCAGTTGGGACAAACCCTTCTGCCTGTCATTCTCTGAATGATGAACTCTCTGGGGACTTCGATCTGCAGGGCCACATCAATGGCCACGCTCTGCTCTTTCAGAAGTGCTTCCAGCACTTCTGCCTGATGTATGGTTCTTGGAAAACCGTCCAGCAAGAATCCATTATGGGTGTCATCCTCTTTCAGTCTGTTCTTCACAAGATCAATGGTCACATTGTCCGGTACTAAAAGTCCCTTATCCATATAACTTTTGGCTAAGATCCCAAGCTCAGTTCCGCCCGCAATATTCTTTCTGAAGATATCGCCAGTGGAAATCTGAGGGATATTATACTTGTTGCTGATTGACTGCGCCTGGGTGCCTTTACCGGCTCCAGGAGGTCCCAATAATATGATTCTCAACGGTATCAACTCCAACTAATTTTCTATTTGCTCAGGAATCCTTTGTAGTGTCTCATCACAAGCTGCGATTCGAGCTGTCTCATGGTATCCAGCGCCACACCCGACATAATGAAGATGACGGTTCCTCCGAATGCCAGACCCTTGAACGGGGTATAGCCTTCCAGGAAGATTGGGAACACTGCGATGAGTGCTGCAAATACACCACCGATGAGCGCTACTTTTGTAAGAATTCTTTCCAGGTACTTTGCAGTTGCAACCCCTGGTCTGATACCTGCCACATAACCACCGGACTTGGCCATATTATCAGCCATATCTTCTGGTTTCATGGTAATTTGTGTGTAGAACACTGCAAAGAAAATAACCAGAACGACATATGCTACCATATATCCGAGGGAATTCACTTTGAAAATGCTCCAATTGCTTGTAGTTAGCCATTCCAGCACTTTAGATCCTCTAAAGAACTCTGCCAGTGTTGCAGGGAACTGCATCACAGACATGGCGAAGATGATTGCGATAACGCATGCTGAACTTACGCTGACTGGAATATGTGAAGACTGGCCTTTAATCTGCTTCGTTCCGGAAACTCTACCTGCATACTGGACCGGAATACGTCTTTCTCCTAGGGAGAAAGCCACCGTGCCAACAAAGAGAGCCGCCATTGCAAGAGCAAAGAGTACCAGGCTGACGATATCCACAGCACCACCTGAGTAAAGCACACCTACCTGAGTGGCCATCATAGGGATTCTGGATACGATGTTGATGAAAATGAGAACAGACACGCCGTTCCCCACACCCTTCTCGGTGATCCGGTCTCCAAGCCAAATCAGGAACATGGACGCTGCAAGCAGTGTCATGATGATCAGTACAGTATTAAGGAAGCTGTCCTTCTCCACAGCACCGGCATTGTAAATCAGTACATATGTACCGTACGCCTGAACTGCTCCGATGACGATAGCCAGATACTTGGTATAATTCTGTATCTTTGCTCTTCCTTCCTGTCCTTCTTTAGAAAGCTGTTCCAGCTTGGGGATGATTACGTTCATGAGCTGCATAATAATAGATGCATTGATGTAAGGCGTCACACCCATAGCAAATATGCTAAAGTTTGAAAACGCGCCACCAGAAATCAGATCGTAAAAACCAACAAGTGTCTGGGAATTAGCAAGATCCTTTAGCGCATCCGCATTAATGTTCGGTACTACGATAAAGTTTCCGAGTCTGAATATGAAAACTATAAATACTGTAAACAGTATTCTTTTTCTTAGGTCTGGCAGTTTCCATGCATTCTTCAGCGTCTGTAACATTAAATCACCTCAACTTTTCCTCCAGCAGCTTCTATCTTCTCCTGTGCTGATTTTGAGAATCTACTTACTTTAACGGTTAAGGACTTGGTCAGTTCACCATTACCAAGGATCTTCACGCCATCCAAAGTCTTGGATACAACGCCTCTTTCCTTTAGTAGTGCCTCAGTTACTTCTGTGCCATTTTCGAAGATGTTCAGTCTTTCAACATTCACCTCTACGATCTGCTTCGCGAAGATATTGGTAAAACCTCTCTTAGGAAGTCTTCTGTACAGTGGCATCTGTCCACCTTCAAAACCTGGCTTTACGCCACCGCCTGAACGGGATTTCTGACCCTTCTGTCCTTTACCGGAAGTCTTACCCAGACCTGAACCAGTACCTCTACCTACTCTCTTTTGAGCTTTTCTTGAGCCTTCAACGGGCTTTAACTCATGAAGTTTCATATCTATTTACACCTCCTCTTACTTTTACGCTTCTTCTACCTGTAGAAGATATTCGATCTTTTTGATCATACCTCTAACTTGAGGAGTATCATTATGTTCGATTGACTTGCCAATCTTTGAAAGTCCAAGTGCCTTGGCGGTACCGATATGGTCCTTCTTTCTTCCAATTAGGCTCTTTTTCAGTGTTACCTTAATCTTAGACAAGTATAACCCCTCCTATCCTATAATTTCTTCAACAGTCTTGCCTCTTAGTGCTGCAATTGTTTCAGCTGATCTAAGACTTGCAAGTCCATTAATGGTAGCTTTTACCATGTTGCTTGGGTTGTTTGAGCCAAGAGACTTCGCTCTTACATCCTTGAAGCCCGCAAGCTCAAGAACTACTCTGGCAGGACCACCTGCAATGATTCCAGTACCTTCAGCGGCAGGCATAATAACTACCTTACCAGTACCGAAAATTCCATTGATCTGGTGTGGAACAGTGGTTCCATCAATTGTTACTGAAACAAGGTTCTTCTTTGCGTCTTCAACGCCTTTTCTGATTGCTTCAGGAATTTCGATGGACTTACCCATACCGACTCCAACGTGGCCATTTTCATCTCCTACAACTACTAGAGCTGCGAATCTGAAGTTTCTACCACCCTTAACAACTTTAGTTACTCTACCTATGTGTACAACTTTTTCTTTTAGGTCTAGTGTGCTAGGATCAATTCTCACTTCTTTCTTCCTCCTTCTTAGAATTCTAGTCCAGCTTCTCTAGCTGCTTGGGCAAGGGCTTCAATTCTTCCGTGGTAAATAAATCCACCTCTGTCAAATACGACAGTCTTAATTCCCTTATCCAGTGCTTTCTTCGCAACTAAAACTCCAACTTTAGCAGCTGCGTCCTTATTGCTACCTGCTCCATCGAAATCTTTTTCTACTGATGAGGCAGAAACAAGAGTCACTCCATTCACATCATCGATGATCTGAGCATAAATATTCTTTTCACTTCTGTACACAGAAAGTCTTGGTCTTTCTGCTGTACCGCTGACCTTCTTACGAACCCTAGCGTGACGTCTAACTCTAGTCGCCCTTTTATCTTCTTTGTTGAACATTCAGGTTCACTCCTTTCTTATTTCTACTTACCAGTCTTACCAACCTTACGTCTGATTACTTCGCCTTCGAACTTAATACCCTTGCCCTTATATGGCTCTGGCTTTCTCCAAGCTCTGATATCAGCAGATACGTCACCTACAAGTTCCTTATCAATTCCCTTGACGATGAGCTTAGTTGGGCTTACGATTTCAAATTCAATTCCATCAATGGCTTCGAATTCTACTGGATGGGAGAAACCAAGGTTCATTACCAGTTTCTTTCCCTGGAGCTGTGCTCTGTAACCAACACCAACAAGTTCCAGTGTTTTCTTGTATCCTTCAGATACTCCAACTACCATATTGTTCACAAGAGCTCTTACAAGTCCGTGAAGTGCTCTGTTTTCTTTATCATCGTTGGGTCTAGTTACAACAACCTGACCGTCTTCAACGCTAATAGTGATATTCTTGTGCATAGCTTTTTCCAGTGTGCCCATAGGTCCTTTTACTGTTACAACATTTTCAGGTGAAACATTAAAGGTTACTCCGGCAGGAATTGCTATTGGCATTCTACCAATTCTTGACATTCATCTAACCTCCTGTTAATTAAGATCGTAATCTTATTGACTACCAGATGTAGCAGATTACTTCTCCACCTAGTCCAAGCTTTCTTGCTTCTCTATCAGGTAATACCCCTTGTGATGTTGAAATAACAGCAACACCCAGTCCGTTTAGAACCTTTGGAACTTCGTCCGCTTTACAGTATACTCTTAGGCCTGGCTTGGAAATTCTCTTTAAACCAGTGATAACTCTTTCTTTGTTGCTACCATACTTCAGGGCAATTCTCATCATAGGCACAACACCGTCGTTGTACTCTTCGATTCCCTTTACGTATCCTTCGTTCAGTAATATATTTGCAACCGCCTTCTTAACATTAGAAGAGGGTACTTCTACAACTTCATGTCTAGCAGAATTCGCATTTCTAACTCTAGTTAGAAGGTCTGCTATAGGATCAGTCATAACCATTTATTTGCCTCCTTTCACTATTTAAAGTATTACCAGCTTGCCTTCTTGACACCAGGAATTTCTCCCTTGTATGCAAGTTCTCTGAAACAAATTCTGCAGATACCATACTTACTTAAAACAGCATGAGGTCTTCCGCAAAGGTTGCATCTTGTGTAAGCCTGTGTTGGATACTTTGGTGTTTTCTTCCATTTTTCTATAATTGCCTTACGAGCCACGTTATTCCCTCCTTATTATTGAGCAAATGGCATTCCGAGGAATCTTAACAGTTCCCTGGCTTCTTCATCTGTCTTCGCTGTAGTGACGAATACAATGTCCATTCCTCTGATTGCGTCAATCTTATCATACTCAATTTCAGGGAATATCAGCTGTTCTTTGATTCCTAAAGAGTAGTTACCTCTTCCATCAAAGGACTTGTCAGATACGCCTCTAAAGTCTCTTACACGTGGAAGAGCGATATTGATCAGCTTGTCAGCAAACTGGAACATCTGGGCCTTTCTTAAAGTAACCTTGCATCCGATTGGCATATCTTCTCTCAGCTTGAAGTTCGCAACGGACTTCTTTGCCTTAGTGATAATTGGCTTCTGTCCTGCAATGATTGTAAGATCTGACACAGCAGATTCTAGAATCTTTGCGTTTTCCTTTGCCTTACCAACACCCATGTTGATAACAATCTTTTCGAGCTTTGGTACTTCCATAATATTCTTATATCCGAACTTTTCCATCATCTTTGGGATGACCTGTTCATTATAAACTTCTTGTAATCTTGGCATCTTCAGTGGTCCTCCTTTCAAAATTTACTAAAGTACGGTGCCGCACTTCTTGCAGACTCTAACTTTGCTTCCATCTTCTGTGATCTTCTTGGAAACTCTTGTAACAGCCTTGCATTTTTCGCAGTAGAGCATTACCTTAGCACTGAATATTGGGGCTTCTGTTTCAATAATTCCGCCGTTCATATTCGCTCTGCTTGGCTTCTTGTGCTTCTTGACCATGTTTACGTCACGAACAAGCACTTTGCCAGTCTTTGGTAATACCGCGATGACTTCGGAAACCTTTCCTTTGTCCTTCCCGGAAACTACCATAACTTTATCGTTCTTTTTAACATGTACCTTCATCTCTTAGCCACCTCTCCTTCTAAAGAACTTCAGGTGCTAGAGAAAGTATTTTAGAGAAGGTTTCCTTGTCTCTAAGTTCTCTTGCAACTGGCCCGAAAATACGGGTACCTTTTGGGTTCTTGTCGTCCTTAATGATTACTGCTGCGTTTTCATCAAATCGGATGTATGTTCCATCAGGTCTCTTGGTTTCCTTGACAGTTCTTACAACTACCGCCTTAACCACTTCACCTTTTTTAACAACTCCGCCTGGTGTTGCACTCTTAACGCTAGCAACGATTATATCTCCTACTCTGGCATATCTTCTTCTTGTTCCGCCGAGTACCTTTATACACATGATTACCTTAGCTCCAGAATTATCTGCAACTTTTAGCAATGTCTGCTGTTGAATCATGATTTACCTCCTTTCAGCTATATATGCTACTTAGCCTTTTCAACGATCTCCACAAGTCTCCATCTCTTATCCTTAGAGATAGGTCTTGTTTCCATGATCATTACTGTGTCATTGATCTGCGCTTCGTTGTTTTCATCGTGCGCTTTATACTTCATTGTTCTGTTCATTGTCTTACCATAGAGCGGATGTCTAACCTTAGTCTTTACCGCAACAACGATGGTCTTATCCATCTTGTCGGATACAACTACGCCTACTCTGGTTTTTCTGTTATTTCTCTCCATAAGTTAATGACCTCCTTTCACAGATTAATTGCTGACAGCCTTAATCTCTTCTTCTCTAATGATGGTTTTAATCTGAGCAATGGACTTTCTAACTTCTTTAATTCTCATGGGATTTTCAAGCTGACCAGTGGCTAACTGGAATCTCAGATTGAAAAGTTCTTCCTTAAGATCATGAAGCTTTGCTGAAAGATCTTGGGAGCTTGCGGCTCTTAAATTCTTTAACTCTTTCGCCTTCATTATTCTTCACCACCCATTTCTTCAAAATCTCTTCTTGTGACGAACTTTGTGGATATAGGAAGCTTGTGCTGAGCTAGTCTCATCGCTTCTCTTGCCTTTTCTTCGTCAACTCCTGAAAGCTCAAACAGAACTCTTCCAGGCTTCACTACTGCCACCCAGTACTCAACGTTACCCTTACCGGATCCCATTCTTACTTCAGCTGGCTTCTGAGTGATTGGCTTATCTGGGAAAACCTTGATCCAAAGCTTTCCTCCTCTTCTGATGTATCTATTGATTGCAATTCTGGCAGATTCGATCTGATTGGATGTAAGCCATCCGCACTCAGTTGCCTGAATTCCAAAATCTCCATAGGCAAGGAAATTACCTCTAGTAGCTTTTCCCCTCATTCTGCCCTTCTGCACCTTACGACGCTTTACTCTCTTAGGCATTAACATGTCGAATTCCTCCTTTCTTCGTCTATTGGATTAAGCGTTAGTCGCTTCCTTGTTCTTCTTAACAGGAAGTATTTCGCCTTTATAGACCCAAACCTTTACTCCGATTTTTCCATAAGTGGTGTTCGCTTCAGCGAAACCATACTGGATATCTGCTCTTAGTGTCTGCAGTGGAATGGTTCCTTCACGGTAAAATTCGCTTCTAGCGATTTCAGCTCCGCCAAGTCTTCCACCACACATGGTCTTTACACCCTTAACGCCAGTTGTTCTCATGGCTCTCTGGATGGTCTGCTTCATAGCTCTTCTGAAGGAGATTCTCTTCTCAAGCTGCTGTGCAATGCTTTCAGCCATCAGCTGTGCATCTCCATCAACATACTTTACTTCAACAATGTTCAGTAAAAGAGTCTTACCGCTTACAAGAGGCAGCATTTCTTTCTTCAGGGCTTCAATTCCTGCTCCACCTCTACCGATGACTACACCAGGCTTTGCAGTATGGATATTAACTTTAACTCTCTTTGCTGCTCTTTCGATTACGATCTCGGAAATTCCAGCATTAAAAAGCTTCTTCTTGATGAATTCTCTAATTTTCTGGTCTTCAACAATATTGGCAGCAAATGTCTTCTTGTCTGCATACCACTTTGCGTTCCAGTCCTTGATAACACCGACTCTAAGGCCGTGTGGATTTACTTTCTGTCCCACTATTCAAATACCTCCTTTTCTAAGCTCTTTCTTTTACCACTACAGTGATGTGTGTGGTTCTCTTCATGATGCTGAATGCTCTACCCTGTGCATGAGGCTGGTATCTCTTAAGAACCGGTCCTGGTCCACAGTAAGCTTCAGATACATAAAGGGAATCTCTGTTGAGTTCCAGGTTGTTTTCTGCATTCGCAACAGCGGACTTCAACACTTTATTGATAACAACAGCTGCATCCTTGTGTGTGTACTCAAGAATTGCCATTGCTTCTTCTACATTCTTGTTTCTAATAAGGTCCAGAACGATTCTCACCTTCAATGGTGACATTCTAACATACTTATTAATAGCTCTAGCTTCCATTAATGATCCTCCTTTCGATTACGATAAAACTATCTCATCTTTGACTTCTTTTCGCTTACATGACCTCTGTAAGTTCTTGTAAGAGCGAACTCACCAAGCTTGTGGCCAACCATATCTTCAGAGATATAGACTGGAACATGCTTTCTTCCGTCATGAACTGCGATGGTATGCCCAATCATTTCTGGAAAAATTGTTGAGCTTCTTGACCAAGTCTTGACAACTTTCTTGTCCTTAGCCTTGTTCATTTCGATTATCTTCTTCATAAGACCTTCGTGCACGAAAGGCCCTTTTTTTACTGATCTACTCACGTTTAATTTTCCTCCCTTCGGAAATTATAAGGTTGTAGAAGAAACTCTTCCTAAAAGGAAGAGGCTTCTTCCTACTTTGTTCTTCCCTTGATGATAAGTCTGTCTGAATACTTCTTGGTCTTTCTTGTCTTGTAACCAAGTGCAGGCTTACCCCATGGTGTAACTGGTGCTGGTCTACCGATTGGTGTTTTACCTTCACCACCACCGTGTGGATGGTCTACTGGGTTCATGACAGAACCTCTGACTGTAGGTCTGATACCCATATGTCTCTTTCTACCAGCCTTACCAATCTTGATGATTTCGTGTGTCTGGTTGGAAACAGTACCGATGGTTGCTCTACATTCGATTCTGACATATCTCATTTCCCCTGATGGGAGTCTCAGTGTAGCGTAGTTTCCTTCCTTCGCCATAAGCTGAGCGGAAGTACCAGCGGATCTTACCATCTGTCCACCCTTACCAGCTGCAAGCTCGATGTTGTGGATGAAGGTACCTACTGGGATGTTCTGCATTGGAAGAGCATTTCCTGGCTTGATGTCCGCATTTGGACCGGAAACCAGAACGTCTCCAACCTTGATGCCTATTGGAGCAAGAATGTATCTCTTTTCTCCATCTGCATATACTACTAGGGCAATGAATGCGGATCTGTTTGGATCGTATTCGATTGTTGCCACTCTAGCAGGGATATTATCTTTATTTCTCTTAAAGTCGATGATTCTGTACTTTCTCTTCGCACCGCCACCACGATGTCTTACAGTAATCTTACCTTGGGCATTTCTTCCCGCGGTTCTGTTCTTCGCAACAAGAAGTGACTTCTCTGGCTTGTCTGTGGTGATTTCCACGAAAGCATTTACGGTCATATGTCTTCTTGAAGGGGTAGTTGGCTTATAACTCTTAATAGCCATAATTACGTTCCTCCTTAATTCTCTTATCTGGTTTAAGAAACCAATAGTTTGACCAGTCTTAGTTCATGTTGTCGAAGAACTCGATGGTCTTGCTGTCTGCCTTCAAGGTTACGATCGCTTTCTTTGTGTCAGCTCTCTTACCTACGTGCACACCCATTCTCTTGTATTTTCCAAGAGAATTCATGGTCTTTACATCTTCAACCTGAACGCCGAAGACTTCTTCTACAGCTTTCTTGATTTCAACCTTGTTTGCACTTGGATGTACCAAGAATGTGTACTTTCTGTCTGCCATGGCATCCATGGATTTTTCTGTGATAACAGGCTTTCTGATGATATCATATGCTGTTAACTTTTTCATTATGCGTACACCTCCTCAAGCTTAGATACTGCATCCTTTGTGATGATCAGGTTGTCATATTTCAGCAGGTCGTATACGTTGATATTGTTCACAGGGATTACCTGGATACCTTCAACATTTCTACCTGACTTGTAGACATTTGCATTGGACTCAGCTGTAACGATGAGTGCCTTCTTTACATCGAAAGCTTTCAGCATGGTTACGATGGCCTTGGTCTTTGGTGCATCCATCTCCAGGCTTTCAAGAACGATCATTTCATTTTCAAGAACCTTAGCGGTCAGAGCAGACTTCATAGCCACTCTTCTCATGCTCTTAGGAAGTGAAACTCTGTATTCTCTTGGCTTTGGCGCAAATACGATACCTCCGCCAGCCCATTGTGGAGATCTGATGGACCCCTGTCTTGCTCTACCAGTACCCTTCTGTCTCCATGGCTTGATTCCACCACCTCTGACTTCAGCTCTGGTCTTTGCAGACTGTGTACCCTGTCTCTTGTTTGCAAGCTGTGCAACAACTACCTGGTGCAGTACTGCCTTATTAACTTCAACGTTGAATACGCTCTCGTTCAGAGTTACGTCTCCAACTTTCTTTCCTTCAATATTGAATAATCCTACTGTAGGCATTTTGTATCCTCCTTTCAATTAAGATTTATGCCTTGACTGAATTTCTAATTACAACCACACTCTTGTTTGGTCCTGGGATTCCACCCTTAATTAGAATTACATTCTTTTCTGGCATTACTTTGACGATTTCAAGATTCAGTACGGTTGTGTTTACATGACCCATTCTTCCAGGCATCTTCTTGTTCTTGAATGTTCTGGATGGTGAGGATGATGCACCCATGGAACCTACTGCTCTATGGAACTTGGAACCGTGTGTTTCTGGTCCTCTGCTGAAGTTCCACTTCTTGATTACACCAGCAAATCCTTTACCCTTTGAAAGACCGGAAACGTCAACCTTTTCTCCAGCTTCAAATATATCCACCTTGATTTCGGTACCTACTTCCAGGTTTCCTCCTTCAAGTTTGAACTCCTTAAGAAGTCTCTTCACGCCAACGCCAGCCTTCTTGAACTGACCTTGTCTTGGCTTATTTACTAGATTTTCTCTGATTTCGCCATAACCAACCTGAATTGCATCATAGCCTTCTTTTTCAGTTGTCTTGACTTGAACCACAACGTTAGGTGCAGCTTCAACAACAGTTACAGGAACGATTTTCCCGTTTTCGTCAAAAATCTGGGTCATACCAATCTTGGTACCCATAATTGCTTTTTTCATTTTCTTACCTCCAAACTTATTAGCGGATCGCACAGTTTCCCATGCGGTCATAACAGTTCATAGAGTGAACTATAAACTATTCTTACAGCTTAATTTCGATATCAACGCCAGCTGGTAGATCCAGTCGCATCAGTGCATCCACAGTCTTAGGTGATGGATTCACGATGTCGATCAGTCTCTTGTGAGTTCTAACCTCAAACTGTTCTCTTGAATCCTTGTACTTGTGCACTGCTCTAAGAACTGTGATGATTTCCTTCTCAGTAGGTAGTGGAACTGGTCCTACAACCTTTGCTCCTGAGGACTTTGCAGTCTCAACAATTCTTTCAGCGGATGCATCCAGCACGCTGTGATCAAAAGCCTTTAGTCTGATTCTGATCTTCTGTTTTGCCATTTTGTTACCTCCTTTTTCTTTGTACGCTATACTTCTTTCGCACAACAGCGGATATCGTAAACTGCACCGGGTGTTTCATACATTGAGTCCGCACCAGAATACAGCCAGGATACCCTCGCCGGGTTCGTGACCTGACTTGCTCATCAAGAATTACCTGTTAAGTCCAGCAACCTCTTGAATCTTCGCTGTTTGCTGTAACTATAACATTATACAATATTATAGCGATCGTTTCAATAAAAAATTCACTCACCGGCAAAGATTCATGAATCTTTCACTGAACATCCTTCTTATTATACTTAGTTTCACCTTCTAGAGCAATAATTTTATAAAAGTATTTTTTATACTAGTGATTATTATAATTTACGCAAAAACAGCCGGAATTCACCGACTGTTTGTTAATATTTTCCTGTTTCTATTATACATCCTAATGAAAAAACGCTTTCACCTTGCGCTGGATTCATTAAACTCCACGGATGGGTACCCGTTCAATCCTCTTCCGGTCCACATACAGCATCTCATCATAAGCGTTTTTATTCTCCGGAATCAGAATATGGCTGACATTCACCACAGTGAGTTCAGGCAGATCCAGAATGGTTCTCTCAATGGCACGGGCGGTCTCATAATCGAGACTCTGGAACGCTTCATCCAGAATAAGGATCTCCGATTCATTAAGCAGAGCTCTCGCAATCGCAATTCTTGACCGCTCCCCACCCGAGATGTTTCTTCCGTTGTCCTCAATGACCGTTTCCAGTCCTTGGGGCAGATTCTCCACAAAACTTGTAAGGCCAGCACGTCGGATCGCTTCATTCAGCTTTTCTTCCTTTGTATCCTTCAGCAGTGTCAGATTGTTCCGCAGCGTATCATCAAACATGAAGACATTCTGCTCCACATTGGAAAGATGCCTGAAATAACTTTCCTTCGTAATCTGATTCAGCGGTTTCCCATCTACATAAATACCGCCCGTCTGAGGATGGAAATATTTGCGTAACAGCTTTAGAAAAGTGGACTTCCCTCCACCACTCGGACCTACTATGAGGTACTTGCCATTCTTCTTTAATGAAAGCGTCAGGTCTTCCAGCACTTTATTCTCACCATAAGAGAAAGCGACTCCCTCAAACGAGATCTCTTCTTGAAATCTCTGAAGCTCTTCTGTTTCGTTCAGAACTTCCTGATTGATCAAAGACTCATCCAGCACTTTAAAAAGTGCTTTTGTACTGATTATTTTAGGAAGAAGCTCACTGGCTCTTTGGAAAGGCCCAATGAGCGAAGAGAAATTATTAAGAATGAGAATGACACCACCGAATGTGATTTTTCCAAGCACCGCGTAGTATACAGAGATGACCATGACAAAAAGCACCACGAAGTTGATCATGAAATTCTGCACCGCATAGATATAGGTGGACTTCTTTTCAATCTCAAAACTTTTCTCCTGAAGCTTTTCACTTCGGCCCGAAAACTGTGTTTCCACACGAGGATACAGACTGTTCACTCGGATGATCCGAAAAGCAGAGAGCACTTCCTGCAGATAATGCGTGTACTTATCATAAAGTCCGCTTCGCTCCGCATAGAGCTTTTGGATGGGTTTGGAGAGTACGTTGGAGAGCACTCCCACAAGACCTCCCACCACAAGCACAATGACCAGCAGCTCCATACTCACTCCACCAATGATCACAATGGTAATCACAAAGGAAATCACAGACAGAGCCAATTCAAAAATCCCATCAATATAATCCAGATCCACTGTATTGAGGTCGCTCATCATATGAGATACGTATTTCGCATTGCTGTCCTTATTGAACTCATTGATGTTTTTTTGAAAGATTTTTTCCAAGTAATACATTTTCAGATTCACATTGGTCTTTTTTCTATAATACCCCTTCACAAAAGAAAGCAGCGTCTCCAGAAGAAACAGCACAAAGGCGAATACAACCATCCGAAGTGCGATATCCTGAAATCCAGGCATTCCAGGACGAAGAGAGGTATCCACCAGGTCTCTTGTCAGAAGCGTCATGTATCCGCTGACCCCTTTTGCGATGGCCCCCACAAGAAGGGTTCCCATTAAGAGTGCCATGGTTCTGTTATATATCCTCTTCAATAACCTGCACCTCCTTCAGATAATCTTCCATCTTTTTTAGATGAAGTCCGCCATTTTTGATTTCAATCACCGCATCATATTTTTCAGTGATTCCCTCATAGAAGCGATGAGAAATAGCTATGACAGTGGTCTCCAGAGACAGTATGGTCTCCTCCACCAGTCTTCCCAAGGATTCATCCAGTGATGAAGTGACCTCATCCGCAAAAAGAATCTGAGGATTTCTGATGATGGCCCGGGCGATGGAAATTCTCTGACGCTCACCTCCCGAAAGGTTCTTTCCATTTTCTTCTACAGCTTCTTCAAGCCCTTTTTCCTTTTTCTCAAGAAGCGGCAGCAGACCCGCTCCCTCTACAGCATTCTCAATGTCCTTCTCTTCATATGTCTTATACAGGCAGATGTTGTTCCGGATGCTGTCTTCAAAAAGGAAAACGTCCTGGTAGATGAAACTCACATGCTGATTGAAGCTGTCTTCCGAAATCTCCCGAAGATCCCTTCCATCGATGAGTATCTCCCCCTCATAATCCTCATAAACTTTGGACAGAAGCTGAATGAAGGTGGATTTTCCAGCACCACTGGCACCTTTGAGAAGATACTTCTTCCCTTTCTCCAGAACCACATTGCCTTTGGTGATGATTCTTCGGTCTCCATAGGAAAACGTCAGATCTTTCACTTCTATAGTCTTCTTGAAGTCGTAGGGTTTCTGTTCCAAATTTCTATCTCCCTCTTCTTCTTTCCTGAGGATATTTTCAATGATGGTGGCATTGGATTTCAGCACATTGAAAAGCGGCATGATTTCCGTAATAGGCCAGATGGTGGAGCTGGCCATGGAAATGACAAACATCACCCTAGTCAGGTCATAACCAGGCTCCAGATCGCTGATGATGTAGTAAAGAATCAGAATCGTCGTGATAAATCCCAGGAAATTCGAAAAACGGCCCTGCCAAAAGGTAAAGATGTTGACACTGGCCTTTCTCGTCTCCAGCTTCTCCGTTTCTCTTTTGGACCCCAGAAGAAACCGTTCTTCAATCCGGTTCAGTTTCAGGATCTCCAGTCCAGAAAAGGTATTTGCAATATTCACTGTAAACCGCTCTCCGCTTCTCTGCACATCTTCCTGCATACGGATGGTCTTCTTTTGAAAAGCACGGTTGATGAGAAAAATCAGGAAAGAGACTCCAACCATAATCAGTGCCAGATCCCATTCCAGATAAAAGAGAATCAAAAGACTGGCAAGGTAAATCTCTGCGCCGAAGATGAGATTTAAAAGCGCATGAAAGTATTTTCCCTCAAAAGTATTGATGTCATTCACGAGATTTGAGATATACTCATTCTTCAGTTTTTTATTAAAGGAACGGGTAGTTTTTGTCATGATGTTCTCAAAGGCTCTTCTTCTGATTCTCAATGTAGTATCTCTCATGTAGCCAATTCTGAGAAGCCTTGAGAAAATGAAAACCACACCTGCGTAAATAAATGCAAGAAATCCAAATATCCCGTACTTGATAAGATCCGAAAGATCCCCCGTCTGGACCACTCCAGCAATCTTGGCAATGGCATAATTCGTCAGTAAAAACTCAGACAGCAAAATAAAACACCCAATCAGATACCTTATAAAACCCTTTTTATCTTCAAGGAGCA
>RCMY010000092.1_pt1 | contig 102107 bp, 87 predicted proteins | sample 2041341 | NCBI WGS metagenome assembly RCMY01 (sample SAMN09708234, study PRJNA481090) | Marine sediment metagenome, whole genome shotgun sequencing project. | reverse complement strand
TCTTGGACGCAAGCCCGAGCGTTGTGCAGGTCGTGCCGGTCTCGTCGACGCTACGTGGGTTTGCCTCTGAAGTTGAGATCGAGGCTGATACTGACAATGGTCTTGAGCGGGCATCGTCCGCTCAGTGTCAGCACGTCCGCTCTGTTGCTGTCGGTCGTATTGAATCCACGAGGGGCAATGTCGGCGCCGCTGTGATTGTCCAGATCCGGGAAGTAGTTGGTCTCATTCTCGAGGTTCCTGGATGATTTGTAGGGGCGTCGTTCGCTAATGGTTTGCCAATGGCAGTGAAACTGCGCCATGTGCTGGTGTGTTGGCCCGGGCCATGGTGGACATGTTGGCTCCGGTTGGTGTGTGGAAGTTTTACAGTCTGTGGACAGCGGGGAATCAAGACCGTCGACGACCTCGGGCGTCAACGTCCTCACGCACCGACCTGTACACGTCCATCGTCGTGCGGATCGACGAGTGGCCGCGACGCTTCTGAATCACCCGTTTGTGAGTCCCGACCTCGATCATCAGTCTGTCGCAAGCCATGGAACGTCTAGCTGTTGAATCCGCTTTGGCAACCACACCAGGTTAGATCGGTGCCGACAGGGCGATTGTCACATCGACACGTTTGACCCGGCACCGTGTGACGGCTTGACTGGCAGTGATGGGATACGTGTTCGATCCGATGAGTTCCGTGCGGCGAGAGGTGAGCCGCGTTGCGGTCGAGCGTCTCGATCACGCGATCGAACAGCTCGACGCAGTGAGCGCGGGCTCGGCCGACGTCGAGACTGCCTTGCACTACGTCCGCAAGCGCTGCAAGCAGACACGCGGGCTCGCCCGACTGGCACAACCAGCGCTCGGAGCCGAGTTCCGACCGTTCGACCGAACCGTGCGCGATGCTGCCAACCAACTCTCAGCGATGCGCGACGCGCATGCGCTCCTAGCAACCCTCGATAACCTCCTGAGCGCTCACGACCTCGATGATCGGCTCGAGCCGGTCCGCAACCGACAGTCAGTCCTCGCCGCCGAGGCGACCGGTGCGATCGAAGCAGGGGATGAGCGGATCGTCAACGCGCGCAAACTGCTTGACGAGGCCAGGGACCGGGCCAAAAAGTGGAAGCTCACCGGCGGCTTCGACGCTATCGCCGAGGGCTTGACGGCCACCTACCGTCGCGGACGCCGTGCTCTGCGAATGGCACAGCACGATGCCAACGACGAGAACATGCACGAGTGGCGCAAGTCGGTGCAACACCTGTGGTACCAGATGCGCCTCCTGCGTAAGGCCTCGCCAAGCATGATTGGACCTCTGATCGACAAACTCGACGGGCTCGCCGACGCACTCGGCGACGACCACGACCTCGCCGTCCTCGTTGCGTCGCTCGATGCCGATCCCGATCGCTACGGCACCCCTGACATCGTCGATCATGCGCGTCGCTTGGCGCGCGAACAGCAACGCGAACTCCGAACGGCGGCGTTCCGAACTGGGATGATCATCTATGCCGAGCGCCCGTCGGAGTTCAGCTCCAGGGTCACTGCCTACTGGCGAGTCACCAAACGTGCCGGACCCGAACTTCCAACGGGAGGCATCAAAGCACTCACACCGTCACGAGACGACGCCGCGACGGAGCCCACGACCACCATCGAACGAGAGCGCAAGTTCCTCATCGATGCCATCCCGGTATGCATCGATCTGTCCGACCACACCGAGATGCGCCAGGGGTACCTCGCCGCAGGGGAGCAGGCATCGGTGCGAGTACGCGATGCCGGACCGAAGGGATGCACGCTCACGGTGAAGGCTGGCGGCGGCGCCGAGCGGACCGAACTCGAATGGGCGATCGACCGCGAACAGTTCGACGCCGCATGGCCTCACACCGAGGGGCGACGCGTGGCCAAGGTCCGCCACCGCATCCCGCTCGACGAGCATGTCATTGAACTCGACGTGTTCAGCGATGGCCTCGACGGGCTCGTCCTCGCCGAAGTGGAGTTCGGCTCCTGCGAGGCGCTCGAGGGGTTCGAGCCGCCCACCTGGTTCGGTCGTGAGGTCACCGACGACGGCCGGTACACCAATGCGGCACTCGCACTGAATGGTCGGCCCGAGCCCACTTGAACCGATGAGCGGGGCACACGTGAACGAGGAACTGCACTGGCCGTCAGCGTCGCAGGTCGGGGAGTGGCAGTGTCCGTTTTGGATGGTCTCGCTGCAACATTCCTGTGACGAGCCATCCGGACCGGTCGTTGTTTCCCCTGGTCAACGACCACGCCCGAGTATTCAGCCCCCACAAGTCAGCGAAGAGATACGCTTAGGGCAGCCAGTAGGGAAGGTGGAATCATGTCAGAAGCCGCTTCACGAGTCCTGATCATCGCCAACAAGACGCTCGGCGGAGCCGAGATGCTCGACCGGGTTGGCAAGCTCAACACACCTGCCGGAGCGGCCTCCTTCTACCTCTCGGTTCCCGCCACGCCGGTCGGCGAGTCTCCCTGGGAAGGCGGCGACTATCGGCGCCAGGCTGGTTTCGAGGAGGCCGTACGAAGGCTCAAGCAGGGACTGGAGCTGATCTCTGCTTTGGGCGCCGAGGTCGATGGCGAGGTGGGGGAAGCCGATCCGATCGATGCGGTCAGAGCTTTGTTCGATCGTGGTATGTCGTTCGATCGGATCCTATTGTCGACCTTCACCGTTGGCCTGTCCCGGTGGTTGCACCTTGATGTACCCCATCGGCTCGGACGCTTCACGGATCTCCCGATCGAACACATCGAAAGCGACGCAGCCGTAAACTCGGGGTAGTCGGGGGCGGCTCGATCCCGGCGTATGGGGGCCGAATACTGTGTCGTGGTTGGTCGCCGTCGGGGCGTGTGCCGGTCTCGCTGAACAGGCTGGTCGTCAAGCAACGAGTGGTGCCGAGAACTCATCCGTCCTGTCTTTGACGAATTTCTAGGCGGCGAGGCTGATCCACGTTGATCTGGTTGTGGGTGCCGAATATTCCGTCGTGCCTGGTCATGCCACGTTTTGGTATTGGTTGATAAGCCCGTCGCATCGGGTCGATTTCACGAGGTGAAGGTGACGCTGGTTCGGCGGTGGCGGAGGACAATGATCTCGAGGTCCTTGCTGCGTCCGGTACGGACTGCGAACCGGGCTAGCGCGTCTATAAGGCGATACAGAATTCGGTGCATGACCCTTCAGGATCGATCACCGTTTCCCCTGTTCAAACCGTACGACTCAATATTTGGTCCCCACAGGGTCCGTCTGTTCGTCGCGTTGGAGCAATAGCGAGCGCGGACATGTTCAGAGGCAAAAGTCGAAGCAGCGGCCGTGTCACCGCATACCGACGCGCCGTTTCCAGGTCGGGGTTTGTTCGGTGTTAACCACTGGAACGCCGGATCGAACAGCGGCGAGCAGTTGGCTCACGACAACATCTGTCGGATCACCATGGGCCGACAGATACCGGTCGAGCTCGGCGAGCCTGTCCTCGTGAGCATCGAGGATCTCGGCGGTCGACCGGCCAAGGTTCGATTGGGTCGGAAACACGAGACCCAACGTCACACCTCGTCGATCGTCGAACATCAGCTGAGTGTGAAGATCCAGGGCAAAGGCTGCAAGCGCCGCCTTGGCGACGACATACGGACCCATGTCCCGTCGGGGATGAAGCGTGGAATCCGACCCGGCGATCAGAATATGGCATGCCGCGTTGTTTTCCATCGCCCAAGCCAGCGCCGTCGTCGCTGCCGCGATCGGGTGCAACAGATTGACCGAGAGCGATAACTCCATCGACGCGGGAGAATCGTTCACCCACGAGCCGGGGACCATCAAACCGGCCATCGGTGCACATAGCTCGATGCCTCCGAGGGTGTTTGCCAGCTCCCGAACACTGGTGGTGACCGCCATCGAATCGGAGCAATCGACAACTCGATGAGCAACCTCGACGTCGAGGAGTCGGGCCTCATCGGCGACCTCATACAAGCGACCAGCATCGATATCGATCAACCCGAGGTGGATTCCCTCCGCCGCAAGCTGCATGGCCATGGCCCGGCCGATACCACTGGCTGCTCCGGTAATCACTGCGTGGTCGCCACTATTCATTTCGTCTTCACCCCTTTCATGGTCGAGCCCTTGAGCCTGGGTGCACCTCACCCGCACCAAAGTCATCGGTGGCCCTGTGGCCGAGCTTGACTTCTTGGATCAATGGGGCTGCGATTTCGGAGCCCGATGGCTTCGTGACTTTGACGAACACCAGTCAGTGACCTTTCGCATTCGTCACAGGACGGGGTCAGAGCCTCGGCAGCTTTGGCGTTGGGGAGGCCCGCCGCCAGCCGATCGTTCCGTTTTTTTGGGATCCTAAATCACCGACACCCTGAAGGTGCCGAGATTCCATCCGTGACCATTTCATAGCGGCGGTCTGCGTATGGGTGCCCGAAACTCGACGTGGAGTTTGACCGGGCACCATGGCCTCCTCCCCGGGCCCGTGCTCCGCCCCTCCCAAGGTGCTCGCGATCGGTCCGCTGGAATTTGCTCGAAGCCAACTGGGTCGACTTGGCCGGATGCTGACCGACGGTGATCTGGATGCGATCGCCGATGAAGTCGAGTCGGACATCTACGACGTCGAGGTTCTCAAGGCCGCGCTCGAGGATTGGGCGGAGGCCGATCACACCACGACCAGCGAGATCATTCGGGAGGCATCGCGCCGATTCCTCGAGGTCGCCTATACCGGCCAGGGGTGTTGTGTTTCTAATGGTTTGCTAATGGCATCTAGCACGCTGGAGCGGTAACGGGCGGTGGGGAGCGGTTTGGCCGGTCGCTGGATGTCGTTGTAGGACGCTGGTGACCGCAGACAACGCTGGATGTGTGATGGGAGAGGTGAGTTCAAGTCCCGCTCCGACACCATGGAAATCCTTGGCACCTGGGACCGTTGGCTGAGAATCTGGATTCATTCGCATCTGTTCGATGATGCCGGCAGGGCGGTCTCTGGTCACTTGGGTTCGACCTGAGGCCAGTAGTCGTCGATCTCCTCGACGATGGTCGGTGAGGTCGATGACGAGCAAATTGGTGCTGGACAGTTCACCATTGGGTCCTCGGTTGGGTCCAAGTTGGTCGAAGAATGCGGGGTCGACACGGACGTGGCGGCGTGGATTCACTGTTGGGCCGGGGTGGTGGCGATGTGGGCTTCGAACTTGTGGCGTGCGCTGGCGAGCAGTTCGGGGGAGACGTTGTCAAGACTGGTCTCGAACCCGGCGCGGCTCGGTATGTGTAGCAGCTGTGAGCTAGGGTTCGACCGATCTATCTGTGCCAGTCAGCGCCATCACCTATTGTCTTTTGGTGATGCGCCTTCCACTTCCCGCCACGACCGACCGGTTACTGATTCGCGATTTCGAGGCACGGGATCGAGACCTGGAGGCGGCGATTTCTGAAAATCCGTCCCTCTTCGTTCATCTCCCAATAGGGCCTCGGTCCGAGCCCGACTCAGACGCGTACGTTCAAGCTCGTCTGGAACACAAGACATTCGAGACGGTCGGCGGAACCGTCGCCCTGATCGTCGAGACCGCTGAGGGCGGGGAGTACGTGGGATCGATGCAGCTCTCGCCGAGTGTCGTTGAGCCGCTTCAACTGCAGATCGGGTGGATCGCTCTGCCGCAACACCAGGGGAAGGGGTTGATGACCGAAGCGTTAAACGCAGTTGTTGACCTTGTATTCGATTCGTTGATGGCTCATCGGATTGTCGCGGAGATCGTCGGTGGGAATGAGGCGTCGGTGGGGCTGGCTGAACGTGTGGGTTTCCGGAAGGAGGACCATTTCGTGAGAAGCGGTTTTCTGAAGGGCGAGTGGCGTGACGAGATCGTGTACTCGATGCTTCGTGACGAACGGACCGCCGTGACAACAGGTCACGCGTAGATCAGCTCCCAGGGTGTCGTATGCAAATGGATTTGCTAATGGTCGCCGTTGTCGAGATGAGCAGCAAGCCGTCTTGGTGAGTTCTGGGGCCCGGCTCGAGGTCAGAAGTTGTTCGGTGCTTGAGCATCGGCGGCTGCTTCGGCGGTTTGTTGGATCCGCCGTCGTCGGGTGCCGTCGCGTTTGGCGAGGGCGATCCAACAAAGAACGTTGCGTCGTCGTGAGGGTGAGAGTTGATCGAAGTTGTTGCGAGCGCTTTGATCGGGGAACGCTTGGGAGAGATCGTCCGGAACGATGTGGTTCTGGGCGTCGTCGAGGATTGTCCATGAGCCGTTGGTTTTGGCTACCTCGATTGCGGCCGTTCCAGCGGGCTGGATCTGGTCTGCGTCCTCGAGGGCTTTGATTTTGGTTTTGTTGACCTTGGACCAGGGGCTGGTGGGTTTGCGGGGGCAGTAGTACTGCTCGTAGCGGTCGTCGTCAATGGACTGAGCCTTGCTGTCGATCCATCCGTAGCAGAGCGCTTGGTCGACGGCTTCGGACCAGGCGATCGACGCTGTGCCGGAGCCCTTCTTGAAGTAGACGAGCCATACAGCGTCGGCGGTGGCGTGGTGTTCGTGAAGCCACGCCCGGAATTGTTCGCCGTCGGTGGCGGTGATGCGTTCGATCTTTGAGGTGGGCAAGGAATCCTCGGTCATGTCACAGGGATAGCCTCGACGACGATATCGAGCCCGTCTGGTTCGCGTCAGTCTTTGCCGTTTGGCATCTTGGTTGCGGAAGTATTCCGCGGTCGAAGTGCTGGGCGGTCGGTGCGAAGTTCGGCGGAGCGCACGGTCCAACTCGCTCAAGGCTGACTGCTGCTCGCTGTAAGCGATTTGAGAAATATGGCAGGCAAACGAGCGTTTGACACTACGACGTCGCAAGCTCGACACTTGCGAACATGAATACCTTCAGATTCAGCACATCGAAGAGCATCCACTTCGGCTCCGGCTCATTCTCCGAGCTCGGTGAGACGGTGAATCGATCCATTGGAAACCGGGTCATGGTCGTTACCGATCCGGGGTTGCTCGCAACAGGAATCATCGAGCGCGGACTCGACCTTTTGGCCAGAGCGGGCGTGCACGTGGAATTGTTCTCTGACGTCCAGGCAGACCCGCCGGAGGCAGTTGTTCTGAAGGCTGTACAAAGCGCAACTGAAGCAGGCATAAACGGCGTCGTCGGAATTGGCGGTGGCTCGTCGCTCGACGTCGCCAAGCTCATTGCGCTCCTTACACCAGGAACCGAGGAACTCAGCGACGTGTACGGCGTTGATCAGGCGAAAGGGCCCCGGCTGCCTCTCCTTTTGGTGCCGACGACGGCTGGAACCGGCTCAGAGGTCACACCGATCTCGATCGTAACGACCGGCGAAAGTACAAAGGCCGGAGTGGTGTCCCCGCTCCTTCTGCCTGACATCGCACTACTCGACCCCGAACTAACTACGGGTCTGCCGCCCCACGTCACTGCAGCAACTGGCATCGACGCCATGGTCCATGCCATCGAGGCTCACGCCTCGGCCAACCCAAACAGCAACCCAATCTCAAAACTCCTGGCCGAGAGGGCACTTCAACTGATGGGCGCAGCCATATTGACCGCGGTCGACGATGGGTCGAACCTCAAGGCACGAAGCGACATGTTGCTCGGATCCATGCTGGCAGGCCAGGCGTTCGCCAACTCCCCAGTGGCCGCTGTACATGCCTTGGCCTACCCGCTTGGCGGCCACTTCCACATTCCGCACGGCTTGTCGAACGCACTTGTGCTTCCTCACGTGCTCCGCTTCAACGCAAAAGCTGTGCCAGAGCCATATGCGGAGATAGCTCACCTCGCGTTTCCGGACCTTCTCGCGCTACAAGGTTCCGAGTGCGCTCTCGCATTCTGCGACAGGCTCGCTGCGCTAAGTGAAGCGTGCGGATTGCCGCAGCGCCTTCGAGACGTGGATGTCCCAGCCGAAATGCTCCCAAGGCTTGCCGAAGACGCGATGGAACAAACTCGCTTGCTGGTCAACAACCCACGCCCAGTCCATCTTGAGGACGCCTTAGCCATCTACAGAGCCGCCTATTAGCTACCAGCGTTTCGAGGGGCGACGTTGTCCGAGCGGAGTCCTTCGATCACGTCGCGCGTCTCCTGGGCTATCGCCAGTTCCTCGTCGGTGGGGACCACCAGCACGGTGACGGGTGCTGAGGCGGTCGAGATCACTCGCTCGCCGCCGTCGACAATATTGCGGTCCGGGTCGACGTCGAGTCCCAGGAATCCGAGTCCGTCGGCGACCAGCGCTCGGATCATCGCATCGTGTTCACCCACACCGGCCGTGAACGTCACGGCGTCAACGCCGCCCATGATCGCGGCATACCCACCTACGTAGTGCTTGATGCGCCTGACGTAGATATCGAGCGCCAATTGAGCGGCGGCGTCTCCGTTGTCGGCAGCGGTGTGCACATCACGTAGGTCACTATGGCCAGCCAGGCCGGCCAGGCCGCTGCGCCGGTTGAGTAGGGTGTCGACCTCGTCGACCGACATCGCAGCCTGCCGCTGTAGATACAGAACGATGGCGGGATCGAGATCACCTGACCGGGTACCCATCACCAGGCCCTCAAGTGGTGTGAGGCCCATGCTGGTGGCGACCGGCCGACCTTCCACGATTGCGGCCGCTGATGCGCCGTTGCCGAGGTGCAACACGATCTGGCGGAGGTCGCTGCGACCCGTCAGCGCCGCCACCCGGCCCGACACGTACCGGTGCGACGTGCCGTGGAAGCCGTAGCGTCGGATGCCGTGTTCGGCCGCCACGCTTTGGTCGATGGCGTAGGTGGTGGCTTCTTCGGGTAGGTCGTGGAAGAAGGCGGTATCGAACACAGCCACGTGTGGGATGTCTGGCAGTGCTGACCGAGCCACGCGGATACCGGCCAGGTTGGCCAGATTGTGCAGTGGGGCCAGGGACGACAATCGTTCGATGGTGGCCTCGACAGCGCCATCGATCACTGTCGGCGTCGAGAATTCGACCCCACCCATCACCACACGGTGGCCGACGCCAGCCAGGTCCGAGTCGGCGAGTTTGGGACCGTGATTCTCAAGCGCCTCGAGCACATGTTGGAGTGCCTCGGCGTGGTCACTTGCCTGAATCGCTCGGTCGGTGTCGGCGTCGTCGTCTGAATGGTGAAGGAGCGTCCCCGCCTCACCGATGCGTTCAACCTGGCCACTGGCCCGTCGCCTGCCGGTGTCTGGCTCGATGAGATCGTACTTGAGCGACGACGAGCCACAGTTGAGAACGAGGACAACTACTTGGCGTCTCTTGGATGGTCTCACGGGATAACCGATGCTGCCTGGGCGGCCGTGATCGCGACCGTGTTGACGATGTCGCGCACGGTTGCACCGCGAGAGAGATCGTTGATCGGCTTCGCGAGACCTTGCAGTATCGGTCCGATCGCGATGGCGCCAGCGGAACGCTGCACCGCTTTGTAGGTGTTGTTGCCGGTGTTCAGGTCGGGGAACACGAACACCGTCGCCCGACCGGCGACCTCCGAGCCAGGCATCTTCGACAGCGCCACGTCGGCGTCGATGGCGGCATCGTATTGCACGGGCCCTTCGACCAACAGATCGGGGCGTCGTTCACGGACCAAGTGAGTGGCGGCTCGAACCTTCTCTACGTCGGCGCCCGATCCGGACTCACCTGTGGAATACGAGAGCATGGCGATTCTCGGCTCGACCCCGAATTGGGATGCAGTGGCAGCCGAGGCGATGGCGATGTCGGCCAGTTGGTCGACCGTCGGCTCGCGGAGGACGGCGCAGTCGCCGTAGACCAGCACCCGGTCAGGTAGGCACATGAAGAACACCGAGGACACAGCATCGACACCGGGCGTGGTCTTGATGAACTCAAAGGCAGGCGTGACGGTGTGGGCCGTCGAATGGGCCGCGCCTGACACCATGCCGTCAGCATGACCTTGATGGACCATCATCGTGCCGTAGTACGACACGTCGCGCATGATGTCGAGAGCGGCGTCGAGGGTCATCCCTCGATGCTTTCGCAGCTCGGTGTAGATCTGGGCGTATTCCTCTCGGCAGACGCTCGTTGCCGGGTTGACGATGTCGACGTCGTCGAGCCGCAGTCCAAGCGCGCTTGCCCGTGATCGCACGGCACCGGGATCGCCCAGGATTGTTAGCTGGGCGACGTCGCGAGCCCGGAGCGTGGCGGCCGCCTGCAACACCCGGTCGTCCTCTCCTTCGGGCAGCACGATGTGGCGTCTGGTGGCCCGAGCGAGTTCGATCAGTTGCAGCTCGAACATAACGGGGGTGACCGCTGTGGTACGAGGGATGCCCTCGAGCACCTCAACGACGTCGTCGCCGACATAGTTCTCGAATGTCGCCAGCGCCCGTTGGATCCTTCGAGTCGATGAACGGGACAACGTCGCATGCGTGCCCGCAATGGCGGTCGCTGTGTCGAAAGAATCCAGCTGGGTGGAGATGAGCGGGAGATGCGCTTCGATGCCAGCAATCAGTCGGGCAACAGCAGGCTCGGGGCAGAATCCTCCGGTCAGCACGACGGCGGACACCGTGGGGGCGTCGGCCGAAGCGCAGCTGGCAGCGAGAGCCAACAGCACGTCGGACCGGTCGCCGGCGGCGATGCAGAGTTGGCCATCCTTCAGATGGTCGAGCACATGCTCGACGTTCATGGCGCAGACAAGCGTGTCGAGGTAGACCCGGTCGAGGAGGTGGTCATCACCGGCGATGAGCGTGCCGTCGACCGCGGCGAGCGCATCGGCGATCTGAGGGGCGGCAACAAGCGGGTCTTCGGGCACCACCCAGGCCTTGACCGGCTTGTCTCCGACGTCGTGCCGGTGCCCGATCCGGGTGCGAACGTCGGAAACAGCGGCGGGATCGACCCGGTTCACGACTACGGCAAGAACCGCAGCGTGGGCATGTCGGAGCTCGTTGACGGTCAAGTCGACGAGGTGCTCGATGTCGTCGAGTTTGCGCCCTTGGCCACTGACCACCGCAACGACCGGCACTCCGAGGTTGGCCGCGATTTGACCATTGACACCCAACTCGACGGGACTGGCCACTTCGCTGTAATCAGAGCCAACCACCACCACCGTGTCGCACCGTTCGGCGAGGTCGTGGTAGCGCTCGACAATCCGCTCCATCGCGGCGTCCGCATTGTGGTGCACGTCGTCGTAGGTGACGCCGACCGCCGACGGGAAGACCGGGTCGGATCGGTGGGCCAACAGATCGATGACCTCGTCGGGTGCATCGGCATCGTGTACGACCGGGCGGAACACGCCGACTCGGCCGACGCGGCGAGCCAGCGCATCGACCAGGCCGAGGGCGACGAGCGACTTACCGCTCCGGCCCTCCGCGGCCATGACAAACAACGCGTGCGATGGTGACGGGGTCATCAGCGTTGACCGTACTGCGAAGTTCTCTGACTTCGTCAGTTTTTGGACCCTGGCGTCGAGCGGCATCGAGCGGCATCGAGTTCTCGATTCGGTTTCTCGGTCGATATCGCAACAGTTGTCATGGTCGTGGCTACCACGGCTCCGGCCCTCGACGAAGCAGCGGCGCAACAAGCAGCGAAGGGCAACACGGTGTCGCGGCGCTGACTCAACACAACTTGCCGTGATGTTCGCCCGAGCGGCAACCGGCCGCCGACGGATCATCAAGATCGACGGCGGCTACCACGGCACCGCCCCGTGGATGCGGGCTGCGGGAGCTGCTGGCAAGATTGCTGATGATCAAGACCTGGTGATCACCATCGCCTGGAACGACGTGGCTGCACTCGCCGCGCTCAATGAGCTGAAGGAAGTCGACGCCGCCAACCTGATCACCGACATCGGCACCCGCCTCGGCAAGGGTCTACAGGAGGTAGCGACCTCGAACGGATACACGCTGATCGTGTCTGGCATTCCCGGGATGCGCTTATTCCAAATCGAAGGTGACAAGCGGATGTCGATCCTGAATCGCTGGGTTGCGGGGTGCGTTGACCGAGGTGCATATCTACTCGGCTATCACAATAACTTCGTCTCCGCCGATGATGATTACTGTGTTCGATTTCGCGCTGGTCTCGCTCATGACTCAGTCCCGTACCGCTGGTCGATGAGGTCATAGACAACCTTGATTACGGCCGGGTCACTCTTGGCCCAACGCCGGCCTTGTCCGACGAACAAGGTCAGCCCTTCTATCAGCGCCATGATGGCGAGCGCCTCCGCTTGCGGCGTCGCGATTCCACGCTCAGTTAAGATCGACTCGAGAAGTCGTAGGTACTCCTCGTAGACGTCGTCCATGAGGTCTTCCATGATCGGTTCGACCAACGCCATGGCCCACAACTGTGGAAAGAGCCGATCGGAATACAGCCCACTTCCCGCAACATCTTCCATCAGGAATTCAACGACCAGCCGGAGGCTCGGCGTGTTTCGATGCATGGTCGCCTTGTATTCCTCGAACGAAGCGCGGTAGGTGTCAGCGATGTAAGTAGCTAGTGCGCGCAGAAAGTCATCTCGGGTGCGGAAATGGTATTGCAGCGCGCCCAGTTTCATCCCGCTAGCTCGGGCCACAGCGCGCATCGTGAGGCTGTCATAGCCATCCGTCGCGAGAATTTCGATTCCGAGTTGGAGGATCTCCTGCTGTCGAGTGCTGAACGCCTCGTCGGGGTCGGTCATAAGGTGATTCCTCAGCTCACTATGAAGTAGTACTTGCGCAGGGTTTCGGTGATCTCAAAGGTGAAGTTCGAGCCCTTTTCTACGAAGAAGGTATCGCCAGCTACGAACGTGTCGGAGGTTTCGGTTTCGTGATTGGTCACCGTGACCGATCCCGCCAGAATTGTCATCAATTCATGTACCGGGCATGACTCGAACGACGTCGTCGAAGGAGCGCACTCCCAGACGCCGGTGGTGACATTTTCGTCTTCGGTGGCGAAGTAGGAATGGTCTCTTTCGGTCTGGTCCTTGGTAGTAAATGTTTCCAACGGCACGTCGCTCGATGGCAGCCAGCCGCTAGCTGGGTCTGCCTCGAATCGAATGATCTTTCCCATTGCAGTTCTCCTCTATTGTGGTTTTAGTATCAGGTCGACGTCACGACCCAAGATGCGGCGAGCTTCACGGATGCCGGAACCAATCGCCCCTTCGACAAAGCCTGCTCGCTGTCGGTAGGTCGCTTCGCCCGCAAACAGCACGCGGCCGGCAATCGGTTCAGCGAGTTGCTCGTAGTCAGAGACGGAGACACCAATCGCCGGTGTCGAATAGCTGCACAGTGAAAATGGATCGCTTCCCCAACTGGTCACATGGGTGGCTGTCGGAGGTTGGTAGGTGTCAGGAAAGATCTCTTTTAGCACCGCTTGGGCTTGCTCGGCGAGGGGCTGGGAATCTTGCGCGAAACGTTGCACCTGCTCGCCAGTAAGAAATGCGACCAGCATCGGGCGCCCGGCTGAACTTGTCGTATCGACGAACGCTCGAAACTCGCCGAGCACATCAGATATGTAGAAGACCGAGCACGGCCTTTCCGGGGATCGACCATGGTGCGCAGGAGCGAGCGGTACTGGCGTTTGTTCGCCGCTCCCGGGATTCGCTCCATCTCGTTATCGAGTCGCTCCCCGAGGTTGAGCTCTCGGTGTGTGGCGCTCAGACCCTCCTTGGCGTATCGGACGGCGACTCGTTCGGCTCGAAAGAGGAAATAAAGGACCTTTAGCGGGTTGACACTGCGGTCCGAGAGCTTGTCGAATGTCTTGACCTGGCGGAGGCTAACGAAGTTGTCCACGTTGACGTCGAGTCCCGCGTCAGTTGCGAGTTGATTGAGCGGGTTGGCGGGCCCACCGTGAATCCAGTTGCCACCTTCATCGACGCTGCCACCGCCAACGGTCATGGTGTTCAGGCGGCCGCCAGTGCGGTTTCGCCCTTCGAGAACAACTACTTCACATCCCTGATCGTGCAAGACGCGAGCCGCTGACAGTCCAGCGGCTCCTGCACCAATCACGATCACTTTCTGGTTGGCGTTGTGGGCCGCGCCACTTTCAACGCCAGTGATGAATGGTTTGGGTTCTGGTTGCTTTTGTCTGAAAGTCCACATGCGCTGGTGCTCCTTAGATGACTACCGCCGCCGAATTGCCTCCACCGGCCATTCGTGAACGCCGAAGAGGAATGCGCCAACGAGTGCCACGACTCGCCCGAGGACGTCACCCATGTGATCGGCCGGCGGCCGTACATGTCATGTGACATGTTAATATGTCACATGACATGCTGCAAGAGATTTTGAGGGTCGACGTCGGGCACGGGCCACTTGTCGTTGTCTCGGAGCGACGCCCTTTGCGGGCAAGACGCCGGAAGCAACCGACCTGATCGGTAAGGTCATTCGGTGACTGTGACCCGTAGCGAGGACGCGCTGGACAGCGCACCCCAGGGTGGGCTCGGACCGAGAGAGCTTCTCGTCATGATCTCGTCGATCATGGCGCTCACCGCCATGGGTATCGACTTGCTCTTGCCGGCATTTGACGACATTCGCGCTGCGTTCGATATACCCGACAGCTCAAACCAGGTTTCACAGGTCATCACCGTCTACTTTCTGGGCCTGGCCATCGCGCAGCTTGTGTGGGGCCCGCTCGCCGACCGGTTCGGGCGCAAGAAGATCCTGTACTGCAGCATTGGCGTCTACGCTCTCGGCGCCGTTCTCTCAGCGATCGCCCCCAGCTTTACCTGGCTTCTACTCGGCCGCTTCGTTTGGGGCGTCGGCGCCGCCGGCACGCGGGTCGTGGCGGTTGCCATCGTGCGCGACAGCTTCGAGGGCTCCAAGATGGCCCAAGCAATGTCGCAAATCATGGCCGTCTTTGTCCTCGTGCCCGTATTTGCTCCTTCCTTCGGCGCCCTGCTGATCGAACTCTTCAACTGGCAATCGTTGTTCTGGTTCTGCGTCATCTGGTCAGGCGCCATCTTGCTATGGACCTTGCGTCTGAGTGAAACACTTCGGCCCGAGCACCGCCGCGAGCTTGAGGTCCGCTCGGTCGTGTCTGGCTTCAAGGTGGTCGTCAGCAATCGAATGACCTTCGGCTACACCATCGCCACGCTGTTTCTTCAAGCGATCTTCACTTCCTACCTCGCTAGCTCTGAACGCATCATCAGCGACATCTTCGACCGGGGCGACCAGTTCCCGGTCATCTTCGGCGCCGTCGCCGTTCTCTTTGGTGTCGGAGCCATCATCAACGGACAGGTCGTCGGCCGCTTCGGCATGTATCGGCTCATTCGGGTGATGCTCATGGCCGCCATGGGAATGGGCCTCGCACTGCTGGCCGTCGCCCTTCTCACAAACGGGCGCCCGTCCTTCTGGATCTACATGCCGCTCCTTGGAATCATGCTGGCGATGTTCATGTTCCTCATGCCCAATCTGAACACCGCAGCGCTTGAGCCCATGGGCGCGGTGGCGGGCACGGCCACCTCGCTCACCGGAGCAATCCGCACCGCAGGCGGAGCGCTGCTCGGCGCGATCGTCGACTCTCAGTTGAGCGACACGGTGCTGCCCTTCAGCATTGCCATCGTGATCTTCATGGCGCTCGCCATCGCAACTGCTCGGTGGGCCGAACGCGGCCAAGACCTGCATTAAATCGAAGTCAACGGTCCCATTGCATATCGAGCGAAGAAAACGCCCCTCCGACACGTTTCGCATACGTCCTAGCCAGAGCGTCTTAGATGCTGTGGCTGGGACTTTGTTGTGTCATCGGCCAGATCAGTACAGGGCTGTGAACTCGGGTTTTGTTGTGTGCCTAAGGGGGGGATTGGGGCGGTCACCAACCCGCCGATCGTCTATCGGACTAGTGTCCACAGGTGACCACTAAGGAACAGGGAAAGCTTCGCAGATCCCTTGGGTTGTTGCCGGTGTTCTCCCTGAGCACCGGAGCGATGGTCTCGTCGGGGCTGTTCTTGCTCCCCGGTTTGGCCTTCACAAAGGGTGGCCCTTCGGCGATCCTTGCGTATGCGATTGCTGGGTTGTTTGCCATTCCAGCAATGCTCAGCGTTGCCGAATTAAGTACCGCAATGCCCAAGGCCGGGGGTGCCTACTACTTCCTTGAGCGTGCCCTCGGTCCAGCGGTCGGAACAATCGCAGGCTTCGGCACCTGGCTGTCCCTGGTTCTCAAGGACGCTTTCGCCCTAATTGGCATGAGCGCATATCTGAATCTCGTATTAGACGTGCCGACCAAGCCATTGGCACTTGCCCTCATTGCCTGCTTCACGCTGCTCAACGTGGTCGGTTCAAAAACAAGCGCCGTCGTGCAAGTCTTTCTGGTTGCTTTCGTTCTTGCCGTCATGACGGTATTTCTAATCGTCGGTTTGCCTCAGGCCAGTAGTGGAGACGGGGGCTTCGAGCCATTCTTCGAGTCGGGAGTATCCGGGGTATTCGCAGTTGTCGGCTTGGTCTTTGTTTCCTACGGCGGCCTCACGAAAGTAGCCAGCGTCGCGGAGGAGGTCGAAGACCCTTCACGAAACATTCCCCTTGGGATGGCTCTTTCACTGGCAGTCAGCACAATCCTCTATACCTTGGCCGTGACAGTCGCAGTCGCCACAGTTCCGGCGTCGAAGCTGAGCGATGACCTTGCTCCAATCCACTCGGCAGCCCAAGCGGTTCTGCCATCTTGGGCTGTTGTGTTCGTCGTGCTGGCGGCTTTGGCGGCGTTCTCTTCTGCGGTCAATGCCGGCATCTTGGCTGCAGCTCGGTATCCACTGGCCATGAGCAGAGATGGCTTAATGCCACCAGTTTTCGGTGTTCTGAGTGCTCGTAGTACTCCAGTTGCCGGAATTATCGTCACTGGAGGGGCTATGGCGCTTGTGGTGGGCTTGCTCGATGTTGGGGCCATTGCGAAGCTTGCGAGCGCATTTGTTCTCCTGACCCTTGGACTGGTGAACTTCGCGGTCATTGTGCTGCGGGGCTCTCGAATCAAGTCCTACGCTCCCGGGTTCCGAGCACCGCTGTTTCCCTACCTCCAGCTGGCAGGCACGGGAATTGCTGCCTACCTCATTGTCAAACTTGGAGCGCTCCCGATCGTGCTTGTCGCTGGCTCGATCCTGGTCGCTTTTTGTTGGTACTGGTTCTACGGCCGGTCTCGATCTCGACGGGCGGGAGCGATCTACCACGTGTTCGAGCGCTGGGGCCGGTCTGCGGACCGAAGCCTTGATCGCGAGATCAGCGCAGCAATGCAAACCCATGGTCTTCGGGCCGACGATGAGTATCCGGGTCTTGTAGCTCGCGCCGCTGTTTTAGACATTCCCGAGGGTGCAGACATGGACGAGGCGGCCAAGCGCGCCGCCGAGGTGCTCGGCCGAAGAACCGATCGCTCGTCAGCAGAAGTGTCAGATCACTTCGTGGAGTCCGGCTCGCTTTGGATTCAGCCATCAGACAAACACCCGACTGCCACGCCGCTTGCGTTCTTCGATATCGACGATGAGCATCTAATAGTTCTCCGGTCCTCTACGGGTGTACAAATCCCCGAACGGTGGGGTGGCCGAGGTCAGACGGTTAACGCGCTGTTCTTCTTGGCTGGTCGCAAAGACGAACCAGGAAGAACACTTCGACTCGCTGGCGAACTTGAGGGCTATCTCAATAACAGCTCGGGCCATTCGATTGTTGAGGCTGGCTTCGAAAGCGAGGTGAAAGCAGCCTTGCTGCCAGAACTCAGCATCGAGCAGTATCCACTGATGGCAGAGTTGGCCACTGGTGACCTGATCGGCCAGCGCATTGGCGACCTCACCCCACCGGAAGGTTTTGATCTTGAAGCGGTTAGACGAGCCGGCAAGGTTCTGCGAACCGACGATGAATTTGTACTTGAGGCCGATGACCAACTGACGGTGATTGGTCCTCGTGGTTCACTTCCTGCTCTCGACCAACTCGCCGCCACGCTCATTGGAACGCTTTCTCGTGACTGACAACAGACGCGGTTGGCGATGTGGCGCTGATGAGACGGTGTGGCCTGACGAGATGGTGTGGCCTGACAGCTTTGAGGCCTGATGTGGGTTAGAACGTGAGGGCGAGGGCTGCGGCTTTAGCCCGCTCGGACGCGAGGCGTTCGGGTCTCTTGTCGTCCCATGTGTGTTCGACGACCATCGTTTGAACGTCGGTGACGCCGATGAAGTTAAGCCAGAAGGTTAGGTACTGGGACTGATGGTCGAAGTGCGACGCGGGGATCGGACCGTCGTTCTCGTAACCTTGGCCGCGTGTGAAGATAACGAGCGCACGGGTAGTAGTGAGCATCGGGCCGAATGACCGGCCATCGAAGCTAAACAGCATGTCGCGCTGGCTGACGAGATCGATGAGTTGCTTGAGCTTGTACGGGTAGGCGAAGTTCCACATGGGAACGCCGACAACTATTCGGTCGGCCGCCCGGAAGCGTTCGGCCAGTGCCTGGATCTTCGTCCAGATCTCGGCTTCGGCCTCGTCCATAGTTGCCCCGGAGACACCTTTGTACTTGGCTTCGATTGCTTCGCTGTCGAAGTCGGGCAGACCTTCTGTCCACACGTTGAGGGTGTCGACCTCGACCTGTGGGTGTTCGCGGCGGTAGGCGGCGAGAAAGGCGTCTGCAATCGTAATGGACGCTGATTTCGGACCCCGAGGGGAAGAGACGATGTTGAGGACTCGCACGACGTCAGGCGCCGGTCGGCGAGAGTTCGGTGATCATGGCGAGCGGTTCGGCGGTGCTGTCGAGTGGTGTGGTTGTCACGGTTGCTCCTTTGGTCGACGGATGGAGTGCTTGGCGCCAGCAAACTGCTGCGGGGCCGGGGGTCAGCTCGCCCTTGCGGCGGGGATCATGAGAACTGAGTTAAACGGCTTGATCTTGCCCGGGAGCGGTCTATAAGGAATTTGGTGTAACTGGCCTGGCGGTGTCGTTCTTGATCATTGTAGTTGGTCTCTGAAGAGGAGGCTTGCGCTTGTCTTCGTTGGTGCAGGTCGGGCTGTCATGCCTAGGTTTATGCCAGGGAGTCTCCGCCTGTGGAGTTACGGTACGACTCGCCCATCGGACACCAAACGACCCCATGGTCAGGGCATCTGAAAAGCGCGCAGGGGTGCGAATAATTCGTCGGCACTCGCACGATTCACACTCGCCCGAATCGTTCACGTAGGATCCTGCCATTGCTGTCGAGAACTCGCTCGGCGTGAAAGGGAATGATCATGTCGCTTTTCGTTATCGTTCACGGCGCGTGGGGTTCACCTGATGAGATGGCACCCGTGCGGGCACCGCTGCTCGTCGCCGGCCATGATGTGATCGCTGTCGATCTGCCGTGCACAACGCCTGACGCGACGCCTGACTCGTCCTTGGTCGACACCTTTCTGGGAAGCGAACCATTTACCGACGAGCCAGACGTCGACATCGAGGCGCTCGTCTCCGAGAACGATCCTGCGGAACAGGAAACAAATCGCCAGTATTTGCTGGCGACCCAACGCTCGCAGGGAATCGCCGCCATGCACGAAAAGTGGGACGGAAAGCTGCCGACTGAACGGTCGATCACCTATGTGTTGACCACCGCCGACACGCTCCTGCCTCCTAACGATCCGCGGGCGATGGCAGAAGCCTGGGGAGCAACAATCATCGAGATCGACTCAGACCACTCCTCCTTTGGCGAACAACCTGAACAGCTCGCACAGATTTTAGCGAGCTGCGCACCAGCGTGATGGAGTCCACCTACTACGACCTCGGCAGCCACAGCCGTTCCGTCTCAACTCAATCGGCAGAAGCACAGCGCTGGTTCGACCGGGGTCTGGTCTGGCTCTATGGGTTCAACCACGAGGAGTCGATCGCTTGTTTTGAGCGAGCTCTTGAGGCCGACCCAGGCTGCGCGATGGCCCACTGGGGTATCGGCTATGCCGCAGGCCCGAACTACAACGATCCCTGGCCCGAGGACCGCGATGGCATCCTCGACAGGCTAGGCCCTGCCTATCGAGCTTCGCAGTCCGCCCTCGCTGGTCTGGCCAGTGCCACGAATGCGACCGACGCCGAGCGGGCCTTGATCGTTGCGCTCGCCGAGCGCTACCCGTCGGTATCGTCGGCGGAAGCATCACTGGTGGAAGACTGTTCGGTCTGGAACGATCGCTACGCCGATGCGATGCGGTCCGTTTATTATCGGGATCACGGAGACGATCTCGATATTGCGGCGCTGTTCGCTGAGGCGCTCATGAATCGCACCCCCTGGGCACTGTGGGATCTCAGTACAGGCCAGCCTGCCAACGGTGCTGACACACTTGAGGCCAGGGCTGTGCTGGAAGCAGCACTTGCCACACCGGCTGGGCGTTCCCATCCCGGTGTGCTGCACATGTACATCCACCTGATCGAGATGTCGCCGCACCCTGAGGACGCGCTTCGTGCTGCCGATCAGCTCCGTGGGCTAGTGCCGGACGCCGGACACTTGGAACACATGGCAACCCATATCGATGTGTTGTGTGGCCACTATCAAGAAGTGATCGACACGAACTCCGTGGCTATCGACGCTGACCGCCGCTACCTCGATCGGGAAGGGCCGCTCAACGGCTACTCGTTGTACCGGGCCCACAACTATCACTTCAAGCTCTACGGGGCGATGCTCGCTGGTCAGCTTGAGCCTGCCCTCGATGTGGCGGAGGAGATGGTGTCGACGCTGCCGCATGAGCTCCTGATGATGGACGGTATGGCGGACCTGCTGGAAAGCTTCTTGCCACTGCGGATGCACGTCCTCATTCGGTTCGGCAAATGGGATGACATCATTGAGACCGCTCTTCCAGCAGACCAAGTCCTCATGTGCGTCAGCACTGCCATCATCCGATACGCCAAGGGAGTAGCTCTGGCGGCTACTGGTCGGGTCGACGAGTCCGAAGCGGAGCGCGAGTTGTTCCGGGCTGCCGTGGCCCGGGTTCCGGCGAGTCGCATGATGTTCAACAACACATGCCTGGACATTTTGGCCGTTGCCTCAGAGATGCTCGATGGTGAGCTTGAGTATCGTCGGGGCAATCTCGACTCGGCGTTCGCCCGTCTGCGGCGATCGATCGAGCTTGATGATCAACTGCCGTATGACGAGCCTTGGGGGTGGATGCAACCGACAAGACACGCGTATGGTGCGCTCCTTCTGGAACAAGGCAAGATCGAAGCGGCGGAGGCTGTCTACCGAGCCGATCTCGGATTCGATACGACCCTCCCACGTGCGTATCAGCATCCTGACAACGTATGGAGCTTGCACGGACTGCACGAGTGCTTGACCAGCCTCGGCAAGGGAGCGGAAGCGGACATGGTCCGGCTTCGGTTGGACCTTGCTCTCGCGAGGACTGATGTCGAGATCAACGCCTCGTGCTATTGCCGCCTCGGGCCTGGTCACGTTTGATGCTGGTTGCGTGGCTCTCAGCGAACGTGGGAAACTCTGGCTCTTCATGACTGACACGCAGAGGTCCCCAAGCCAAAGCGACGTGGCTGAAGGACGATTCACAATCCTGTCCGAGCCAGTGTTTCGTCGCCTCATCATCGGCGGCACGTTCACGTTCTTGGCCATGCAGGTCTCGGTCATCGCTCGTGGTTGGTTGGCCTTCGATCTCACCGGTACCAACGCCGCACTCGGTGGGGTGCTGCTGGGTTTCGGTTTGTCGAGCATCGTCGCCATTCCGATCGGTGGCGTGCTCGCCGATCGTTTCCCTAAGCGGCGGGTGCTGCTCATTGCGGGAACGATCCAAACATTGGTTTCGCTCGTGCTGGCAATTGCCGTGGTCACCGACAACATCGCGTACTGGATGCTTGTCGTCGCCAGCGTCATCCAAGGTGGCATCATCTCGCTCCTCGGTCCGGCACGTCTGGCATTCATCGCCGAGACGGTGGCCCGAGATCGTATGACCAACGCGATCCTGCTGTCGCAATCGACGATGCAATTCACTCGAGTGCTTGGCCCCGCTGCGGCCGGCGCGTTGATCGGCGTGTCGTTCTTTGGCGTGGGTGGTGTCTACTTCCTGTCGGCCGGGCTTGCCGCCGGAGGCCTACTCTTCACACTCGGTCTGCCAGAGGGTCACCCGGCCATCGTCAGCACCCGATCACCGATCGAAGATCTGATGGATGGGGTTCGCTACGTAAGGGGCGAGCCTCGGGTCGCTCATCTTTTGTTGCTTTCCTTTGGGATCGTGCTGGTTGGCTTCCCGCATATGGCGTTCCTTCCGACGCTTGCAGAGGACGTGTACGATGCCGGCTCAGCCGGGTTCGGAGCATTGACGACCGCAGCGGCGGTTGGTGCGCTCGTGGTGACCCTTGCCCTCACGGGTGTTGCGACGAGTCAGATCGGGCGGATCCAAGCACAAGCCGCGATCGCGTTCGGCGTCGCTCTAGTCCTTCTCGGACTGGCTCCGGGTTTTGGTGCAGCCCTGTTAGTGATGGTGATTATCGGCGCAACGTCGGCTGCGTTCCAGGCCCTGAACAACTCGCTGATTCTGAGCATTGCTCCCGTCGAATATCACGGACGGGTGCAGAGCCTGCTCATGCTCGGGTTCTCCGGCTTTGGGCTCGCTGCGCTCCCGATCGGCATCGTCGCTGACGCTGTCGGCCTACAACCGGTGCTTACCGGCATGGGTATCGGCGTGCTGTTCATCTCTATTACTTCGATGATTGTTGATCGTCGCCGGACCGACCCCGACCTTGTGGACTTGTGAGGAAACAATGACAAACGAACCTGAGCCACGGACAGCCGAGACAGTGGTCCAGCAGTACTGGCAGAGCGTGTGGATCGAACGCGACCTCTCGGTGCTGGGTGACTTGTACACCGATCCCACTGTCCGCCACACGTTGACGGGAAGCCGGACCGTTTCTACGGCGACGCTTGCAACCGAATTGTCGGAGTCCTTACGGGCAATGCGAGGCGAATCATTCAACATCGACAAGCTGACCGTTGTCGATGACACGGCGTGGCTCAGGCTCACGCTTCGGGGTATGAGCCTTGCCGCGATGACGCCGATCACCATCACGTGGATGGCTCAGTACCGGCTTGACGGCGCCCGCATTGCCGAGACGTGGGCCCTGCATCACGCTGGCCTCGACTGGCCAGCGGCTTGACCTTCGCAGACTGAAACTCTCTTCGGAATCTCGAACTGTTCTCAGCTTCTTCAGAAGGTGGGGCGTCAATTTGGAATGTATGAAGAACGAGGCATCCACCCCAAGAGCGCCAGCCGAAGCTTCAAGCAGCTTGCTGGCTCGCTTCTCGCTACAAGGCGGTCGTCAGATGCGACGAAACGGCTGGGCCTCTTCCAACTGGAGTGCGAGTCGGAGCAATAGTCGTTCCTGACCGGTTCGTGCTCCGAAGTGGATGCCAATCGGCAGATTCAGTGGCTCGTGGTACGCAAGGGGGAGGGAGATTGCAGGTGTACCGGCGACGTTCGCCAAGCCGGTGAAACTTGCCCACTCGATTACCTTCGGCATGAGTTCATCGTAGGAAAGTCTCATATCGAAGTGCCCGATTCGCGGGGTCACGTGACCAACGGTTGGGCTCATCATGACGTCACAAGCTCCGAGGCCTTGGCAGAACAGGTCGTTTGCTCGGCGGAGGCGGCGGACTGCGCCGGGGATCCTCACGGCTCGTCGTTTGGCGTGGCGGGCAAGTCCCTTTGTGAAGTCGGTAAGGGCCGCTGGTTCGAATTCACGATCAAAGAACCTCTTGCCGCCGAGTTGCAGCGCCATGGCAGCCGTAGCCCAGTAGAGGACGAAGTCGTCAGCGAAACTCGCGGGGACCGGGCTGGCTAATGGCTCGACGGAATGACCCAGAGATTCCAGTAATGCTGCGGTGTCGTCAAGCGCCGAGACTGTCGCCCCGTCGATGTTTGCGTCCGCAAGCGTGTCGTACAGCACGCCAATACGCAGTGGGCGGTCGAGCGGGCGATCAACTAGACCGACAGGTGGGAGCGCCGCGTCATGATGCATCTGTTCGGCTCCCGCCAAGAAGGTGCACGTGTCTCGCACCGTCCGCGACACGATGCCGTGCGCCACGAGGTTTATTGGTAGAGAGTCATCAGCCGGCAGGCCAACGATGCGACCCCGGCTCGCTTTTAGTCCAACTAGTCCGCACGCCGCAGCGGGGATACGGATCGAGCCGCCTCCATCGGCGGCGTGGGCGAACGGCACGACCTCAGCCGCAACAAGCGCGGCTGCGCCACCGGATGAACCTCCGACGCCGTGGCTCAGATTCCATGGATTGCGTGTCGCCGTGCCGTCAGGAAACTCTGTGCCGCAGGTCAGCCCAAACTCGGGCATCGTGCTCTTCCCAAGCCGGATAGTTCCGAGCCCCTCGAACATGTCGACGACCGCGTCGTTGGTCGCTACGGGAGCGGACTTGGTGAGCGCGGCTGAGCCATGCAAGGTCTGTTGCCCCGCGATGTCGTTCATGTCCTTGATGAATGTCGGCACCCCGCCAAAGGCGCCACCACGACCTTTTCTGGCGAGTTCGAGAGCCTGGTCGTAGTCTGTCGCGACGATTGCGTTGAGCGACGGCTCTGCGCGCTGAGCTCGCTCGATCGCTGCCTTGGTGACTTCGGCCGCCGTGAGTTCTCCGTCGCGGACGAGTCGGGCGAGCGCAGTGCCGTCGTGATCAGCGATCGCGTCGGCTGCTCGAGTGCAGATTTCGGAATCCATTAGCCACTCCTTGATTTGTTGACGACGACGTTCCATACGAGACGAGTTGGTTTGTGTCTGTGCTTCGCCCCAGTTAGATGACCCCGCGATCGCTCGTTCTGTGCGCCTTCGCCACGGGATTTGGATCGAGCCGAACTGTCACCATTTGGGATTCTTTCCGTTCGAGAGGAACACGCTGGAAACGCATTGCTTGGCAGCTCGCGATTACTCCTGGGCGACGGCCTGCAGGTCTCCGAGGTCGACCCATGGTTGCTTGTCGTCACACCACAGCTGCACGACCGGCTGTACATCACTTCGATCATCGAGCGTGCCGGCCTTGACCGCAACGATCTCGGGCCGTCCGACAAGTACGGACACGATGGGCGAGCCGCATTTGCGGCAGAAGCGACGAAGTACATGCACTTCGTCACCGGTCCGACCGCGATCTTCGTAGGTTGCGATGTCACCAGAAATTGTCAGCTGGTCCGGCCCTACGACAACGTTCGTAGAGAACGCCCCTCCGCTCTGTCGTTGGCAATGATCGCAATGGCACACCGCCACTGCCATCGGGTCACCTTCGATTGCATAGGTGATGTCGCCGCATAGGCATCGTCCGGTTCGTGTCATGAATGCGACGCTAGTTGGCGACGAGCACTTGATCGAGTCCGGTGGAATATTAGCCAGCGATGTGGCGGGTGAGCCACTCGATGGTGTCGCTCGTGACCTGGTCTCGGTTGGTCTCGTTGAGGATCTCGTGGCGAGCGCCGGGATACAGAGTCACCGTCACGTCGACGAGGCCAGCTTCTCGGTAGCGCTGTCCAAGCAACTCGATGAGTTGACCGCCTCCGGCCAGCGGGTCATCAGTGCCCGATTCGAGGAGGAGCGGAAGGTCTTTGCGGATCTTGGCGAGCACGGTTGGATCGGCGAGGCGAGCTGCGGGGGCAAAAAGCGACGGCACCATCTCATCGGGTAGGTCGAACCCACACCACGGGTCAGCGACGTACGCATCGACCTCAGACTCGTCACGCGAAAGCCACTCGTAGCCTGTGCGGTGCTCGAACCCGGCATTGAAAGCCTCGAGCCCGACCGGCCCTTCGGCCTCGGCGAGGCCGGCGGCCAAGACGTCGAGCGCCGTCGAGCCAGAAAGCACTACGCCGGCGTACTGATCTGCGCTGTCGACAATGACCGACTGGGCGGCAAACGATCCCATCGAGTGCCCTAGTAGAAACAGGGGAACGCCAGGATTGGTCGCGGCAATCGATGCCCCGTACTCGATGACATCGGCAATCAATCCATCGAAACCGACCGCACCGAAATCGCCCAATCGATCCCCACCGGTTCGGCCGTGCCCGCGATGGTCGGTGGCGAACGCCAGGAAGCCCGCCTTGTTCAGAGCCGAGGCGAATCGGTCGTAGCGAGCACCGTGCTCGGCAAGGCCATGTGCGATCTGCACGGCACCAACGGGCTGACCGTCGATATCGGCCCAGGAATAGGTAGCGATGTCTGCTCCGTCGGCAGAGGAGACGAACGAGGAGGGTTGGATACTCATGATCTGATCATCACACAGTCGGGTCACGTCTGTCATGTCAACAGCCGTTCGGTAGCCAAGGCGTGTCGCTCAGGGCTCACTTCATCGTGACGACCCCAGATGGGCGTGAGGTCATAGGCGCCTGTTCCAAGTGGTACTTCATGATTGACACGTCATACTGCTCGACGTGCTCGATTTCGTGACTGATCTGCTCGCAGACGAACCACTCGTGCTGTTGTTTGCTGTTCTTGCGGTCGGAGCCGTGCTCGGGGCACTGTCGTTTCGTGGTGTGAGTATCGGTCCAGCCGGCGCATTGTTTGCTGGGCTCGGCGCGTCGGCCCTCGACGAGCGCCTTGTCATCCCGTCCATCGTCGGGTTAGTGGGTCTCGCGTTGTTCACGTACTGCGTCGGCCTTGCCGCCGGCCCGGAGCTGCAACGGTCTGTTCGATCGAGTTTGCCTCTGCTCGGTGTTGTCGTTGTCCTGCTGGGAGCGTTGGCGCCGCTGTCGTTGCTGATCGGCAAATTCCTCGACCTCGGGCGGGCCGAGATTTCCGGCCTGTACGCCGGGAGCCTCACCAACACCCCGGCCCTCGCCGCGGCGCAGGCGCTTGTCGACCCGGCGGACCGAAGCCTTCCCGTAGTTGGCTACGCACTTTCCTACCCGTTCGGCGTTCTTGGAATGTTGGCCGCGATTGTCGTTGCCAGCCGCATCGTTCCCAGTCGTTCTGACGCCGCTGGTAGCGGACAGCTCCAGAGTGTGACTGTTCGAGTGGGGATTGGACGCAAACAGATCGTGGGGGATCTCTACGACCAGTACGACGGTGCCATTCGGGTTTCTCGCGTCCAGCGGGGTGAGCAGATCTTCGTCCCCGCTCGTGACGATTCGATTACGACGGGCGACCTGATCGCCGTGACCTCTCCTTCGGACCTGGTCGAAACGCTCATTGTCTCGTTGGGTGATCGTCCGCTCAGTCAGCTCACTGATGATCGGTCGCGCCTCGACTTCCGGCGCATGGTCGTATCGAACCCTGACATCGTCGGAGTCCCTCTTTGGAAACTGAGGTTGACGGCTCGTCGTGGCGCCACGGTCACTCGCATCCGCCGCGGCGAAACCGACATGCTCGCCCATCTCGATTCAGTCCTTGAGCCGGGTGACCGCGTCCGCGTCGTCGCTCCACCCGGACAAATGGAGGACATCGCCCGCGAGCTAGGCGACAACGAGCGGCGGGTGGCGGAGTTCCATCCCCGGGGGTTTTCGATCGGACTCTTGCTTGGGCTCCTAGTCGGGTTAGTGCCGATTCCGGTTCCCGGCGTTGGTGCAATCGAACTCGGATCGGCGGGTGGCCCGCTTCTGGTTGGCTTGCTACTTGGATGGCGTGAACGCACGGGTCCGCTCGTGTGGCAGGCCCCGCATGGCGTCAGTCTCACTCTTCGCCAACTCGGCTCACTGCTCTTTCTCGGAATGGCAGGAACTTCGGGCGGAGCGGCGCTGCGATCAGCACTTGCCAGCGGTGATGGGTTCCGTCCGATGCTGGGTGGCGTTGTCATAACCTCGTTGTCGGCGATCGTGCTCATCGCGGTCGGGAGGCGCTGGAAGCTCGGACCGGCGGCGACGGCCGGGCTGTTGTCAGGAGCGCAGACCCAGCCGGCAGCATTGGCGTTTGCTGCCGAGCGAACCGCTGACCCGCAGCTCGACCTCACTTACGCGTTGGTGCTCCCCGTAGCGATGGTCACCAAGATCATTGCCGCCCAGCTTCTGATAATCATTTGATCAGAAGGTCATGGACCTTGGTGTTCTATAGAGCGCCCTAACGTTGATGCTGTTCCGAGCAGTGGTCGATCGCTCGTTGGCTCGACTCAGCCGGCGAGCTTCATATACTGTCGCGCCGTGAATACACCTGAGCCCATTCGTTCGGCAATCGCAAAGGCGATGTCGGTCCACTCGTCCGATCTCATCGCCCTGTCCCACGACATATGGGATCACCCGGAGCTCGCATTTGAAGAGTTCTACGCGGCGAAGCGTTGCGCCGAAATCCTGACCGCGGCCGGCTTCGCCGTGTCCACTGGCATCGCAGACTTGCCGACGGCGTTCGTGGCCGAGATCGGCAGCGGTCCGCTAGTTATAGCGGTGTGTGCTGAACTCGATGCGCTGCCGGAAATTGGTCATGCCTGTGGACACAACATGATTGCGGCCGCTGCGGTGGGCGCCGGGCTCGCGCTCGCCTCGTCAGCTGACGAGCTAGGTTTGACCGTCAGGGTCTATGGAACGCCCGCCGAAGAATCTGGCGGTGGCAAAATCCTGATGCTTGAGCGTGGTGCGTTCGATGGCGTACACGCCGCGATGATGGTGCACCCGGCTCCGAGCGAATCCGATGTGTTTCCAACGCTGGCTAGTGCTCATTGTGACTATCGGATGCACGGGCGAACGGCGCACTCGTCGATGGCACCTCATCTCGGAGTAAATGCTGCCGATGCGTTGACGATCGGCCAGGTGGCCATCGGGCTTCTGCGCCAGCACCTCGATCCCGGTGACCAAGTGCACGGGATCGTAACCCGGGGCGGCGAGGCGGCGAACATCGTGCCCGGCATGGCCGAGGCTTCGTTTTCGACGCGAGCACCGTCACTCGGTCAACTCGACAAACTGCAGCCGCGGATCGATCGCTGTTTCGAGGCGGGCGCGTTGGCAACTGGTGCGTCGCTTGAAATGGTCAAGGAAGGCGCGCCCTATAGCGAGTTCCGTCACGACGACGAGCTCTCAGTGCGATATCGCGAGCACGCGGAATCGCTCGGACGGACATTTGCCGAGCGGTCTTCCGAGGCGGCAGCTTCGACCGATATGGCGAACCTGTCGCTGCTGATGCCGACAATTCACCCGACGCTGGGTCTGTCGTGCGGTGAGTTCGTCAATCACCAACCAGAGTTCGCTGCTCATTGCATCACGACAGAAGCTGACCAGGCCGTTATCGACGGAGCCACAGCGATGGCACTCACGGCGGCAGATGCTGCGAGCGTCGAGCCGCTTCGTACGCGTTTGCTCGGCGCAACCACCGATTACGGACAGCGCGACAGCTACCCCTGGAGTCACTGACCACGACGCCGCGAACGCAGGCGCTGAGGTCGGGTAAGCAGGCCGCACGTCATCCCGGCAACTGTTCCAATACGTCGTATCCCGATCGTTCCTCGATCATGTCGCCAGTCTGCATCACGGCCTCCAATCGTGCCACTGAGATTCGTGGCGCTCCGACACCCTTGGGGGTCTGACGTGAGTAGGGCGGTTGCCGCCTGAGCACGATTCATACCGGTGGTGTAGGTTCGAAGCATCGTCTAACCAAAGGAGCCGTCATGGCCGTGTACAAGGTTGTAGAGCTAGTCGGAACCAGCCCAACATCGTGGGAGGAAGCTGCCAAGTCTGCAGTAGCGGCGGCAGCATCATCGTTACGAGACCTGCGAATTGCCGAAGTATCCGACCTCGACATGCAGATCGACGACGGCAAGGTTGTCGCCTATCGCGCCAAGGTGAAGGTTTCCTTCAAGCACGAAGCGGGCGATTAGCGCCGCGTTGTCTAGAGCGAGCGCTCTTCGGCAATTGAATTTCCGCCGTCGATCACGATGCACTGACCTGTCGTGTAGGCCGCACCGGGCGTGGCCAGCCACGCGATCGCGCTTGCAACCTCGTCGGGCCCGGCGCTGCGGCCGACCGGGGTGACGAATCCCTCGGCCCGCTCGTTCGGTGTCTGTGAACCGGTTTCGGTCCAACCGGGAGCAACGGCGTTGACCGTGATGCCGTCCGCTGCGTGGTCAAGTGCAAGCGCCCTTGTGAGACCGACAAGACCAGCCTTGGACGCGGCGTAGGCGGGTTCGTGCCGCATCGCCATCACAGGTCCGGTCACGCTCGCCACCGAGATGATTCGGCCCCAGTGCCTCGAGCGCATGTGCGGGATCACAGCGCGCGACATTAAGAACGCGGTGTCGAGATTGCGTTCGATTGCGGCCCTCCATTGGGCGTACGGCAATTCCGTCGCCTCGTCTGCTTCCTCAGTGCCCGACTGGCTGACACTGGTCATGCCAGCGTTGTTGACAAGGATGTCGACAGCGCCCAGCGCAGAAACCGCCTCCGCGGCGATTCGTTGGGCCGTTGATTCATCGGTTAGATCACCGAAAACACCGTGCGCGATCAAGCCGGCTTGTGTGAGTTCGTTGACCCGCTCGTGAATCCGGTTGGTTGTGGACGTGACCATGACGCGCGCACCGAGTTCGGCGAGCATTCGGGCTGAAGCGAATCCGATGCCGGTCGGACTTCCGGCCCCGGTGATCAGCGCCGTGCGGCTTTCGAGGGAGAACTGGTGTGGTATCACGCCAGCAAGCTAGCACGATGGCAAATGGTCGCCGTCGGGGTTATCGACTTGCTTCGTTTCGGCATGTCGGCCGATCCGGGGCATGATGTTCGAATGCAGGATCAAAAGGTCGAACTCAATACCTACTCGTCCAGAATCACTCAGCCGAAGAGCCAGGGGGCATCGCAGGCGATGCTGTTGGCCACTGGCTTGAGCAGTGCTGATCTCGACAAGCCGCAGATCGGCATTGCCGCGTGCTGGTACGAGGGCAATCCGTGCAACATGCATCTCGACGACCTCGGCAGCGAGGTAAAGAAAGGCGTGGTCGACGGCGGTCTCATAGGTATGCGCTTCAACACCATTGGCGTGTCTGACGGCATCTCGATGGGCACCGATGGCATGTCCTACTCGCTCCAGAGCCGAGACCTGATCGCCGACTCGATCGAGACGGTTATGTCGGCCCAGTGGTACGACGGCCTTGTCGCCTTGCCCGGCTGCGATAAGAACATGCCTGGCGTCGTGATGGCGATGGGCCGGTTGAACCGGCCGTCGATCATGGTTTATGGCGGCACCATCCGGGCCGGTTGCGGCTCTATCGGTGGCGCCGAAGTCAAGCTCGACGTCGTCTCGGCGTTCCAGAGCTACGGCCAGTTCCTCGCAGGCACCATCACCGAGGAAGAGCGTCAGACCATCGTCGACTGTTCGATTCCCGGCGCCGGCGCCTGCGGCGGAATGTACACGGCGAACACTATGGCTGCTGCGATTGAGGCGATGGGCCTCAGCCTTCCCTTCTCGTCAAGCACGCCGGCTGAAGATTCTGCGAAGATCGAAGAGTGTGTGCAGGCCGGGCGGATGATGGAGATGTTGCTGGCGGAAGGTCTGACTCCACGGCGCATCGTGACCCGCGCATCGCTGGAGAACGCAATGGTCGTGACGATGGCGCTCGGAGGCTCCACCAATGCCGTATTGCACAGTATTGCGATGGCACGAGCGTTCGAGATCGATCTCACCATCGACGACTGGCTGGCAACGAGCGCACGAATCCCGCTGCTGGCCGACCTCAAGCCATCCGGCAAGTACGTGATGGAGGATCTGCACGCCGTGGGCGGCGTGCCTGGCGTGATGCGCTACCTGCTTGAAGAAGGTTTGCTCGACGGCGATCAACTCACTGTCACCGGCAAGACAATCGGCGAGAATCTTGAAAGCGCCCCGCGCCTCGCAGAGAATCAAGACATCGTGTCGAAGCTCGATGGTGCGGTCAAGGCCCGCGGTCACATCTCGATTCTGCGAGGCAACCTCGCTCCGGGGGGAGCGGTCGGCAAGATCACCGGCAAGGAAGGCCTCCGTTTCACCGGTCCGGCCCGAGTGTTCGACTGTGAAGAAGACATGCTGACCGGCCTCGAAGAAGGCCGCATCACTTCAGGTGATGTGATCGTGATTCGCTACGAAGGTCCCAAGGGCGGGCCCGGCATGCCCGAGATGCTGACACCAACCAGCGCGCTCGCTGGTGCTGGTTTCCTCGAAGACGTCGCCCTCATCACCGATGGCCGATTCTCTGGCGGCAGTCATGGATTCATCGTTGGCCACGTCGTGCCAGAAGCGCAGGAGGGCGGCCCGATCGCGCTCGTGGCCGATGGCGACACGATCACGATCGACGACGAGTCGCACCAGATGACCGTCGACGTCGATGCCGACGAAATGGCGAAGCGCCGCGCGGCGTGGGAGATGCCTCCATACAAGGCGACCTCGGGAACCTTGTGGAAGTACATCAAGCTCGTCGAGGACGCGTCGAACGGTTGTGTGACCGACGGCTAAGAAGGTTGTTGTCCGCTCTCGGCTGCGGTTTGAATCGGCGCATATTCGGCCACATAGTCTTGGCCACAAAGACGGTGGATCTCGTTCATAAGCCGTTCGGTTGTCGCTCGACGAGACCGACTGGTGCTGGCGTGGAATCCGAGATCAGCGACGGTGATCGGTTCTCCAATCTTGATGGTGACTCGCTGAAAGGGGCGGATGAGTCCGGAGCCGGTCGGCAGGAGTTTGTCGGTTCCGATAATGCCGATCGGCAGGAGTGGGGCACCCGTACTGAGTGCAAGGTGTGCCGCGCCTGAATGTCCACGATGAAGGAGACCGTCGCGGGATCTTGTGCCCTCGGGAAAGATCCCTAGAACCTCACCACGATTGAGTACTTCTTCGACCTGCTCTAAGGCGTGAATCAAACCAGTCGTATTCTCTCGTCGGATGGGAATCATCCCAGAGCCGCAGTACAGCCATTTGGTGACAGGGTTGTCGGCGTACTCCGCCTTGCCGATTACCGACACCGGCCGGGGGAGGGCAAACATCAACAGCACCGAGTCGAAGAATGAGATGTGGTTGGCCGCCACTATCACCGGCCCAGCCTCCGGCAGATTCTCGGGGTTGATCACCGTCACCCGAGCCAGAACTCGACGGGCCGGGGAAGTGACCATACGCACGATCGTGTAGGCGCACCCGCGGTCGATGCAATCGCTCACTAGGCGCTTCACCGGACGTCGGACACTTCTGGCCACGTCCCGAGACTCATCCTTCGCCGGCCTGAGGGCAAGGGTCCAAGGTCCCAGGCCTGACACCCGCACTGTCCTTAGACGTCGTCGACGAAAAGAAGCGCCGGGGTCTCGAGCGTACGTTTGATGTGTTGAACGAAGGTCGCCGCAACCCACCCATCGATCATCCGGTGGTCGAAGCTTGACGACAGGTTCAGCAACTGACGGGGCTGGAACGCGCCGTCGCGCCACACGGGGCGCGTTTCAATCTTGTTGACTCCGACGATCGCGACCTCAGGCGGATTCAGTATCGGAGTGGTCGCAATCCCGCCGATCGCTCCGAGCGACGTGATCGTGATCGTGGAGCCACTGAGGTCGGACCGTGTCGCGGAACCGTCGCGGGCGGCGCTCGTCACGCGGCCGATCTCTGCGGCGAGGTCGGCAACGGCGTGTCGTTCGGCGTGGCGCACGACGGCGACTCGTAACCCGTCGTCGGTCTGCGTTGCGATCCCAATATGCACGGCATCGAAGGTCGTCAACGTCTCGGCTGGCTGGTCGTAGTGGGCATTGAGCTCGGGAAGTTCCGCAACCGCAAGCACTACGGCGCGAGCCAAGAACGGGAGCAGCGTAAGCCGTTCCCGGGGCTGATCGGATCGCGCGTTGAGTGCCGCCCGAAGTCGCTCCAGTTCGGTCACGTCAACGTCGTCGACGTAGGTGATGTGTGGAATCTCGCGCCAGGCGTCGGATAGTCGTTCTGCGATCTTTCGTCGGACGCCACGAACCGGAACGATGTGGCGACCTTCGGGATCAGCCGCCGAGGATGGGGGAGTCCGGCGGCTCGGTGGACCGGATGTACGGTCGAGGAGCACACGATCGAGGTCGGCGTGCAGAATTCGGCCGTCGCTTCCCGTCCCATCGATAGCAGCAAGGTCGAGCTCGAGGTCGGCCGCCCGAGCCCGAACAGCTGGCGCCGCAATGGACCGGACAGCCGACGAGGCCGAAGCGACCGGTGGCGGAAGTGAGTCCACAACTTTGGTGGTTGCGACCTCGGTGGCCGCGACTTCGGTGGCCGCGACCTCGGGCCGGGGCGCAGATACATCCGAATCGGTCTCGATGCTGATGAGCGTGCCGCCGACGGCGAGCACGTCACCGGGCTCGCCGTGCAGGATGGTCACCTCTCCGGTGACGGGCGACGACACCTCGACGGTCGCTTTGTCGGTGAGCACCTCGGCGACGACTGTCTCGGGAGTGACCTGGTCGCCGACCGCCACCAGCCACTCGACGAGCTCGGCCTCGGCCACGCCCTCACCAACATCGGGAAGTTTCATCTCGAAGAGACTCATGGCGCCATCAACTCTTGCATAGCGCGTCCTACGCGTTCCGGCCCTGGGAAATACGACCACTCGTGGGCATGCGGATACGGCGTGTCCCATCCGCAAACACGGAGCGTCGGAGCCTCAAGATGGAACAGGCATCGTTCCTGCACAATGGCGCTCAGCTCGGCACCAAAGCCCGAGGTGAGCGTCGCCTCGTGCACGACAAGGCACCGGCCCGTCTTTTCGACGGACGCCACAATCGCATCGACGTCGAGTGGCACGAGTGTGCGGAGGTCGAGGATCTCTGCGTCGATTCCTTGCTCCTCGGCTGCAGCTTGAGCGACGTGGACGAGCGTGCCGTACGCGAGCACCGTAAGGTCGCTGCCCTCGCGGTGGACGCGGGCCTTACCGATCTCGATCGTGTAGTGACCGTCAGGGACGTCGCCGAGCGGATGCTTCGACCAGGGCACGATTGGCCGCTCGTGATGGCCGTCGAACGGACCGTTGTATACCCGCTTGGGCTCCAGGAAGACCACCGGATCGTCATCTTCGATTGCGGCGATGAGGAGCCCCTTCGCGTCGTAGGGATTGGAGACGACGATGGTTTTCAGACCAGCGACGTGCGTAAACAATGCCTCAGGGCTTTGCGAGTGCGTCTGCCCACCATAAATACCGCCGCCGGTCGGCATCCGGACAACGAGCGGCGCCGTGAAGTCGCCGGCGGACCGGTGACGCAGTCGCGCCGCTTCGGACACGATCTGGTCGTAGGCCGGGTACATGTAGTCGGCGAACTGGATCTCGACGCACGGTCGCAGACCATAGGCTGCCATCCCGACGGCGGCGCCGACGATGCCAGCTTCGCTAATCGGTGAGTCGAAACAGCGATGATCACCGAATCGCTCTTGCAAACCGTGCGTGCAACGGAACACACCGCCGAAGTATCCGACGTCCTCACCGAACACGACGACCTTGTCGTCGCGTTCCATCGCGATCACATGAGCGTCGCGGATCGCCTCGATCATCGTCATTGCCGTCATTGCAGGCCTTCCATCGCGTCGCGTTGTTCTCGAAGGTGGCGTGGAAGTTCGGCGTAGACATCGTCGAACATCGTTCGGGCACTCCCGACATCGCCGGTCTTCACTGATCCGAGGGCGTCGGCTTCGGCGAACGCTTCTTCGACCTGCTTATCGACTTCGATCTGTAGCGCGACATGGCGTTCGTCGTCCCATTCGCCGATGTATTCGAGGTGTTGACGGAGCCGCTGGACCGGGTCGCCGAGTGCGAACTCCTCTGCCTCCTGTGGAGGTCGATAGACCGATGGGTCATCAGATGACGAGTGCGCCCCGACACGTAACGTGATCCATTCAATTAGTGTCGGTCCGAGATTCTTCCGCGCCCGCTCGGCGGCCCACTGCGACGCGGCGAACACTGCGAGGTAGTCGTTCCCATCGACCCGAAGCGCCGGGATGCTGAATCCGAAGCCTCTGTCGGCAAACGTGGCCGACGCACCGCGGGCGAAATCCTCCGGAGTCGAGATCGCCCAGTGGTTGTTGACGATATTGAGGATCACCGGGGCCTGGTATGTCGATGCGAAGACGAGTGCGGCGTGAAAATCGGACTCAGCCGTGGCTCCCTCGCCGATCCATGCCGAGGCAATTTCGGTGCCACCACGCAACGCGGACGCCATCGCCCATCCGACGGCTTGAATGTACTGGGTCGCGAGATTTCCGGAGATCGAGAAGAATCCGTACGACTTCGATGAGTACATCACCGGGAGTTGGCGACCGTGGAGTGGATCCGACTCGTTCGAAAACACCTGGTTCATCATGTCGACCAATGGATACCCGGCCGAGATCAGGAGGCCCTGTTGGCGATACGTCGGAAAGTGCATGTCACCTGGCCGAAGCGCTCGTTGCTGGCCGCAAGCGATCGCCTCTTCTCCCAGCGACTGCATGTAGAACGAGATCTTGCCCTGGCGATGCGCTCGAAGGAGCCGGGCATCAAACGTGCGCGTCAGCATCATGTTTCGAAGGCCGATCCGTTTCTCCTCGACGGAGATGTCCGGCACCCATTCGCCAACTGCCTGCCCCTCATCGTCGAGAACCCGCAGTAGCTGCTTACGCATCAGCGCGACGCGTTCGACTTTCTCGTCGAGGGCCGGCTTGTGCATCTCGCCAGCCTTGCTGACGTAGCGGACACGATCCGGGGGTTGTTGGCCGCGTGCAGGCTCGGGAATCCGGAGATGCAAAACCGCTGCCGACTCGTCGTCCTGTGTCGTCATCTCATCCCTCTCGTCGGACCGAACTATAGAACGGCTAGATGGTTGTTGCCTGTGCGGCCCGTTCGCTCCTGTGCGAGGCTGGTTGCATGTTGGTGCCTGAGCCCCGGTATGTGTTCGACGAGCGTGGTACTGCGATCGCGTATCAGACCATTGGCGAGGGTTCGCCGGCGCTGGTGATGGTGCCCGGGATGGGCGGAACCATCGAGGTGTTGTGGGAGCTGCCTGGTTTCGCCAGCTTCTTCGAGCGCCTGGCCAATCGGAGCCAGGTGGTGATGGTCGAAAAGCGTGGGCACGGGATCTCGGGCGGCCCGCCGGACCATCCCAGTCTCGAGACGCGAGTCGGCGACGTGTTGTTAGTCATGGACGAGTTGGACGTCGACCGAGCGGTGCTATTGGGTATCTCCGAGGGATCAGTCATGTGCACTTTGGCGGCGGCAGCGCGTCCAGATCGGATAGCTGGCCTGGTGTTGTGTGGCGGCTTCGCACGACTGGCAGCGGCGACTGCTTACAGCTGGGGGTTAACGGCTGACGAGATTATCGACGGGGTTCGTCAGTCGGCCCCGCACTGGGGGACGAGCGAAAGCACATCAGCAGCGCGCGTGTCGCCCCGTTTAGCCGATAACTCCGAGTGGAGACGGGTATGGAACCGGATGCTTCGTGTGGCGCTCGCGCCGGACGCACTGGTGCCAGCGTGGGAACTGATCCTGCAGATGGACACCCGAGAGGTGCTGCCCACAATCCAATGCCCTGCTCTGGTGATCCACAGCATCGACGACCAGATCGTGCCCTTCGAGATGGGTCAGTACCTGGCGGACCACATCCCAGCCGGTGAGCTACTTGCGATTGACAGCAGCGATCACTTGGTGTGGATGAGCGATCCGGCCCGCAATGGCGATGCCATTATCGATCTCATCGATTCGGTGGCGGTCGCCGACTCCTTAGCCATCGAGCCGCTCGACCGGCGATTGTCAACGGTCTTGTTCACCGACATCGTCGACTCGACAGCAACCGCGACAAGAATGGGTGACGCCCGTTGGCGTGGCGTCATCGACGAGCACGACCGTCTCGCTCGCGAGCAGGTCGAGCGGCACGGGGGCCGCTATATCAAGTCCACTGGCGACGGGGTGCTGGCCATCTTCGATGGGCCGGGGGCGGCTGTGGGAGCTGCGACCGGTGTCCGTGACGCGCTGCGGATAATAGAGCTTGAGACCCGCGCCGGGGTTCACACTGGCGAGATCGAGCTGCGGGGCGATGACATCGGTGGTGTTGCCGTGCACGTCGCAGCCCGAGTTAACGCCCAGGCCCAATCAGGCCAGGTTGTCGCTACCAGCACTGTCCGCGATCTTGTCGCCGGCTCTGGCATCGAGTTCTCGGCCCTAGGAACCCACAACTTCAAAGGCATCGATCGTCCCTGGGAACTCTTCGAGGTCATTCGCTGATACGAGCAATGGGAAGCGTCATGGAAATATCGTCAAGCGATTCGCCGTCCACGCGGAAGCGATCAGCGGTCCGACCACAAACCTCAAAGCCAAGACTCTCATAGAGCGCTTGTGCTCCAGGGTTGTCGGAGAACACTCCCAGATCGATCCAGTCGATACTTGGCTGCTCCTGCGCCCACTTGATTGCCGTCACCAGTAGCAAGGCGCCGCCACCTCGGCGACGATGAGTGCGCAAAATTCCCATACCCATGCTGACCCGATGTAGCTCCGAACGGAGCGCTCCACCGGCCAAGTAGAGATAGCCGACTTCTTCATTCTGGTCGTAGAGGCCCCAAGCCCGGCGCCATCCGATTTCGTCGATGTTGGTTGACCACCGAGTTATCTCTCGCTCGCGACCGGCCCTCGTATCGAATGGCTCTGAGGCGCTGTACACATGCGAATGCCCTGCCCCGTCAACACCCGACCCGACCTCAACAGCGCGAAGAAGACGTAGGTAGCCGTCAACATCGTCGATAGCGAGCGGGCGGACGCGCAGGTTTCCTCGGGTTGCCATGAAGCAAATGTAGGTGGACACCCTCGGTTAGCGAGGGCTCAGTACGCAGAACTCATTGTTGTCGGGGTCGGCCATGACCACCCAGCTGACATCACGTTGCCCAATGTCGATACGAGTCGCGCCGAGTCTGGTCAGGCGGTCGACCTCGTCACTTTGGTTGACGTGGCTGGGCGGGGCGATATCGATGTGGAGGCGGTTCTTGCCGAACTTCTTCATCAGTGGCGGTCCGCTCCATTGGATGATCGGACCAGTGCCGTCAGGCGCTCGGATTGCAGTTTCCTCGTCCTGATCCCAGAACAGCGGCCAGCCGAGAACTTCGCTCCAGAACTGGCCGACCTCTCGAGTTCCGTCGGCGTTGATCACTCCGAGACGGCCGCAGCCAGCGTGCCACTTGCTGTTTGGCTCGATGATGCAGAATTCGTTGCCCTCGGGATCGGCGAGAACTACATGGCCTTCGTCTCTGCTCTGGCCAACGTCGACATGTTTCGCTCCAAGTCCAATCAACCGTTCGACGAGATCGTTTTGGTCCTCGATCGACGTTGTCGTGAGGTCGAGATGGATGTTGTTCTGCCCCATCTTCTGTTCTGTTATTGGCTCAAAGAGAATGCCGAACCTGGTGTCGTCGGTTGGAACGAGCGCAACTGCATCGTCGGACTCGCCGACCTCCCAGCCCAGCGCTGCAGCCCAGAAGTGCGCCATGCGTTGCGGATCGTTGGCGTCAAGGCATAAGTCGATTACACGGGGAGTCGTCTCGGCCTTGATCACAACGCGTCCCCGGCGTGAGATGTCGCTGTGGTCATAGTTCCCTTCTCGACTGCCCATAGTAATAACACCGAGACTAGGGGTGCCCGAACTCTGAGGGCGCGAGTGCTGCCGCCGGGAATTCACACAAGAGCAAGCTGGCGTCGCGCGCGTGCCTCAGTTTGTTACGGCTTGGATAACAGACACGCAGTTGCGTGACCAAAGGCACAGAGTGAGCTATGGTGCGCCCGATGCAATCGCGAGCTTACGAAACGGGCAGTTGTTGAGCAGGGGAGAGCCGGTTCTTGAGGTCTCGGGCCTGAAGACCCAGTTCAACACCCAGGACGGAACCGTTCACGCCGTGAATGGTGTCAGCTTTGTTTTGAACGAAGGTGAGTTCCTCGGAGTCGTCGGCGAAAGCGGCTCCGGTAAGAGCGTGTCGATGATGTCGTTGCTCAAGCTCATTCCAATGCCTCCCGGCGAGGTAGTGGCCGGCACGGTGATGTTCGATGACAAGGATCTGCTGCAGGTCAGTGGCGACGAACTCCGCAAGGTGCGCGGCGGCCAGATCGGCTTCATCTTCCAGGATCCGATGAACTCGTTGAACCCGGTGCTCACCATCGGTAACCAAATCACCGAGTCACTGAAACTCCACACCGACCTTTCGAAGAAGGCCTCGAATACGAGAGCGCTTGAGTTGCTCGAACTTGTCGGACTGCCCGACGCCGATCAAAGATTGAAGTCATATCCCCACGAGCTGTCTGGCGGAATGCGTCAGCGTGTGATGATCGCGATGGCGATTGCGTGCTCACCGAAGATAATTATCGCCGATGAGCCCACGACAGCTTTAGACGTGACCATCCAGGCACAGATCATCGAGATCGTTCGGGACCTCCGGGAACAACTCAGCACGTCGGTTATATGGATCACCCATGACCTCGGCGTCGTCGCTGGCCTCGCCGATCGAGTGCTTGTGATGTATGCCGGTCGCATCGTTGAGGAGGCGCCGGTGCGCAGCCTTTACGCCACACCCCAGCATCCCTACACCCAGGGCCTACTCGCCTCGGTTCCCCGCCTCGACCAAAAGGGACAGGCGCTGTCCAGCATCGCGGGTCAGCCGCCGAGCATGTACGAAGCTCCGTCCTCGTGCAGTTTCGCGCCGAGGTGTCCGCACGCATTCGACAGATGTCATCAAGAGCTGCCCGAGCTTCGGTTGATAGCGCCCGGGCACAAAGCAGCGTGTTTCTGGGATGCTCAAACCGGGGAGCCGTTTAATGACTGATACTGCAACTGCCACTAATCCGAGCGACGCAAACGGCGCTGAGGTAATTCTCTCTGTCACTGATCTGAAGAAACACTTCCCGATCATGAAGGGCGTGTTTCGTCGTCAGGTTGGCGCGGTCCGAGCCGTCGACGGCATTTCATTCGAGATTCGCCGCGGCGAGACCCTTGGGCTAGTTGGCGAGAGTGGCTCTGGCAAATCCACTACAGGTCGAGTCGTGCTCCAGCTAGATCACGTCACCGATGGTTCAGTTAAGTATCGAGGCGAAGAGTTAACGACCGTTTCTAGCGGTCGGATGCGTGAGCTTCGCAAAAAGATGCAGATGATCTTCCAGGATCCGCATGCATCCCTCAACCCCCGTATGACAGTTGCCTCGATCATCGGTGAACCTCTTGTCGAGAATTCGAAACTCAACAAGAGCGAGCGTCGCGCCCGAATTGACGAACTCTTGGAGCTTGTCGGCCTCGACCCGAGCCACGCCAACCGCTACCCCCACGAGTTCTCGGGCGGCCAGCGTCAGCGCATCGGTATCGCCAGGGCGATTGCCCTCAACCCAGAATTCATCGTTTGTGATGAGCCCATCGCAGCCCTCGATGTGTCAATTCAGGCACAGGTCGTGAACCTCCTGAAAGACCTTCAGAAGGAGCTGCAGCTCACCTATCTTTTCATCTCGCATGACCTCAGTATGGTGCGGCACATCGCCGACCGTGTCGCCGTGATGTACCTCGGTAAATTGGTCGAATTGGCCGAGACTGACGAACTCTACGACAACCCCAAGCACCCCTATACGCAGGCACTTAACAGTGCTGTGCCACTCCCAGACCCTGTTCTGGAGGCAACGCGACAGAGGGTGATTTTGGTGGGAGACATCCCAAGTCCAGCCAACCCACCCCCCGGTTGTGTCTTTAGTTCGCGCTGTCCGATAGCGACCGAGAAATGCTCGGCCGAAGTGCCGGTTTGGCGTGATATTGGAAATGACCATTGGGTGTCATGTCATTTCGCTGAGATGACATGAATGGCAGTAACACGAAGCACGTCGGTGCCCGGTGTTACAGTGCCGAATTGCTTAACGTCAGCTTTCGCTGGCTCTATTAAGAGGAGAGAGAACATATGAAGAAATTCATTGCGTTACTAGCTGCGCTTGCGCTGCTAGCTGCCGCTTGTGGTAGTGGATCGGATTCAGCTGACGACTCGTCAGATAATTCGGCCGATGTAACCACCCCGGTAGACGACGGCGGTAGCGACACCACAGACGCACCCGCCCCAACCGGCGGCACTGCTGGCGAAGGTGGAAACCTCGCCCTCCTGCAGTGGCAGGCCCCATCACAGGCCAACGGTCTGCTGTCAAACGGAACCAAAGATCTCTTGGCCAGCTCGCTGGTCCTTGAGTCACTAGCCGAGTTCGCACCTGATGGCTCGATCATCCCGATCCTTGCGACCGAGATCCCAACCGTCGGCAACGGTGGAATTTCTGAAGACGGCACGCAGATCACGTGGACCTTGCGTGACGACGTGATGTGGTCAGACGGAACTCCCTTCACTGCCGACGACGTGGTCTTCACCTACGAGTACTGCAGCGACGAAGCCACCGGCTGCACCGTGCAGGTATTCGCCGATGTGACCTCCGTGGTCGACAACGGTGACAACTCGGTGACCCTCACCTTCGAGGCCGCCAAGTCGTACCCGTTCGAGCCATACGTCGGCTACACCAGCCCCATCATTCAGCGTGCTCAGTTCGCTGACTGTGTCGGTGCTGCGGCCGTTTCCTGCTCCGACCAGAACTTCATGCCAGTCGGAACCGGCCCGTACACCGTGACCGAGCTTCGTCCCGAAGACACCGTGATCTACGCCATGAACGAGAACTACCGCGGCATCGCCGACGGTAAGCCGTTCTTCGGTACGGTCGAAATCAAGGGCGGCGGCGACGCTGAGTCTTCAGCTCGTGCGGTTCTCGAAGTTGGCGAAGCCGACTACGCCTGGAATCTCCAGGTTGCTCCCGAAATCATCGGCCCAATGGTAGATGCAGGCAATGGCCGTACGGCCACCGCCTTCGCTGCGAACGTCGAGCACATCAACCTCAACCAGACCGATCCATTCGCCACGCCTCCTTCAGAAGGCACACCGAACCCGATCTTCGTTGACAACCCTGATCTGCAACGTGCGCTCTCGATCGCGATCAACCGTGACGATCTCGTCACTGTTGGCTACGGACCGGCCGGTGTTCCCACCTGCAACATGTGGCCAGTTGGCGACGAGAACTCCTCCAACAACGACTGGTGTCTCACCCAAAATGTCGACGAGGCCAACACCCTCCTCGACGGTTTGGGCTACATGGACACCGACGGTGATGGCGTTCGCGAAATCGACGGCTACGGCCCAATGGAGTTCGACTTCGTCACCTCCACCAACGCCGTTCGTCAGAGCAACCAGGAGCTCATCGCTCAGCAGTGGGAAGCCATTGGCGTCATAGCCAACATGAAGAACGAGGACGCAAGCCTCTTCTTTGACGGCACCTGCGCAAGCGATTCGTGCATCTGGAAGTTCTTCACCCCGATGGAGATGTTCACCAACGGTCCAACCGGTCCTAATGCCACTGCGTACCTCGGTAGCTGGGTTTCCGAGAAGATCCCCACCTCGGCCACCTCATGGGGCGGCGACAACATTCCTCGCCTCAACAACGCAGAGTTCGACGGGCTGATCGAAACGTTGGGCAACACGGCGCTCGATGATCCAGGTCGAACTGACTTGGTCAAGCAAGCCAACGACATTCTGTCGACGACCTCGATGATCCCCTTGGTCTTCCGCGGCAACGTGTCGGCCTTCGCCAACAGCATCCAGGGAACTGGTGACCTGAACGGCTGGGACAGCGAGTACTACAACATCGAAGATTGGTACCGCGAGTAACAATCGTTCGTAACTAACCGTATTTGGGTGTCGCCTGCATCTGCAGGCGACACCCTGTGCACGGTTTCGTTTAGTGAAGTACGCAAAAGGGGAAGACGTACGTGGGGAAATTCATAATCCGGCGAATGCTGCTCGCGATTCCGACCCTCTTGGTCATTAGTTTGGTCGTGTTCACGATTCTGGATCTCGCCCCTGGCGACCCCACGAGCCAACTGCCCCTCACGGTTCCGGCAGAGATCCGCGAACAAATCCGTGAGTCCCTCGGTTTCAACGACCCGTTCATTGTGCGGTGGGGGCGATGGAACCAGCTCATGGCGAACGAGCCGGTCTATCTCGTCGAACAAGCCACCAACAGCTGCTTTGGCGATTGCCTTGGTAGCGAGGATCGAATCATCTCGTGGTCATCGCGCACGCCAGCGATGGACACCGTCTACCAGCGTCTCCCGCAAACCATTTGGGTTCTGGGTCTTGGCCTGCTCTTCGGCGCACTCCTCGCAATTCCGATCGGCACCTACCAGGCCTACCGTCAGTACTCCTGGTTCGACAACGCTGGCACCCTCTTCACGATGCTGGGCTTCTCGATTCCCGTCTTCGTTGTCGGCCCGCTCCTCATCCAGCTATTCTCGGTAAAGTTGGGTTGGCTCCCTACCGGCTACAAGACCACTCATGATGTGATCTGGACGCAATGGAGCACTATCTGGTTCCAGATAAAGCAGCTCGCAATGCCGGTGACAGTGCTCACGCTATTCAACGCCGCAACCTTTGGTCGATTCACCCGAGCCTCGGTTCTTGAAAACCTGAATGAAGGCTACGTACGAACCGCCCGCTCAAAGGGCGTGGCTGAGCGCCCAGTGATCACCAAGCATGTGCTGCGAAACAGCATGATTCCAGTGATCACACTTCTCGCCCTCTCGGTTCCCCAGATCTTTGGCGGAGCGATTATTACCGAGAACATTTTCCGAATCAACGGACTCGGTCAGTTACTGCTGATCTCGATCGGCCAGAGTGACATTCCAATGGTGCAGACGTTGGTCTTCATCTTTGCTGTGCTCACCGTGTTCTTCAACTTGATCGCCGACATCTTGTACGGCTTCCTCGACCCACGGATCCGATATGACTGACGTGTCCGATAACGCCGATCCAAACACCGCCGACACGGCACTCGCGGCTGCAAACGAGCTTCAAGAGTTCCGTTCGCTGTGGTCCGATGTGTGGCGTCAGTTCCGTCGCCATAAGGGAGCCATGGCGGGAGCGGTCATTTTGATACTCATCCTTTTGGCTTGCTTCCTGGGCCCAATCCTGTTGCCATTCGACACCAACACCGCAGTGTTGGATGATCGAAACATGACCGCTGGTTGGCCCAACATCTGGGGCACCGACAAGTTGGGCCGCGACTACTTCGCCCGAAGCCTCCTCGCTGGTCGAATCTCGCTTGCCGTCGGTTTCGCAGCCATGATCGTTTCGATCGTGCTGGGTACCCTGATTGGCGTGTTGGCTGGTTTCTTCCGGCGTCTGGACGGGGCGTTGATGCGTTTCACCGACTTGGTGCTTTCGCTCCCGCTCTTGCCCGTGTTGCTCGTGGTGATTGTGCTCTTCCGTGACAGCGTCCAGGATGCTCTCGGGGAGGGTCTGGGAATCTTCGTACTGTTGGTCCTGATTATTGGTGGCACATCATGGATGCAAACCGCCCGCATCGTGCGTGGCGAGGTGCTCACGGTGAAGGAGCAGGAGTTCATCCTGGCTAGCCGCAGCATCGGAACCCGTTCGCGTCGTGTCATCACCAATCACATCCTCCCGAACGTGCTGAGTCCGGTGATCGTGTCAGCCTCGTTGGGGATCGCCGTGGCGATCATCACTGAGTCGGCCGTTTCATTCCTTGGCCTTGGTTTCCCACTCGATATCCCGACCTGGGGCAGCCTGCTGAATGATGGTAATGGCCGCATCTCGTTGAATATCTGGCTCGTTGGCGGACCAAGCATCCTGCTGTCCCTCACGGTGATCAGTGTCAACTTGATCGGTGACGGCCTGCGTGACGCCCTCGATCCGAAGGCCCGCTCCAACGGTTAAACGCCTTCGTCTGAAAGTGGCGAGGTTCAGAGTATGTGGGCACGGCGCACAATGCGCTCGAGTAGGTCAACACCTGTTTCGATGAGTTCATCGGGGAAGTCGTAGTCAGGATTGTGGACCGGGTCATGCCCGATGCCAGCGCCTAGTAGCACCATGCAGCACGGGAATTGTTCGCCGAAGAGGCCGAAGTCTTCTCCATGGGGCAGACCGACGTCGGGCACAATGACGTCGAAGCCGCAGTCCTCGGCTGTGGTTTGGACGAGGTTTGTGATGACCGGGTCGTTGATGTTGGCCCGGAAGTCCTCGACGATCTCGAGATCGAACTGGAGTCGATCGCGCTGCGCGAACTGCCGTCCTTTCGACACAATTGTTTCGAAGAGCGCGTCGAGGCCAGTGCTGTCGACACAGCGAATCGTGAGGTGGACCTCGCCCGCTCCCGCCGAGACCCCGTATGCCGGTGAGCCGATGAGTACATGGACGGGCGTGATCACTGCGAAGGTGGGTGAGGTCAGATCGTTGTCAGTGAGTTGATCGCACTCGCGGAGGAGGTCGGCGATCGCGAGCGATGGGTTCTCGCCCTTGTCGGGTTCGGCCGCGTGAGCCGTGCGGCCAACGTAACGGAACACCAGACTGCGGACTGCGGCGTACATCGACCCGGGTTTGACGACGACGGTATGCAGCGGGAAGCCAGGCATGTTGTGGATGGCTACGCCGAAGTCAGGCCGGATCTGTTCGAAGGTCGGGTCAGCGAGCACGGCTGCTGCGCCAGTCCCAGTTTCCTCGGCGGGCTGGAAGAGAAGGTGCACCTTGCCCGATAGAGGGCGAACCGCTGCCAGTCGTTGGGCGAGTCCAACGAGGATAGTTGTGTGGCCGTCGTGGCCGCACTTGTGAGACACGCCGGGTTGTGTGGAGCCGTGCCCTTCGACGTTGTGCTCGTCGATTGGCAGCGCGTCGAGTTCGCTACGGAAGAGGATCGTCGGTCCGGCAATGCCCGAGTCGAATGAGGCAATCACGCCAGTCCCGCCGACCGAGGTGAGAATCTGATCTGGTTTGAGCAGAGTCAAGAACTCGACGACCCGCCTCGCCGTTTCGTGTTCGGCGTGCGCCAACTCTGGATGGGCATGGAGGCGCCGCCGGAATTCGATGAGTGATTCCACAGGCGCATCCTCTCAGAAAGACACATCAACCATCAATGACTGTGCGAGATATCTTCAGTCAGCGTTGGCTTGGCCCGGAATAGCAAGAAGGCGATGACACCCAGTGGGAGTGACGCCAGAACCAGCAGGCCTCCTCCGATCGATGCATCTCCGCTGGCGGACAGCGTCGACCAGAGCCCTACGACGAGCAACGCCGCACCGATGGTGGCAGTCAATGCCGCAAACGTTTGTCGAGTTGGCGTCTTGGGAGTCACGAAGCTCCAGAGCACCAGGACAGCGCCAAGAAGCGCGGGACCAGCCAGGGCAGCTATGCCAGCACTCGTAAGCCCGTTGGAGCTCTCGAGCCGGGTCTCGCCGAACAGGATCGCGATGAGAGCGTATGAAAGAAATCCAGTGATCGGGGTTGAGCAGGCGAGAACAATTCCGGCAAGGCGGACCGGACGATCCCGAAGTCCGAGTGATGGTCGCTGAGGCGGTGGTGGGGTGGTAATAGCTGGGTTGAGTTCCATGTGTCGAAGTATGACCTGCGCCTTGACCTAGTGGTCTGCGGGAAATCCCCCAAATAGAATGCCCAAATGCCTGAGGGAGACACACTTCGACGCCTGGCCGCAAAAGTAAGCGAACGGTTCCTCGGCGAGACGGTGCAATCTTCAATCTTCCGTCACCCACGGCTCGCAACCGCAGACCTCAGCGGGGCCGTTTTGACCAGCGTCGATTCGACAGGCAAGCACCTACTCTGCCGTTTCGACAACACGACCACGATGCATCTGCATTTGCTAATGCAGGGCCGGGTTCAATTCTCATCTGAGCTGTCGATACCGGAGTGGCGGCGACGATTCGAAATCAGGTTCGAAACAGGCACCATGACCGGCGTCGACGTACCGCTGCTTCACCTCATTGATACGAAACGCGAAGACCACTTCATCGGTCATCTCGGACCGGACCTTTGTGGTCCATACGATCATGAGGCAGCGATTGCCAGACTCAGCGCTGCTGGCGAGGCACATCTCAGCTCGGCCCTACTTGACCAGCGGGTTCTTGCTGGTTTTGGCAATATTTATGCAGTCGAAACACCATTTATTTGTGGACTAAGTCCCTTTGCTCCGGTCGCGTCGATAGCCGATGTGGGGCCAATCGTCTCAATTGGTGCCGCACTGATCAGGACAAACGCGGCGAGAGGACCCCAAAACACCACCGGACGACGCCTCAACACCTCTGACCAATGGGTGTTGTCGAGTCGAATCAGATTGTGCAAGATCTGTGGCACGAAGATTACGCGGCTACCGGGATCGGCAACTCCCTGGCAGCGTCTCACGGCGTGGTGTCCCCGCTGCCAACCGGACTCGGCCACGAGAGTAGACATCAAGCGGGCCTCGAAGCTTCTTGCGTTGCATCCGGCCCGAAGGATGCTGTCGAGCGTTTCGCTCGAACTTGAAGCTGACACGTCGCGTCCAGTCGAGACAAGCTCGCCCAACTACGGGATGTAGGCGGTAACGCGACAGTGCCACGCAGGGTTGGTGGTTCTGATGGATCATTTCTAGCTCATACTCAATGTGTGAGGTAAAAGTGTCGATCTGAGTTGCAATGACAGACGGTCCAATTCAACTCTCAGATAAGGCGGGCAGCGCTTGGAGTGCAAAGCCTGGTTTGTCGCGCCTGCTGAGATTTGTGTTCATACTTGCACCTGTTGTGGCCAGCGGTCTGATCGCCTTGGCCATCGGACGGTTCTACCCGCCGGACACACTCGGTGTTCCGTCGATTCTTTGGTTCGTAGGTGTCGCCGCCATCTCGACGATCGTTTTGTTGGGCACCGAACGCGCCATGCGCCGATTTGCGCCGCTGCCCGTTCTGTTATCGCTTTCTCTGGTGTTTCCTGATGAAGCCCCAAACCGCTATTCCATGGCCCTTCGAACAGGTTCGAGCCGACACCTGGCCAATCGAATCGAAGAGGTCAGGGCTTCGGGAGTGGCCTTTGATTCGGAGTTGAGTTATGCGGGCCAGATGCTCGAGCTCTTGGCGATGCTTAGCGCACACGACCGCTTGACACGGGGCCATTGTGAACGAGTGCGGGCCTACACCGATCTGATTATCGCAGAGATGGGCCTTAACGAAAAAGACGCAAACCAGCTCCGATGGGCCGCGCTTTTGCACGATCTCGGCAAGCTAATGGTGCCAGCCGAGATCCTGAACAGCTCGGGTCGACCCGAGCAAGCCGAGTGGGAGATTCTCAAGTCACACACATGGGAGGGGGAGCGTCTCGTCGCACCATTGGCCCCGTGGCTTGGTGAGTGGGTTGCGGCTGTCGGTCAACATCACGAGCGATGGGATGGCGGTGGCTATCCGACTGGACTGGCCGGCACAAACATTCATCTCGGGGCCCGAATCGTTGCTGTGGCCGATGCGTACGACGTGATGACATCGGCCCGCTCCTATAAGAAGCCAATGGCTGCCGCTATCGCGCTAGAAGAGGTTGCGAGGTGCGCCGGCACGCAGTTTGACCCCGAGGTCGTGCGCGCTTTCCTCGCCGTCGGCGTGAGCCGGCTTCGTTTCGTCGCTGGGCCACTGAGCTGGTTGGCGTCCCTCTTCGGACTGCCATCGGTGACAGCGGTCTCGACACCGATCATTGCTTCCGTCGCTGGCACGGCGGGTGTCGCCATTGTTGGAGCCGTAGCCCTTGTCGCTCCGCTTGTCACCCCTGTTTCCGAGCCTGTTGCCCTCGCATTCGTCGAACCTGCGATCACGACGGTGGCGACATCGACGACGTCGACGACATCCAAAACCTCCAGAACGTCAGAGGTCGTCGATGACGTAGTAGCCGAGAACCGGCCACCCGAACTCGAAGAAGCGTCGTTCAACGTTGACGTGACAAGCGAGATCGGCCTCGTGATCGGCACGATCGTCGTGAGGGACCCCGACGCTGACGATGTTGTCCTGTCGACTAACTCGCCATGGTTCACAATCGATCAAGATGGACAGATCGCCGTAGCGGCCGACCTGAGTGGGGCCGGGACGACGGTCACCGTAGTGGTATTGGCAACCGATGAATATGGTGCCAGCAGTGACGGTTCCTACGAAATAGCGATCGGTGAGAATATTCCCACAACGACGACGAGTACGACGTCGACGAGATTCTCTACTTCGCTTGGAACAACCTCGACTACTGCGCGCGGGCCGACGACGACCCGCACGACTGCGGCACCAGGCACAACAGCGGCACCCGGTACAACCGCGGCACCTAGCACGACGACAACGGTCGCTCCCACGGGTGGTGCTGGTCTGTTGATCAGCGAGTTCTCTGCTGCGGGCGCTAATCCGTCCGGCGACTTTGTGGAGCTCTACAACGCGTCGGGCGCTGCCCTTTCGCTTGCTGGCGTTTCGGTGAAGCTAGTCAACGCTTCGGGGCAGTTTGAGTCCGTGGCTCTCGGATCCGGGACGTTGCCGGCCGGGTCTTTCTTCTTGCTCGCCAAGAGTGGTTCGTCCCTGGCGGGGGGAGCGGATCGCACGTTCTCCAGCTCGTTGCCCCTCTCCATCGCAATCGGGATCGATGGTGGAGCCGGCTATATCGACGTTGTCGGAACCCGTGCACGGACCGAGAACAAGCCTTCGGTGGTTGCCGCGTCGGCTATTTCGGAGGGTACTGGGGTGCCGCCGTTCGATCCGGGATCGACATCGAACCCGCAGAGCTATGTCCGCCGGAATGCGACTAGCGGCGGCAGTTGCGTTGACTCGGGAAACAACTCAAATGACTTTGTACGGAAGTTCCACGCTGCGGGTGTGACGCCAACGTCTTCGGCGGCAGGAACGTTTGGCTGCGGCTCAGTCGGATCATCTCCTGGCGTGCCGAACCATCTGGTGATCTCCGAGATCCGGACGGACGGACCCGGCAGCGGATCGAACGAGTTCATCGAGTTGTTCAACCCAACTGCAGCTCCGGCTCCGCTCGCGGGGATGCGATTGATCAACGACCAGGGCGAGGTGCAGTTCATCTTCAGCACCCAGGTCATAGCTCCTGGCAAACATTTCCTCCTTGCCCATCCGAACTTCGACGGCGCAGCTCCGGATGGCACCTATCTCGGCGGTGGCATCAAGAACGGCGGCGGAGTGACGCTCGAATACATCGCGGGTGGAGTCGTTGACCGTCTTGCATTCGGGTCGAGTAGTCCCGAATTGCCTCCCCTCGGAGGACGACTCCATCACAGCTACACCCGACGATTTGGCGGCTGTGTCGATACCGGCGACTACTACGTCGATTTCGAGCACGCGCTGACCCAGAGTCCGCAGACATCTGCCGCACCAGCCAAGACCTGCTAGAGCTCTTTTCCGTCGTGAGAAATGCACATTACAAGGAGACAACGCGGGATATGTCCAGCTCAATGGTGGTTTTCATGTCGATCCTCTAGGCATTTGCGACCGTCTGATGTTTGTTCGTAATGCCTCGCGACGAAAGTTCTGGTGTCCACAGCATCACCAGCATCGGAGTCGACATGAACGCAGGTCCAGTCACCACCAAGGCCGATCACCTCAAGTACCTAATCCCACTCGGGCTGCTATCGGCGCTCGCCGGCATCGGCGCCACGATTCGAGCGTCGGCTACCGATGCAGCGGCGGCCTCGAACACCATGACGCCGTGTGCTAGCTCAGGCGACCTTTACGAGCTCGACGTGCCGGGAACGTACAGCACCTTCGCTATCGCCTCGATCGGGGCGGTGCCCACCCACGTCCGGGGCAGCCATGGCGAGATTCTCGCCACGACCGATCCGTCGACCGACAACATGGCCCCAATCGATCTCGCCTCCGGTGCCCGATTCGGTATTGCTCCACCCCAGGTCTTCGAGTTGACGTCCGACGTGATGATTCACGTCGAAAGCCCGGATGCGCCATACGAACTCATCATCGTGCGGCTCGGCGAAGACGGCAACGAGAGCCGCATCGACATTCGGCCTCCGGTTGAGCGTGTCCTCAACGAGTCGGGTTCGTGTCTGATTGGAGACCTGCGCGAGTACTCCAGGGTTCGCATCGACACCGTCTACTCCGATCTGAACGCTCGGGAGGTATTCGTGGTTGAGTCAGCAGCTGGTGACGCCGATATTGATGCGCAGGCGAACATCGATGCACATGTGGAGGGCTAGCCGATAAGCGCACTTCTGGTCGCCGTGGCCGATGGAGTTGTAATGTGACGGTAATGTCGCCTATTCAGCGTGGTTGATATGAATCCAGAGATGCCCACCGCCGCAGTCGTTCGTGTTTTCGGTGGGACGGGTCTGGACGACGGCGGCATGCCGGTCAGCATCGGTGGCCCCCGACAACGACGACTACTCGCACTGTTGGCAATTCGGTCCGGAGCGATGGTGAGCATTGATTGGCTTGCCGAACATCTCTGGGACGACCTCGAGCGTCCCGACGACACAGCGCGTGCGATTCGAACCTACGTGTCCAGGCTCCGCTCCTCTTTCCCGGCGGCGACACGTAGGTGGATCGAAACCGAGCCCGGTGGGTACCGGTTAGGCGCACCGCCTGAGCGGGTAGAGCACCTACGGTTCGCAATGCTTCGAGCTGATGCCAACCGTGCCCGTGGCCACGATGATCCGCTGACGGCGCAGAAGTTTCTCGACGAGGCCCTAGCTCTCTGGCGAGGTGAACCCTTCCTTGAGCTCGAGGACCTCCCGTGGGCTCAGGGCGACATCGAACATCTTCGGTCTGACAGGCTCGAAGCGATGGAGGAGCGCTGGGAGGTCTCCCTCGCGTTGGGCCGACACACGCAGATCACCGGCGAACTCGGGGCGTTTACCGCCAAGTACGGCCTGCGAGAGCGAGCGGCCCATCAGTATGCGCTGGCGCTACATCGCAGTGGCCGAACGGTTGACGCGCTTCGGGTAGTTTCGAAGTTCCGAGAAGAGCTGGTGGAATCCAGCGGGCTGGATCCTTCACCAGGCATCATCGAGCTCGAAGCAGCGTTGCTTAACGGCGATCCGTCCCTCGACGTTGACAAGGTCGGACGCCCGCTGCGGGGCTATCGACTTCTGGAACAAGCGGGTTCCGGTGCGTTCTCAATTGTCTGGCGTGGTATTCAACCATCAGTCAACCGGGAAGTGGCAATCAAGCAAATACGATCTGAGCTCGCATCCCAGCCTGACTTCATCCGACGCTTCGAAGCCGAGGCTCATCTCGTCGCCCGCATCGAACACCCCCACATTGTTCCCCTCATCGACTATTGGCGCGACCCGGACTCGGCGTACCTTGTCATGCGATGGTTGTCAGGCGGAACCCTCGAGCTCCGGCTCGACGATGGGCCAATGACCATCGCCAACACGGTGAAGCTCGCCTACCAGATCGGCGGCGCATTGTCGGCCGCCCACGGCCACGGGGTGGTCCACCGCGACGTGAAATCCCCAAACATTCTGTTTGATGAGGAGGGCAATGCGTTCCTCGGTGACTTCGGCATCGCTCTCACAACAGCGGAATCAAGCGGCCCCGCGGCAGCCCTCTCGCAGGGGTCACCAGCGTACGCTTCGCCTGAGCAGATCCGGCGGGAGAAGCTCGACCCGCGGGCGGACATCTTCAGTCTCGCGGTTGTGCTGTTTGAATGCCTGACTGGATCACTACCGTTTCGAGACAGCCAGTCGGTTGAGGATCTCGTCGAGAGACAACTCCATGCGCTGTATCCATCAGTGGCGGAGTGGCGCGACGACGTTCCAGTTTCGATCGTCGATGCTGTGGCCAAGGCGACGGCCAAGAATCCCGAAGATCGATTTGGATCGGTTGAGGAGTTCCTGGAGGCTCTCGAATCCGATGAAGATGTTGAGCACTCGCGGACTACTTCACTCCGGAGGTCCGAATCCGAGTTAACGAACCCCTACAAAGGCCTGCTGGCATTTGACGACGGTGACACCGACCGGTTCTTTGGGCGCGAGAGCCTTGTGAACGAGTTGGTTGAGCGCTTCTCAGCGATGACGGTCCAGTCCCGATGTGTAGTGGTCGTTGGTCCTTCAGGCTCGGGGAAATCATCGGTCGTTCGGGCGGGCCTCGTGCCCGCTCTACGCCATGGAGCTGCTACTGGTTCGGACAATTGGTTCGTCACGACGATGGTCCCCGGCGATAATCCCTATGAGGCTCTCGAAGCAGCACTACTTCGAGTCGCCGTGAACCCGCCACCATCGTTGCTCGGTCAGCTCCGAGATGGGAAGCGGGGCGTGCTTCGGGGAGTTCGCCGCTGCCTCCGCTCCGACGATCATCGACTGCTCATCGTGATCGACCAGTTTGAGGAAGTCTTCACGACGGCATCCGTTGATGACACGAATGCGTTCCTAGACGCCCTGGCCGTCGCTGTCGAAGATCCCACGTCACCGCTGAAACTGGTCATCACTCTCCGGGCCGATTTCTACCACCGGCCCCTTGAGCATCCGGAGTTCGCCCGCCTCATGAAAGACACGGTTGTCGAGGTGATTCCGCTCGCTGGCGACGAGATGGAACGAGCGATCGTCGAACCGGCCCGACGGCTTGGGGTCGAGTTCGAACCTGGTCTCGCCGCCCGGATCGCGGCCCAGGCGGTCGGCGTTCCGTCACCGCTACCGCTCTTGCAATACACGCTCAGTGAGCTGTTCGATCTGCGTGATGGGAACCGACTGACCACCGAGAAGTACGACCAGATCGGTGGTCTCACAGGGGCACTGTCGGCGCGGGCCGAAGCTCTCTACGCCGAGGCAGACCAACACCAGCGCTCCGCCATGCGACAGGCCTTCGGCCGTCTGACCGGTGCAGGTGGAACAACTGCTGACCTACGCCGCCGCGTTCCCATCGCCGACCTCGGCCAAGATTCCAACACCGCTTGGGTGCTCAAACGACTCGGTGCCGCCCGACTGATCACCTTCGATCGGGACCGATCCACACGCGAGTCCACTGCCGAGGTGGCCCACGAAGCATTACTGCGTGAGTGGCCCCGGCTTGCGGACTGGCTTGAAGAAGATCTTGAAGTCCGACAGTCAGCGGAGGCGGTGGCCACCGCGGCTGAGGCATGGGAGCAAGGTGCCCGTGACGGCAGCGATCTCTACCGAGGTGGACGATTGGAAAGTGCCCTTGCGCTGACTCTGGCTGCACCGGATCGGTTGCGGCCCGTCGACCGGGACTTCATTGAAGCGTCGGGCAAGGCTGCTGAGGCCGAACACATGAGCGAACAACGAAGTGTCCGCCGACTCCGTCGACTGGTGACAGTCGTTGGAATCGCCCTAGTCATCGCTATCGGGGCAGGCGTTGTTGCGTTGAACCAACGCAACAACGCCGAGGCTGCCGCCGTCGAAGCGGAGGTTGCGGTTCTCATCAGCCGATCAGCTGAAGCCGCCGACCCGAAGGTGGGAATCCTCCTGGCCCTCGAGGCCCAACGGCGGGCGCCGGGCCCGGAAGCCGATCGGGCGTTGCTTGCGTCGCTCAATCGCTCGAGCGGGTCGAGAACGATCGCGTCGTTTCCTCCGCTCGCCGAGGGGTCATGTGCGCCGGGGTGGCCGGGCTGGGTGTCGCGGGACGGTCTCACACAGTCTTCGTTGGTTAGTGGCGTCATGGTCACCAGAGATCTCGACTCCGGCACGGTCACGGAGCATGGACGGATGCCTGGCGATGATTGCGGCCACTGGTTCGGAGACGCGTCGACTGGCCGCCGCTACGCACGCTCGAGCGACCGACTCTGGCTCGGTCCGTTCGATGGCCCCTGGGACGTCGAGGTGGGGCTTGACGATTCGATGACCCTTGGGGGCCCGTTGCTGTTCGGTCCAGATCGCCTGGTGGTCCGATCTGACACCTCGGTTTCGATTCTGAGTTCCATAACCGGTGAGGAGATCGGAGCACCCAACACAGAACTCATCGACCCACTGGTTGCGCTCAGCGCTGACGGGAACCGAGTGGCCGTGGCGTCTCGTGATGCAGCCGGAGGTGCGGCGTCGGCTCTGCTCATCCTCGACGCAGCCGACGGAGCCGAGCTGACCCGAAGTCGCATCCCCGGCCAAGTGCTCGATCTCCTGTTCGACTCCGAAGCCGCACAGCTCCTCGCTTCCACCTCCGAGAGTCGTCTGCACACCATCGACATCACGACAGGAGAAGTGGTCGCCAGCGTCGCCTTCGAAGGCGACGAGAGTTACAACCTCGGAGTTCGTCGGGACGGTCTGGTCGTGGTGATTTCAACAGGCTCACCGGGCCGAATCGAGCTCCTCGACCGGCAGGTCGGACCGCTGCGTGCTGAAACGTTGGAGCTGTCCAACCTCCAGGGCGGGCTCCTGAGGACAGACGAGAAGGTGCTCACTTGGGACCGCACTTTCCAGGTTGATGTCCTGGATCTCGACGCGCAAGTGCTGGTTGAGCAGAGCTTGGAATATGACGCCCTCGCTGGCAACTTCGGATCAGGTACCACCGTCGAGTTCGGCTCCGGCATCGCCGTGCTGGTCGACAGCGAGTCCTTGCTGAGCGAGCTTATCGACCTGTCGACCGGTGTTCGCTCGCCGCTTGCCCTGCGTACTGCCGATGGCGAGATTCTCCCCTCGGTTTCCGGGCTGATTCCGTTGCCGGGAGGCTTCTGGCAACTGTCGGATGAAATGCAGGTCACGCTCTGGGAGCGAGGTGAGGTTGCCGCACAGCTCGACTTGGTGGCCGGAACGGAGATCTCATTGGACGGATGGGTTTCGGACGGACCGATCCTTGCTGTTGGTGGCCGCCAAGCCAACGGCACGGTAGAGATTCACGTTCTAAATCTCGGCGACGGCGAGATTCGCGAGCTTCTTACCATCGAGACCAGCGACGTCGCCAACGTGATTCCGACCCCGGAGGGCGGTCTCATTATCGCAGGATCAGACGGGGTGCTCCGCTCCTATGACCCCGAAGGCACGTTGACTGACGAATTTGACACCGGATCGACCGAGGCTGGCGAGGCCGTGTACGACGGCGGCCACAGAATCGCTTTGGTCAGACCGAGCGCCGAAGGCGGGAATGACGAGACTTCGATTGTTGACCTAGAGAGCCGAACGGTGCGAGTTCTACCCAACCTCGGGGACGTACAGCGTGGCGGCTGGGCCCAAGATGGCGCAGTCTTGGTCACTGTCGACATCAACGGTTCGGTGAACCTGTGGGACGTGGACAGGGACGCATCCGCCGGAACGCTGTGGACCGGAAACGGTGTTGGCTTCGGGTCGCCTTGGTACGACGAGGTCACCGACTCGATCTGGGTTGCGGCCAGCGACGAGATCGTCCAGCTGCCTATGGACAAGAACATCTGGAGGGAGCGAGCGTGCCAGGCCGCTGGTCGAAACCTTACTCAGGACGAGTGGGATCGGCTGGTTCCAGGTGGAGGACGAGCTCAGCCGGCCTGCGGCTGATACGACCGCGGTGTTTCGATCGACGTGCTCGCCGAACCGCGGTACGTTCGGCCCAAGTGGGGGAAGCCGATCTAGGCAAACCCACCACATGCCCAGAGTGGTCTGTCCAGGACCCGGCGAATCTAGAGGGAACGGTCGAGGCCTTTGGCGGCATGCCAAAGCAGGGCGTGGCGGGGCTTATCATCGCCGGCGTTCCAGGGGGCTAAGTGCCGGTGATTGCTTGAGGCATGCTGGAGTCGACGAGGCGCTCCGAGAGCTGGAGTAGCCCTCGATACTCCGATTTTGCGACGAGAAGCGCTGCATCGGCTTCGCGGATCAGGAGCGAAAAGTCGCTTGAGTGCTTATCGCTTATGGCTAAACCACCGCTGACCCCGAGGTTCGTGTCGGCGAACTCGCCTTCGAGTCGTCGGCGAAGTCCCAACAGGACTCGGTTTGCGCTGGAGACGCCTTCGTCCACATCGCTCACCGGCAGGGCCACGACAAACTCGTCACCGCCGAGCCGACCTACGAGATCGCAGTCTCGGGTGAGCTCCACAAGGGCCTCGGCGAGTGCGACGAGTGCTCGGTCACCGCGAGGGTGACCGAAGCTGTCGTTAAACTCCTTGAAGCCATCAAGGTCGAGCGCAAGGACTGCAAGACGTTCGTGGCCTCGAAGGTTGCTCAATTGCTGGTTTCCTCGACGAGAGATCTCACGTCGATTGGCTAGGGAGGTCAACGGGTCGGTTGAGGCAGCTCGCTCGAGTGCGGTGATGGGCTCGCTAACTCGCCACAGAATTCCGAGTGCGAGCAGAACGAACAGTCCGCCGCCGAGGGTGATGTACAAGGTCAGTCGCTGTTGTCGGGCAACGATCTGTGTGAATTCTGATTCTGATGCTCGGATTACCACGTCCCAATCGAGGCCCTGACCGGCTGGCATCGCTTGGCGGAGGACGAGATCGTGCCCGTTCTCTCCTTCGACCCTCGTTACCGTCTGGCGACCGTCGACGGCGGCCGCTGGAACACCAAACTCCGTCGTCGATAGCAGGCGAATTTTCCCGTCAGCTTCGACCGAGACCTGCTCTTCGTATCGAGAGGGAGCGGCGACAACCGTGTCGCCCGAGACGACGAATGCCTCACCGGTTTTGGTATCCGAGACCTCGTCGAGGAAGTCAGCGAGTCCGCTGAGCTCGACATCGACGCCAACCACGGCCACGATCTCGCCATCGACGCGCACGGCTCGGCTGGCGGTCACGCCCGGCTCTCGCGAAGAGAAGAAGACGTACGGGTCGGTCCAGGCGACCGCTTGGCCCTCGACTGCCAGTTTGTACCAGGGACGCAGGGTTGGGTCATAAGAATCGTCGAGAAGCGTCTCAGTCGAGGTGAGCTCAAACGAGTCGTCGAAGTGCTCGACGACCACCGTCCGTTCTTCGCCAATGGCGATTCGCTTCGTCTGGAAACCTTCGCCCTCGGTGGCAACGAAGACAAACGAACCGTCCGGGTAGGCAACGAACGTGCCGGTCATCTGTGGCATCACCAAGAGCTGGGTATATAGGTATCGCTCGAGGCCAGGACTCGACGTGTCGACAAGTTCCGATGCGAGCAACCGGGAGGTGATCTCGACCGAGTGCTCGGCCGGACCGAGGTGACGCTGGATCGACTCGATTGTAGTTTCCCCATCTTGGACGATGGCTTCCTCGGCCACGGCTATTGAGCTCTGGCGGGCTGAGAAGCCGCTGACTGCGATTGCGAAGAGCTGAATCAAAACGATAAGCGCGAGCGCTACGACGATGTATTTGTTTCTTTGGGAGCGAGGGAGTGAAAGATTCATGGGGATACCCCATGAATATCGAGCACGTTTTGCCCGAACTTTAGCCTTCTGTCATCTTGCAGGAAGATGACAGAAGGCTTACCTCGAGGTCGTCAAACGCAACCTACTCGCCACCCGCGCAACGGTTCAGCTGCCCAATTGTGCACGCACGGCTCCGCCGGGATACTCGGCGTTGTGCACGTTGACGTAGTACTCGCTGCTTTCACGCAGCGTGATGTCGGCGGCAAGATCGGCGTCTCCGGTGTCAATGCAACCAGTCGAGCTGCCACTAGTCGGAGCGGTGAGCGTCACGACGACAGGGCCGTTCGAGCCGGCTGATGCTTCGTGGATGTGCGCTGCCGTTGCGGGTCCGATCTTGTCGACGTTGAGGACGTAGCAGACCACGCCGCCACCGGTAGAGAAGACATACGCTTCGCCGCGGCCGTTCGGATCGCCGACGATGCGATTGTTCGTCACGGCGCTGTTGACCTCGGCCCGCCCGCTGAATGAGCCTTCAGTCGTGGCCCCACCGTGTGCGGCGCCCGCAATTCCGGCCAGCCCGAAGACCAAGCCTCCAGCCAATCCGAGTGTCGCGATCCCGGCCGTGGTCTTTTTCGGTGCCTTCAATTTCGTGTTCATACTTGGTCCTCCAAAGGATTTGTGCGGTGGACAAGTAGTTCGTTGTACCTAGCCAAGCGGATTGGTTTTATTTCAGGGTTTCTTTCCAACCGCGGCGGGCGGCGAGTGGGGTCACCACACAACGCGTAGCGGCAAGGTATGGTCTTAGGCGACCAACTGCTCCACGATCACCTACTGCTCGTTCGGCCCGCCGGCCCGAAAGCACCGTGATCCAGCCTGTGCACATACGATGTGCAGGTTGCCCCAGCAGCCACTTCTTCTCACCGGAGCGAGTGACTCTTGGTCCATCCGCTGCGAAATTCGCGGCGCGCCGGCAACATTGGTGAAACGAGACAACTCAGCATGAGTGGCAATGAGACCAGACTCCGAGCAATCAACGCGGTAACGAGCCGCAGTGTGATGCCTTCCGGCTCGCCCGGAGCGCCTCTGAGCGAAATCTGGGGCTGCGACGTGTTCAACCTCGCAACAATGGAGGAGTCGCTCTCGAAGGGCGCCTTCAAGGTGATGAAGGCCGCCCGGCAGACGGGGGCGCCGCTGGATTCGGCGACCGCCGACGTCGTGGCCGCAGCCATGAAAGATTGGGCCATAGCGAAGGGCGTCAAGTTCTTCTCCCACATCTTCTACCCGCTCACTAACATCACGGCCGAGAAGCACGACGGGTTCATCGTCATCAACTCCGAGGGCCACGCAATCACTGAGTTCACCGGGACCCTCCTGATCAAGGGCGAGCCCGATGGCTCCTCCTTCCCCAACGGCAGTTTGCGCACCACCAACGCTGCTCGCGGTTACACCTCGTGGGACCCAACGAGCCCGGCCTACGTCGTGCACACCGCCAACGGCGCGACTCTGATGATCCCGTCGGTGTTCATGTCGTGGACGGGCGAGTCGCTTGACAAGAAGATTCCGCTCCTACGTTCCAATGCGGCGATGAGTAACGCGGCCGAACGCGTGCTGAAGCTCATGGGCGAGACCGACATCGAGCCGCTGAGCGCCAGCTGCGGCGCCGAGCAGGAGTACTTCCTGATCGATTCTCACTTCGCTAACAGTCGTCCCGACCTATTGCTCACTGGCCGTACGCTGTTTGGAGCACCCTCGCCGAAGGGCCAGGAGTTTGACGACCACTATTTCGGGGTAATTCCTGAACGAGTGCAGATCTTCATGCAGGATTTCGAAGACAAGCTGTTCCGTCTCGGCGTCCCAGCCAAGACCCACCACAACGAGGTCGCCCCTGGCCAGTTCGAGCTCGCTCCATACTTCGAGTCAGCTAACGTTGCAGCCGATCATCAACAGCTGATGATGACGACCATGCAGACAACAGCGAAGGCTCACGGGTTTGTCTGCCTCCTGCACGAGAAGCCTTTCGCTGGGCTTAACGGCTCGGGCAAGCACGTCAACTGGTCGGTTGGAAACTCGACACAAGGAAACCTCCTCGACCCCGGGCGCACTCCAGCCGAGAACCTCTACTTCCTACTGTTCTGCGGCGCTGTCATTCGCGGTGCCCACCTCTACGGACCTCTGCTTCGCGCCGTCATCGCCACGGCGAGCAACGACCACCGTCTTGGCGCCAACGAAGCACCGCCAGCGATTATCTCGATCGATCTCGGTGAACAACTCGAAGAGGTCTTCAGTGACATCAAGAACGGCAAGCTGTCTGCCCTCAGCGAGGACGACACGATGGACCTAGGTCTGGCCGAGATCCTGCCCTTTGGCCGAGATCCGGGTGACCGTAACCGCACCTCGCCATTCGCGTTCACCGGCAACCGCTTCGAGTTCCGAGCAGTGGGCTCATCGAGCTCGGTGGCCGGACCGCTCGTCGCGATGAACACGATGATGGCAGACTCGCTGGACTGGATCGCCGAGCGCCTCGAGGCCGAATTTGACGCTGGCACGTCAAGGATCAAGGCGGTAGCGTCGGTGCTCAAGGAACTGATGGAGCTTCACAGCAACGTTATCTTTGACGGCGACGGCTACTCCGAGGAGTGGCACCGCGAGGCGGAAGCACGTGGATTGCGCAACCTCCCTACAACCGCCGACGCGCTTCCAGTTTTCCTCGAGGCAGACGTGGTCAGCCTGTTCGAGCGCACCGAGGTGCTCTCGCCCGTCGAGCTCAAGAGCCGCTTCGAGGTCTATTCAGAGCAATACATCATGTCGATCGCCGTCGAGGCGAGGACGACGGTCGAAATGGCCAAGACGTCCCTCTATCCGGCGGCCATGTCCTATTTGTCCCATCTCGCCGAGACGATTCATCGGGCCGCCGCTATCGGCGTCGACCTCGACGCCACAACGGTGAAGGTGATCGGCAACGAGTCAGACGCGATGCTCGCGGCCGCCAACGAGCTGACGGAAGCCATGAGTCGAGACGACTTCGACAAGATTGAAGCCCACATGCGGTACTGCGCCGACACGATCCGACCGCTGATGGACAAGGTTCGTGTGCACGCCGACCGGCTCGAAACCGAGGTGGCCGACGAATACTGGCCGCTGCCGAAGTATCGGGAGATGCTGCTCATTAAGTGAGCCCAAACCGGAACTGGCGTAAAGCTTGGGACCGGAGGAACTCAAGTACCTCGCCGGTGAAGTCAGTGAGGTTGTGCTCGTCGGGTTCGCCATGTGCGAACAGTGTTGTGGCGAACAAATTGTGGGCCGCAGCGATGTTGCGTCGGGTAGTGAAGTGTTGGACCCATCGGTGGATCGTGACGTGATCGACTTCGATGCCGCGCTTGACCAGGAGTTCTTCGACTTCGCGGAAGGACAGTCCGTATAGTAGATATCAACGGACGGCCAGCAGTCCCTCGCTAGGTGGTTGAGGCGCAGGACCAATGTTGTTCGACACGCGGGCCTGCGATGCCTCGCGTAGGGCGACAGCCGCGGCGACTAGACAGACCGCCGCGGCTGCGACGAATGTGAGTTCCGCGATCAGATTTGGCAGCGGCTTGCCGAACGCAAGCGTGCCGTCGAACGGTGAGCGTTTAATGAAGACGCCGAGCCAATATCGTTTGAGACAACGCATCGTGATGTTCGGTGCCTGCGGAGAAGGGTGGTCAGGTCATTTCCGTCGGTGCTTCGAACGCCATAATAACTGGAGCCGCAAACCGCTGATCTGAAATGAAATCCGCGGCCCTACGAGCCTCACTCGTCCGAATCAACCACACGCAGCAGTACCCTTGAGCTACGCGTTCTTGAGGATGAACGTCATCTATGTCTGACGCTCCGAGACCACCGCCGGAGGTGAAATGTGTGCACCGCCGAACGCGAATCGAGGTATCGTTATCGAAGAATCCGAGACCACTCCCGTCAGCGCTCTTCGCATCCGGCGACGGATGAAGGCGAAAGAGCTGTCTGACAAGCCTCGAATGGGCATCCGACGACGGATCTTCCTGTATGTGTCCGTAGGGCTCATTGCGATGTTCGGATTGCTCATTTTCGTTGGCCTCCGCGGCGTTGATCGAGCCACCGATCAAGTCTTCGAGGCTCGGCTCAGCACGGCGAAGAGCTTGGCGCTCATCTTGGAACGTGATCTGATTCATGTGGCGGCAGACGTGCAGGGATTCGGGAGCGACTTGATGCTGGCGGACCGAGGACCGGAGCTCGATCAGTTGACTGATGACATGCTCGTTCACCTCGCGGCATCAGACACGTTCGCCTTCTTCGAGTCCAGTGGCATCGTGGTGTTGAGTGCCACCGGAGTCCAGCTGGCGACTGTGGGCGAATCGTTCCATGCCGATCTTCCCGAGCCGCTGCAGGCCGATGACGACACTTACCAAATTCTGAGCGCGAACAGTGACGAGTCCGGTGCCGCAGGATTCGCCATCGTCGCCACCCGCATGGGCAACGGTTCGGATCGACGGTGGGTGTTAGTGCATTTGGCATCGCGGAACTCGAACAGGCCCTTCGTGCCGGAGGACTACCTACGGTCGGCCTCGGGGACACCCACAACATCGGACCCGGTGGATGCCACCTATCACCTGGAAGTGATCGGATCACTCGGTGAGGTCGTGTTGGGCATCGGTGGGGATGAAACTCCCGGTCGAAGGAGCATCCACTACCAGATGATTGTCGACCGCTCACCATTGACTGAGCCGGTCATTCTGCGGCACCGAGTCACCTCCGAGTCAGATTCTGAGAGTCACGTCATGGGCGTAGTGCCCTTGGCGGAGTCGGAGTTCGTTCTGATTCTGGAGCAACCGATCGATGTGGCGCTGGAACTACCCCGTCAGCTCCGAGACCAACTGGTGGCGTGGAGCACCATCGGCTTCGGCTTTGCGTTGGTTATTGCTTGGTTCACGACTCGGGCCGTGATCAAGCCAACCCGACAGCTCACGTTGGCGGCCGATCGAATCGGCGGTGGGGATCTCGATACGCCAATTCATGTGACCGCACGAGACGAATTCGGCGTATTGGCAAACCGATTCGAGTCCATGCGACAGCAGATCGCCAATGCTTACGAGGCAGTCGAGGAGTCGAACATGGTTCTGGAGAGCCGAGTGGAAGAACGCACGGCGCAACTCGGCAAGCTCCTCAGCCGGCTCATCTCGGCACAGGAAGACGAGCGGAGTCGTCTGGCACGCGAACTTCATGACGAGACGGCGCAGACGTTGGGTGCAGTATCCATCGCCCTCGCACGGGCGAGTAATTCGATTCCCGCTGATGGTGGGACTTCGTCCACTCATCTCGAACACGCACGTGAGATGGTGGACTTGCTGATCGAGGACACTCGTCGGCTGATTCTGGATCTCCGTCCGATGATCCTCGATGATCTGGGCCTCGTCCCTGCGATCCGATGGTACGCCGATTCTCGGCTTGGTGAGATTGGTGTCGAGACGACCATCCAGGTGGGCGGCAGCGATGTGCGACCGCTACCTCACGTCGAGGCCGCCCTCTTCCGGATTGTGCAAGAAGCGATCAACAACGTCACGAGACACGCAGCGGCCCGAAAGGTCGGCATCGAGATCTTCTCAACGGAGAGCTCGGTTCGCATCGTCTTGTCGGACGACGGGAGCGGTTTCGACCCGTCAGCGGCGGCGGGAGAGAGCGACGGCCATGTGGGTCTCGCCGGGATGACCGAGCGAGTCGCGCTTCTCGGCGGCGAGATATCAATCCGTTCCCAACCGGGGGTGGGAACGACGATCATGGTCGAGACGCCTCTGACTGGAGTCAGACGATGAACGACAAACTGATTCTGGTCGTTGTCGTCGACGATCACACGCTCATGCGTCAGGGTCTCGTCGGCCTTCTCGGCGATGAACCGGGCATCGAGGTGGTCGGCCAAGCAGGCGACGCGTCGTCCGCCCGCGACGTGATCGAAGCGTGCGACCCACATGTCGTCTTGATGGACATTGGACTACCCGGGATGAGCGGACTCGAGCTGGCTGGGGAACTCACCCAATCTGCACCCTCGCTGGCTGTCTTGATGGTCACGATGCATGATCGTGACGACTACTTGTTCCAGGCATTGCGAGCCGGAGCGGCTGGGTATGTGTTGAAAGGCGCCGACGTAAGGGAACTTGTCGATGCCGTACGCGCCGTTGCTCGAGGTGAAACCTACGTATCGCAGGCTCTTACCGGAAAGCTGGTTGCCGACTACTTGAACCGAGCAAACGTTGGTGACGATACGGCAACACTCGGCGGCCTCTCTGATCGCGAACGCGAGGTGCTGGTGTTGGTCGCCGACGGCATGACGTCAGCGGAGATTGCCGAACGGCTCTTTCTGAGCCCGCACACCGTGCAGACTCACAGAGACCACATCATGACCAAACTGGACCTTCACTCTCGAGTGGAGCTCACCAAATACGCTATCCGAAAAGGCCTCATCCAGCTCGAGCCGTAAGGATCCGGGTGGAATCCCCTGAACGCCCTACTCGAGAATGGGTTGTTCATGGTTGACGGATTCGCCCGATCAGGCGATGCGCACTTTGGCGTCAGGTGCGACGCTGACATCAAACCACGAGAAGGAGTGTTCGATGATCAGAAGATGCACGATCGTATTGGCTGCACTGGTATTGGTGCTCGCGTCCTGCGGTACCGACAGCACCGAATTGGTCGACACCAACGATACGCAGGGCGACGAGGTTGCGTCCGTTGCCTTCGAATTCACGGGTGATGAGATCAACACCTATGTGGCGAACCCTGGCGACTTCGCCGGTAAATCAGCCGCGGACTGGGACACTGCCGAGGTCGTCGAGATCCTCCTCGATGAGATGTCCTTCACTCCTAACGAGCTGACCTTTGAAGCTGGAAAGCCTTACAAGGTCGAACTGGTGAATGTCGGTGCGGTGAAGCATGAATTCGCAGCGAGTAACTTCTTCGCCTCGGTCGCGTGGCGGAAAGTCGAAAGTGCGCAAAGCGAAATCAAGGCACCGTTTTTCACCGAGATTGAGGTGTTTGCGGGCGAGAAGGTGGAGCTCTTCTTCGTACCGATCACGCCTGGTACCTATGACATTGTCTGTGAAATCGAAGGCCACTTGGAGGCCGGAATGTTCGGGAAGTTCACTGTAACGGGGTCCGCACCGACCAGCCCGGCTCCGGTTCTCACTGCCATCGCCGATGGCGACTGGGTAACCAATGGATCGGATCTAGTCGGCAGCGCCGACTGGGACACGATGGAAACCATCGACATCGAAATGGGCGAGTTCTTCTTCAAGCCTAATGAGGTGCGTCTGATCCAAGGGCAGCCCTACCGGTTGGTGTTCAACAACACGATGGCCGAAGTGAAACACGAGGCGACTTCGCCTGGCTTGTTCGCTACGATCGCATTCCGGAAGGCGCAGGATGCGTCTGGGGAATACAAGGCCCCCACGGTGGCCGAGGTGGAAACGTTCGCTGGCGAAGAGACTGAACTCTTCCTGATCCCGCAGGAGACCGGAACATTTGATCTCGTCTGCGAGATCGAGGGTCACTTCGAGGCCGGCATGTTCGGCACGGTCGTGGTCGATCCGGCGTAGCTCAGCCCGACAAATTCCGCAACCGACCCGAGACCCCGGGATCACCCCTGGGGACGACGGTCGGTTGTGCGCGGGTCGTCGCAAGAGAGGGCCTCCTACGTCCTCCTCCACGGCACGCTGCCACCCAGCCACCGCGACTCGTGTGGCTCGGTCGAGCAGTCGCTTTTGTCTCACGGTGGACCTGCTCTACCGGCTAGGGCGATCCGGGACCAAGGAATCTAGGGTAACGAGCGAGGGTATAGCAGAACGAGATGAACCTGCACCTGTCAAGGAGATGGACATGAAGCTGCTTACCGGCCACCGTAACCACCTCGCGTTTCTCGCCATCGCCGCCCCCTGGATCGGAGATGACGATCACCGCTAGATGACGTCACGCTCGACCAAGAGACTAATGAGCACTGGTTGGGTTACGGCAACGCTGGCCTGACCCGCTGAAAGCTTTACCGAAGCTTGACCGGAGTGCCCATCCACTCTTCATGGGCAGACGGTCCAATATCAGTGAAGCAAGAAGCAACCCGAAGGAAGAGGAGAACGAAATGATGTGGGGACTTGGAGGAGCTGGATATTTCTGGATGTTGTTGGTGTGGATTGCCATACCGGCAACGTTTATCTGGGCCTGGCGAGGCGAGCGACGTGACCGTCGCCCCGAAGACCGGGCTATCGAGATCCTCAATGAACGCTTCGCCAGTGGCGAAGTCGACCAAACCGAATTCGAAATCCGCCGAGCCGAACTCACTCGATGAGTCGCTGGCGCCACCTGAAAGGAAGAATAAGATGAGGAACCGAATCAAGACCGTCGCAGCTGGAGCTGCCGTTGTTACCGCCATCGGCGTCACCATGACCCTGGGCGGCCTCACCGCCGCCTCCGCCGATCCGGGTGGCACCCCCGGTGAATCCGCTGAGTGGTGCGACTCTGAAGAACATGCCGAGATGGCCAGTCACATGAGCGGCTCCATGGGCATGGGTGACTGGGATGCCGACATGGGCTCGGGCATGGGCTCGGGCTCGGGCATGGGTCGATGATCGCCCCGCCTCGGTCACCGCAGCCAGGTGACCACGTCCCTCGCCAATGGGGCCAGAGGCCATGATCGGCAGGATCCGGGTGCTCGTCGTCGACGACGAACCCGAACTGCGGGAGATGGTGCGCCGCTATCTCGAAGCCGAAGACTTCGCCGTCACCGAAGCTGGTGACGGCGACGCCGCGCTCGAACTCATGAAGACAACGGCGCCCGACTTGATCGTTCTGGACGTCACGATGCCTGGCCGCGATGGATTCGAAATTCTCCGGGAGCTTCGTCGCACCACCAACGTGCCTGTGATCATGCTCACCGCCCGAACAGAGGAGATCGACCGTGTCATTGGACTCACGGTCGGAGCCGATGACTACATCACCAAGCCCTTCAGTCCCCGGGAGATGGTCGCCCGGATTCGGGCCGTTCTTCGCCGTAGTCAGCCAGATCCCGCCGGCGCCGACGAACCGCCACCACTGTATTTCGATGGTCTCTTCATAGACCAGGCGGGACGCGAGATCCGCAGAAACGACGAACCCGTCGATCTCTCCACCCTGGAGTTCGACCTCCTCGTCGCGCTCGCCAGCTCACCCGGCCGAGTGTTCTCCCGAGCCCAGTTACTCGAGAAGGTTTGGGGTTGGGACTACTACGGCGTCGACCGCGTCGTCGACGTCCACATCGGTAACATTCGAAAGCAGCTCGGTGACGACGCCGACGATCCCCGATTCATCGGCACCGTTCGCGGTGTCGGATACAAGTTCATCGCTAGGCCGTCATGACACGCATCGGCTCGACGCTCAAGGCCAAGCTGCTGTGGTCCCACATGGTCGTTGTGGGGGTTGGCGTGGTGGTTGTAGTGGTGGCAGGCCGTCAGTTGGGCGACACCTTCGTCAACAGCCATCTGCAAACCATGACGCCGATGATGCACGGCCAGGTCGATGGCATGGACATCGAACAGTTCGAAGACGGCGTTCGGTCTTCATTCAACCGGGCGCTGATATGGGCGGCCGTGCTCAGCGCCGCTTCTGCGGTGATCGTCGCCACGTTCGCTGCCCGCCGCCTTTTGGCGCCGATCGAGGACATCCGGGCCATGACCCACCGCATAGCATCGGGGTCTTATCACGAGCGGATCCAGCTTCCCAGAGAAACCGAATTGGCAGCCCTTGCAGCCGACGTCAACGCTCTTGCTGCCAGCCTAGGAACCACCGAGCAGCGTCGCTCTCGACTCATTGGAGAGGTCGCTCATGAGCTGCGCACGCCCGTCGCAACGTTGAAGGGCTACCTCGAAGGTCTCCTCGATGGTGTGTTCGAACCTGATGAGGAGATCCTCAGCGCCGCGATCGGCGAAGCGACCCGGCTGGAACGCCTCGCGGCTGATCTCAGTTCCCTCTCCAGGGCGGAAGAGCAGCGTGTCGATCTCAACCCAGCACCGCTGGATGTACGCGACGTCATTGGCCAGGTCGGAGCTCGTCTCCGCAGCCAGTACGACGACAACGATGTTGACCTCAGCATAGCGGCGTCTCCGATGCTCCCCGTTGTCGCCGACGCTGATCGGATCGCCCAGATCCTTACCAACGTGATCGGAAATGCCCTCGCCCACACGCCCTCTGGAGGCCATGTCACGGTTTCCGCCACGAGCCGAGGCGACCAGATCGTGGTGGAGGTCGCTGACGACGGTCGCGGACTCGCTGCCGAGCAGCTCGAGGTAGTTTTCGAGCGGTTCTATCGAGCGGATCGTTCGGCGCCCGGCGGCAGCGGTATCGGGCTAACGATCGCCCGCAACCTCGCCCGTCGTCACGGCGGTGACCTCACCGCCGCGTCCGACGGGCTCGGCCACGGCGCAACCTTTATCCTGACGCTCCCCGCCGAGTCTGCCGCCATCAGGGCCACCGCTGCGGATCATGAACAAGAGGGGTGACCATGAACACCTCTACCGAGGTCATTGCCGGCGTTATCTGCCCATTCACCCAAGTCGGGTTCCAAACGGTCGGCCCGGCGTCGAGCGGCGTCCACGATCGAATCTTCGGCCCCCCGACGAGAATACTCAATCTGAGAGAAGCGGGCAGCGACGGCGTTCACCCCAAACCGACACCGCGATTCGACCACCAGGGCTGAGGACTCGCCGCATCTCGACGATCGCGGCGGGGGCCGGCACGTACACCAGCCCGAGCGACCATCTTGTCGGAGATATCCGATCCGAGAACCTCGCCTGCAGAACCAACCCGATCGGCCGCACCAAAGGTGATCTCACCACCGTCGCACGCCACGTCAACCACATGTTCGCCGACCTGCGGGTCGGCGGGCCGGGCGTAGCTGTTGGCCCCAAAACGTCGAGTAGGAGGCTGCGGCGCCGTCCCATCCGTACCGTTGGACGCGGCGTTGTAGCTTTGGCTCCTTTTCAGGCCGGGGGCGCCTGGATCGTAACTGTCCGCTTCATCGGTATGTGCGCAGAGAACACGTCGCGGTACGGGCTGAGAACGTCGCCTTCGTCAAGCACCTGGAGAATATCGGCCTCAGTCGCCGAGCTTTCGAGGCTCACGTGGTAGCGGACCTCGTTGTATCCGGGCCGGGCGAACGACTCTGTTGAGAGCATCCCGGCGATATCAGAGTCGGCCTCGATCTCAACGGTCAGCGAGTTCAGTTCGACACCAAGCCGTGCTATCCGCATCTGATAGCCCATCGGTGATGGTGGTCGTTGAGCGATCGGTGCTGATGCCGAGGCTGGGGTATTTCGTAACAGCTTTCTCGACCCTGTCGATCACGAGCTTAATGCGCTGCTGGCGCTCGCTGCCGGCGAGGGCCTGTTCGTCTGCGGCAACCAACGCGACACCGCATAAGTCCCAAGCGCGCTCTCCTGGGGTGGTCGCCCTCGGTGGATGACTGCTACAACCGTAATGTGACTTGGTTTTCTGCACACACAATCTCAGCATCAACGGTGCCTGTGGCCTCAGCGCGGATCTGGGAGATTCTTACCGATCCGACCTCCCTGGCTGAACTGACGCCGTTGGTGCGATCGATTGAGGCGTCCGGTTCGCAGTGGCTTTGGACACTGAATGGGATCGAGGCACTCGGGATAAAGATCGAGGCGACGTTTACCGAGAGCATGGAATTCACCGAAGGACGCCAGATCGTGTTCGCTCACGATCCACCCAAAGGACGTAAAGAGCGGGCGGCCGTCGACGGCATCTACGACCTCACACCTAGGGGGAAGAAGTCGACCGATCTGCAGGTTGACCTCACGTTGTCAGCACAACTGCCGCTGCCGCGCTTGTCCCGACTTGCAGTGGAACGAATAATGTTGACCACCATGCGAGCAACGGGGAAACAGTTCGCGTCAAACCTCTACGAACGATTGGGCCTCGATCCTTCGGCGGCCACGATTGACGAACTCGCGCTCCCAAAGGATGTAACTGGCAGTCGGAGTGGCTCACCATCGAGATCGACGCAGTGAGAAACATCTGGACCCATCGAGATATCGGAGCGCCCGCAGCAGACGTGTGGTCCCTGCTTGTTGAGCCCGAGCATTGGCCGAGTTGGGGCCCGAGCGTGCGGAGCGCCAAACTGGACGGTCAGCGGATGGAAGCTGGCGGAACGGGCGTTGTCACCACGGTATTCGGTGCCCAGCTGGAGTTTCAGATAACGACCTACGTCGAGGGCTCCCGTTGGGCGTGGAAGGTTCAAGGCATCGACGCCACCGATCACCGAGTTGAGCCGCTCGAGGGCGATCGGTGCCGGGTCAGTTTCGGTGTGCCGTGGGTTGTCGCCCCTTACCAGGCAATATGTGGAATAGCGATGCAACGAATCAAGACGATCGCCGAGAGATCTGAGGCAGGTATATGAAGGTTGCAGTAATCGGAGCTACCGGGTACGTAGGTGGACGACTCGTACCATCGCTTCTCGACGCGGGTCACGACGTGCGATGTGTGGCTCGGACGCCCGAGCGACTAATGGGCTATGAGTGGCGATCAAACGTTGAGGTTATGGCGGCCGACGTCCTTGATCAGGACTCCCTTGATAACGCACTTGCCGGCATAGAGGCCGTCTACTACCTCGTCCATGCCATGGGGCATTCTGGCGACTTCGAGAAGACCGACCGAATCGGGGCCGAGAACACGCGGTTGGCGGCCGAGAATGCGGGAGTCTCAAGAATCGTCTACCTCGGGGGGCTTGGCGAGGATGACCCGGATAGTCTTTCGAGCCATCTCGCCAGCAGACATGAGGTCGGTCAGATCCTGGCGGCCGGGACCATTCCCGTCACTGAACTCCGAGCTGCGGTCATCATCGGTTCTGGTAGCGCGTCGTTCGAAATGCTTCGCAATCTTGCTGAAGTACTTCCCGCCATGATCTGCCCGAGGTGGGTCACGTCGACCAAATGCCAGCCGATCGCCATCGCCGATGTGTTGCACTATCTCGTGGCTGTGCTCGACTTGCCCAGCACCGAGAGCTCGATTTATGAGATCGGCGGCCCCGATGTGTTGACCTACAGGGACATGATGGACCGCTACGCAGTTTGTGCCGGTTTGCGACCCCGACTCATCGTTCCGGTGCCGATCCTGACGCCGCGTCTCTCGTCTCACTGGGTGAACTTGGTGACGCCACTTCCTTATGGGTTGGCCCGCCCCCTTGTCGACAGTCTCATCAACGACGTCGTGGTGAGTCCGGAACGCGATATTCGTCGCGTGATCGACCATGACCCCTACACCCTCGACGACGCCATTAAACGAGCCTTGGTCGTGGTGGGCGACCTTCAGATACAAACCAGTTGGATGGACAGCGCTCCGATCGGCACGGCAGCCTCACCGATGCCCCAAGATCCTGACTGGGCCGGCGCCACCATCTACGAAGACGTTCAGGAGGTCACCACAACAAAAAGCGCCGACGCACTCTTCGCAACGGTCTCGGGTCTTGGTGGCGAGCGAGGCTGGTATGTGGCCAATGTGCTCTGGACGCTAAGAGGTTGGCTCGACAAAGTGATCGGCGGTGTCGGTATGCGACGCGGCCGACGGCACCCCGACGAGTTGCGTGTTGGTGATGCTCTCGACTTCTTCAGGGTGGAGGCCTACGAACCCGCATCCCTCCTCAGACTTCGAGCAGAGATGAAGGTGCCCGGCGATGCCTGGCTGGAATGGCGCATAATTGAAACGTCGGCCGGCGAGACACGACTGCGGCAGCTGGCGCGGTTCCATCCAAGAGGTATTACCGGAAGGGCCTATTGGTGGGTGCTGTTGCCGATTCACAAGATCATGTGGAAACAATTGGCTTTACGAATTGTGAGAAGCACCGAACCCGCGGCTGGGTGAGTGGATCGCGATCACCATGACCAAAGCCAAGACAAAGCCATCGGCGTCGGGCGATGCAACCAAGGCCCGCATTGTCCAAGCAACGCTGACCACGCTCACGCAAGAAGGCATTGTCGGAACCAGTGCACGGTCTATTGCCCGTGTGGGTGACTTCAACCAAGCGCTGATCTTTTATCACTTCGGCTCCGTCGACAATGCCATCGTCGCCGCCGTCTCAGAGATGGGTACCCGGCGCGTTCAGACTCACCGCGCCGAACTCGAACAGGCAACGTCGCTGCTTGAGCTAGTCCGTATCGCCCGTCGGTTGCATGAAGACGACACGACCAGTGAAAACATGACAGTGCTCGCCCAAGCATTCGCCGGAGCCACCGGGAACGATGAGATGGGCCCCAAGCTCTACTCCGCTCTCGAACCGTGGAGTCACATGCTCGCTGAAACAATTGACAAGGTGCTCGGCGATTCTCCAATCGCCCAGATCGTGACGAATCACCAAATCGCCGACGCCATGAGCGCGCTCTTCTTGGGCATCGAGCTCCTCGATGATCTCGACCCGAGCCGCAAACACGCAGAAACGATGTTTGACTCGATGGAGTCAATGGCCGAGCTACTCGGTCCGTTTCTGCGGTGACGCAAACCCTTGGTGGATGCCAATCGGGTGTGGGATACTCCTAGCAGGATCAGGCCCGGAGGGCGCCATGAGCATCGAGACGGTCAACGTGATGTTTACCGATCTAGTCGACTCGACGGCCTTGTTGTCGCGGCTGGGGGAGGAGCGAGGCGAGGAGGTGCGGCGCGAGCATTTCGGGTTGCTTCGTGGGGTCGTGGAGCGGTCCGGAGGACGCGAAGTGAAGAACCTCGGCGACGGGTTGATGGTGGCGTTCTCGAGCACGACCGACGCGGTGTCGGCGGCGGTAAGGATGCAGCAGGTGTTCGATCGACGGAACCGGCGGGCGAGCGCCGACGCGTTGCTGGTGCGGATCGGAATCTCATGTGGTGACGCCGATGTGGAGGAGGGCGACTACTTCGGGCTGCCGGTGGTGGAGGCGGCCCGCCTGTGTGGAGCGGCCGACGGTGGGGAGGTCGTTGTAACGGAGTTGGTGCGGATGCTGGCGGGGACGCGGGGCGGTCACACGTTCACCGCGATGGGTGGTCTCGCGCTAAAGGGATTGGAGGACCCAGTTGAGGCGTATCGCGTCGAGTGGGAGGCCAGTGATGCCGGACAAGAGACGCCATTGTTGCCGCCCCGACTGGCCGCGGCTCAGGAGGCGAATTTTGTGGGCCGCAACAGCGAACGCGAGCGTCTGGAAGCGGCCTGGCAGGCGGTAGTCGGCGGGGTCGAAGGTCCGGTTGGGATCGGTGTGGTGTTGGTGTCCGGTGAGCCGGGGATTGGGAAGACGACATTGTCGGCCCAGTTCGCCGCCGATGTCTGCGACCATGGCGCCGTCGTCGTGTACGGGCGATGTGATGAAGACCTCGGGATTCCGTACAAACCGTGGGTGGAGGCTCTTAACCAGCTGGTGGCGCGGTTACCCGACGAGCTCCTGGAGGCGCACGTCGCTGAGCGGGGCGGCTCGATCGCTCGGCTGATCCCGGGACTCGCCCGGCGCCTGGGGATCAGAGTGACTGAGTTCGGTGACGGCGACTCTCAGCGGTTCGTGCTGTTTGCGTGCGTCGCCGATCTTCTGGCCCGTGCCGCTGAGGACTGTGCGGTGCTGGTCGTGCTCGATGACCTGCACTGGGCGGATCAGGCGACGGTGCAGTTGCTGCGCCACCTGGCCACGGCGGGGAACCCGATGCCGGTCGGGGTGTTGGGGACGTTCCGTGACTCCGACATTGGCCCGTCACATCCGCTGACAGATGCGCTGGCCACGCTGCATCGCGACGGTCGGGTCGAGCGGATTTCCTTGCAGGGGTTCAGCGACGACGAGCTCTTGGCATTGCTGGAGGGTTTCGCTGGGCACGCGATGACCGCCGACGGAGTGACGCTGCGCGACGCAATACTGGCCGAGACCAGCGGTAACCCGTTCTTTGCGGTCGAGGTCCTCCGCCATCTGGCCGAGACCGGCGCGATCTACCAGGATGACGGCGGACGTTGGACGTCGACCGCCGACGTGCAATCTGCAGGGTTACCAATCAGCGTGAAGGAAGTGGTGGGGCACCGGCTCGCCGGCCTGGGCGCCGAGACCCAACGTGTGCTGTCGTTGGCTGCGGTCATCGGCCGCGACTTCGACGTGCCCCTGCTGGCGCGGGTGGCCGACGTCGACGAGGACGCGCTGATTGAACTGTGCGATGCTTCGGTGTCTGCTGCGGTGCTTGCGACCACCGACGACCCTAATAGCTACACCTTCGCCCACGCCCTGATCGCCCACACGCTTCACGACAGACTCTCACCGGCCCGGCGTGCGCGTGCGCACAGGGCCGTGGCCGAGCAACTCGAGGCGCTGGTGGGCGATGACCCGGGTGACCGTGTCGGTGAGCTGGCCCGCCACTGGATGGTGTCCACGGCCCCGGCCGACATTGCCAAGGCGTTGCACTACGCAACCGCGGCCGGTGCCCGTGCCCTGGGCCAGTTGGCACCCGACGAGGCGCTGCGCTGGTACGGCGACGCCAACGAGCTCGTCGAGCGTCACGGCAGCGATGACCGCCAACGAGTCGACGTCCTCCTCGGGCTTGGCATCGCCCAACGCCAGTGCGGCGTCGCAGAGCACCGTCAGACTCTGCTGAACGCAGCCTCGCTGGCCGACCGCATCGACGCTGTCGATCTGCTCGCACAGGCCGCTCTCGCCAACTCCCGCGGGTTTGCGAGCGACATCGGGAACACTGACGAGGAACGACTGGCGGTGATCGAACGCGCCATCGAGCGGCTTGGCGACACAGACCTGGCTCTAAGGGCCGAACTCCTTGGACTGGCTGCTGCCGAACGCTTCTACGCCGACGACCTCCCAACCCGGGTCGCGCTCGCCGACGAGGCGGTGCGCACGGCGCGTCGTAGCGGCGATCCACAGGCACTGATCCGGACGCTGATGCTCACCCTGTACGTCATCAAGGCCCCGTCGACACTGGACAAGCAGAGCAAGTGGCTAGACGAGGCGAGCCGTCTCGCCGAGGCGTCGGGCGATCCGGCCTACCGCATGTTTGTTGCCGTAATGCGCGTGTGGCTCGCGCTGGAGGAGGGCAACTTCGCCGCCCTCCGGTCAGGCCGCATCACCGTCGACGAGCTCTTCGATCTGGTGCCCTCGGCCTACGAGCGCTGGATGAACCAGAACTGGAAGGTGGTGACCGCCATTCTCGCCGGTGAGCTCGGCGACGCCGAGCGACTGGCAGGCGAGAACCGGACCTACGGGGAACAGATCGGCCAACCGGACGCCGCCACCTGGTTCGGCGCGATCCGCATCGGCATTCGCGGTCACCAAGGCCGCCTCCACGAGCTCATCCCCCAGATCGAACAGGCACTCGTCCACTCCCCGGGGCTGTCCATCTACCGGGCAGTGCTGGCTGACGCATGCGCCCGCAGTGACGACCTACGCGCTGCCGCAGCGCACCTCGGAGCGGACCGGGCTGGAGGGCTGACCGTGCGCGAAGACATGGCATGGGCGACCGCCCATGCCTCCTGGACGAATGCTGCGGTGCTCGTCGGCGACACCGCTACCGCCGAGCTTCTTCACGACCGGCTCCAACCTCACCACGCTCAAGTGATCTGCCTCGGGGGTGTCGGGGTCCAATGCGCCGTCGCCCACTACCTCGGCATGCTCGACCACCTTCTCGGCCGTCACGAATACTCCGAGCGTTGGTTCGAGGAGGCTATGGCCATCCACGACGGCATGGAATCGCCTCTCCTGGTCGCCTACACCGATGCCGCGTGGTCCGCGCTCCTCGCCGACCGTGACCGGGGCGACGACCGCCAGCGGGCCCGAGTGATGGCCGAAAGAGCAGTCCATGTCGCGACCGCTGGCGGCTACGGTTACATCCAATCCGACGCCGAGGCGGTCCTGGCCCGTCTGCCCTGACTGTGCTTGTCGCTCAGAATCGCTGACTCAAGTTGAGGCGGCGATCAGGTACGTTGATCAGATGATCGAACATGCAAATGATCGGGTGGGGAAGAACGATAAGTTTGATTACGACGTCATCGTGATCGGCAGCGGTTTCGGCGGCAGTGTCAGCGCGCTCCGACTCACTGAAAAGGGCTACCGCGTCGCGGTGCTCGAGGCCGGGAAGCGTTTCTCGGCTGACGACTTTCCGAAGAGCAACTGGAACCTCCGCAAGTTCTTGTACATGCCACGTATCGGGATGAAGGGCATCCAACGCCTCCATCTTCTGAGCGATGTGCTCGTCCTTTCCGGTGCAGGCGTTGGTGGTGGATCGCTGGTCTACGCCAACACGCTCTACGAACCATTTGACGCCTTCTACAACGATCCGCAATGGAGCGGAATTACTGACTGGAAGGACGAACTCTCGCCGTTCTACGACCAGGCGAAACGCATGCTCGGCGCTACCTCGGCACCAGACAACTCGCCAAACGACGACGTCATCCGACAGATCGGCGAACGAATGGGCGTCGCTGATACGTATCGTGCAACCGATGTCGGCGTGTACCTGGGGCGCCCGGGCGAAACCGTTGCCGACCCCTACTTCGGAGGGGCAGGGCCAGACCGAACCGGCTGCATCCAATGCGGTGGCTGCATGGTGGGCTGTCGCCACAACGCGAAAAATACCCTTGATCAAAACTATCTGTTTCTGGCCGAGCAGGCGGGTGCGGAGGTGCATGCTGAGCAGCGCGTAGTCGACCTCGTCGCGCTCGTCGACGGCGGCTACGAAGTCCACTCCCGACGACCTGGCCTGCGTAACGGCTCGATTCAACGGCGAACTGCTGAACACGTCATCTTCTCGGCTGGGGTTCTTGGCACCGTCGGGCTCCTCGCCGACCTAAAGGAGCGCGGTCGACTCCCGCAGCTGTCGCCGCGCCTCGGCGAACTCGTGCGGACCAACTCGGAGTCCATCTCGGGAGCGAGTGGCCTCAAAGTCACCGATACCGACTACTCCCAAGGCGTTGCTATCAGCTCGTCGGTTTATCCGAACGAGCACACTCATATTGAGGGTGTCAGATACCCCGCAGGATCGAACGCGATGGCGTTGCTGTCGACCATCCTTGTGAGCGGCGAAGGCCGTTTGCCGCGTCCCGTGCGGTTCGCTGGTCAGATCCTTGTCCACCCGATTCGGTTCTTGCGGAGTTTGTCGGCTCGTCGCTGGTCCGAACGCAGCGTCATCTTGCTGGTGATGCAGAGTCGTAACAACAGTATCAACCTTCGCTGGAAGCGCGCCCGTAAGGGCGGCGTAAAGCTCCGCTCCGAGCAAGGCACGGGTGAGCCAAATCCGACCTTCATTCCCGAAGCCGAAGACGCAGCCCACCACGCTGCTGACGTCATGAAGGGGCAGCCGTTCGGTGGGTTCAACGAGGCGCTCCTTGACACGCCCGTTACGGCGCACATTCTTGGTGGCTGCGTCATCGGCGAAGATGAAGCAACGGGAGTCATCGACGCGTATCAACGTGTGTTCGGTCATACCGGGTTGCACGTCGCCGATGGATCGGCCATCAGCGCCAACCTAGGAGTCAACCCATCGCTCTCTATTACGGCCCAAGCGGAGCGCGCGATGTCGATGTGGCCGAACCGGGACGAACCTGACCAGCGGCCACCACTCGGTGAGCGGTACCGACGGATTGATCCGGTAGCACCAAACGAACCAACCGTTCCACAGTCAGCCCCGGCTGCGCTCACGTGGTGAGTTTGTCAGGACGTTCTATCGAGCCGTCATTCGCACGTACTTCAGTTCTCGACGAGGTCGAGGCCGTATTGTGAAACTGTGTCAAGCAACGCGTCGACGTCTGGCTCGAGGACTGCGGGGTTCATGAACAACAGACGGAACGTGTTGAGGCCCTCGATGGGCTGAAAACCCATCATGGCTGTCCCTTCTAGTTGCATTCGCACCTTTATCTTCGGCGGGAGTTCGTGGAGTTCTGCGTGGTGCTCGGACGAAAGTGTTCGGATCGCCTCGGGTGTCAGCGAGAGTGGCCGCATGCTTGGTGGAATCCAACCAAATACGACGTTCGTGAACGTTCCGGCGACCGGTTCGTACTCGCCACTTGACGAAGCGATTCGAGCTCGTGCATGATCAGCCATCTTGACTGCGTGATCTATCCGGGCGGCGAAGCCAGCATCGCCGTGATGCTTCCAGGCCAACCACAACTTGAGCACGTCGATTCGCCGAGCGCATTGAAAGGTCCGGTCACCAGAATCGTACTCGGCGTTGAGTTTGTCGGGCTGGAAGAGGTAGTCGGCGTGTCCGGCGAAACAAGGCGCCAGCAGTTCAGGCTCGCGAACGAGGAGCGCAGTGCACTGCTGGGTCATGCCCATCATCTTGTGCAGATTCCAGACGAACGAATCTGAACGCTCCACCCCATCGAGCAGGTGGCGGTGGGATGGCGAGAACAGAGCCGAACCGCCGTAGCACCCATCGACGTGCAGCCACACCCCATGAGCCTCGGCGATGTCGGCGAGCGCGTTGAGGTCGTCGAAGGCCGAGGTGACGGTGGTTCCCGACGTTGCGATGATGGCGAAGGGGACCTCGCCTGCGTTGAGCGAATCGACCACCGCATCTTCCAGAGCTGCTGGCAAGATGGCACCGTTGTCGTCGGAACTGACCTTGATCACGGCGTCGATTCCGATGCCCATCAGTGCGGCCGACTTCGTGGTGGCGTAATGGCCGGCGTCGGACACAAAGACGGTTAGTCGCTCACCGGTCGCGCCTGTCTGTCGCACATCGGGTCGAAGCCGATGCCGTGCCAACTGTAAGGCATAGAGCGTGGCCGATGACCCCCCTGGACAGAACAGGCCAGGTGGCAGGGTGGGTAACACCTCGCCATCATCGTTGAGGTAGCCGGCGATCCGACCCAGCTTCGAAAGAACCGCGCTCTCCATGAGTGTGAACACGGGAGCCGCCTCGAACGTGGCACCAGTGGTGTTGAGCGCGGCACCCAGCCAATCGCCAACGACCGACACGGGGTCGGGGCCGGCGAAGTTCTGATTCACAAAACGTGGGTGGCTCGTGTGCACCGAGTGCTTGATGACCAGGTCGACGGCAGCGACGATCGCATCGTCGCTATGGGCATCAGCATGATTGTCAAAACCGAGAGAGGCCGAGTTGAGGAACAGTGACTGCAGTTCTGCCGGCGTGGCGAGATCGATAACAGGATCGATGCCACGAGGTGGATCGAGGACATACGACAGAGCGCGGGCAGCGATGCGTTCTTCCAGTGGGTTGTCCATACCGAACTCCTAGAGCCCGGTCGTGTCTACGTCAGAACGCGGACGTCGATGCTCTGGGTCAAACATCGGCTCTGCCCGGACGATAGCCGCGCTGCGGGTCCGCGAAGTGCTCCAACGGCGCCTAGCTGCGGACGGTAAGACGCTCTCGTAGTCTCGGGTCGCGAGGAGAGTGGCTCGGCTTACAGGGCGTCGCCGGGTTGGACGAGGCCCGTCTGATAGGCGAGCACGACAAGCTGGGCTCGGTCGCGAAGGTCCAGCTTCATCATTGCCCGGTTGATGTGAGTCTTCACCGTAAGCGGCGACAAGAAGGCCCGCTCGGCGATGTCCTGGTTCGACAGGCCGTGGGCCGCGAGGGCCATCATTTCACGTTCTCGTTCGGTGAGTGCGTCGAGCGCATCGGGGTCGAAGTCGACGGAGTTCTTGCCGGAGAAACGAGCCAGCAGGGCGCGGGTCGCTTTTGGTGATAGCAAGGCGTCGCCAGCTGCAACCGAACGGATTGCATCGATAAGCTCGGTTGGGCCGACACCCTTGCCGAGGAACCCGCTGGCCCCTGCTTGGACAGCCTGGATGACGTACTCGTCGAGCTCGAATGTTGTGAGAACGATGACCTTCACGCCAGCGAGATCTTCGTCGGCACTAATTGCTCGTGTCGCGGCTAGACCATCGAGTCCTGGCATTCGTATGTCCATGAGCACAACGTCGGCTCGTGTAGAGCGCAGGATATCGATGGCGGCCTGGCCGTCTTCGGCTTCTCCAACCACGGCGAGGTCCGGAGCACTGTCGATCAGGGCTCGGAAGCCTGCTCGGATCAAGGCTTGGTCGTCAGCGAGGACCACGCGAATCAAGTCGGGGACTTCCTGGTTCTCTTGCGCGGTCATTCGTTTTCCTTGGCAGGGATCGTCGCCGTGATTTCGAACTCTTCGCCGTCGCGAGCGGTACTTGTCTTCAGGGTGCCGCCAATGGCTTCGACCCGTTCTCGCATACCAATCAGGCCGAAGCCATTCCCAATGCTGTCGACAACGCTGGTCGGATTGGCAACTGCGATTTGGAGGCCGTGGTCATTGAACCGGAGCGCCAGCGTTGCGGTGCCATCGCCGTGCTTGTGTGCGTTGGTCAGGGCTTCCTGAACTACGCGGTAGGCGGTCAACTCGGCCAGACCCGACATGGGACGAAGGGCTCCTGAGGTTTCAGTTCGGATTGCGAGCCCGCTGGCGGCGAACGAGGAGACCAGGTTGTCGATGGCAGCGAGGTCGGGAGTAGGTGAGGTGGGTTCGTCGACCTCGTCTGCGGACCGCAATACGCTGAGTAGTTCGCCCAGTTGATCGATCACAGTTGCGGCTGCGCTCCGCACTACGTCGAGTGCTTCGCCAGCGGCAGGTTGGTCCGATTCCATGAGGTGGCCCGCCACTGCCGACTGCACATTGATGACGGCGATGTGGTGCGCGACGAGGTCGTGCACGTCGCGAGCAATTCGTAGCCGTTCCTCGACGATCCGTCGCTTTGCCTCGAGTTCTCGAGACTCTTCGGCTCGTAGCGCTCGCTGCTCTGCGGAGGTGACGCTTTCTCGGGTCGATCGAAGTGCTGCGCCGGCGGCTGCAGCGAAAGCCGGCCATGCGATCGAGGCCAATCCGGCGCCGCCAAAGGCACTGGCTTGAAGGGACAGAGTTACTATCAGCAAGAAGGAGGCGGTGGTAGCCGCACCGGCGACGATTGCTGTTCGCCGATCGAATCGTTGTGCAACGTTGAACAGCAAGACAAGTGCAACAGGCAACAGAAGGTTCGGACGCTCGGTCGCCGCTACGACGCCTGCCGCGGCGGTAACTGCCACCGCAAGTGTTTGGAGGGGGTAGCGGCGTCGCAACAGTATCACGGCAGTCGCGACCACCAGGGCAACCCATTCGGTTGCCTCGAACGCGCCCTGGCCCCTCGCTCCGCGACCAACGAAGCCACCGATCACGACGGTGACCAGGATTGCATCGACCAGCCACTCGGGGATCCGCCACGGCAGCAGCCGCACCATGGTTGGATGCGGCTGCACGTTCATCCTTGCGAGGGTATCGGTGCGCTTCAGGCGATCAAGCATCACGCCGGGTCAGTGAGATCGCGGCAGCACCGACGATTACGATGACCCATGCGAGGAGCACGGCGACACCTGAGCCGGTCGACAGCACTTCACTACCGGAACCGATGCCTTGCACAGCGGTTGCCGCATTGCTGGGGAGGATCTTGCTTAGTGGATCGCTGATCGAGGATGGCAGCAAACGGACCATCAGCGGTGCAATCATCAACATGGTGACAACCACTCCAGCGCCGGCGGCCGTGCTGCGCAACAAGAAGCCAAGTCCAATGCCGATCATGCCGATGACGGCGCCGTAGAAGGCGGTGCCGACGAGGGCCTGAAGGACGCCTTCGCTACCCAGAGATAGGGTAGCGAAGCTTGCTGGCACGAGGGCCTGCCCAGCGAAGAAGGCGAGGACTGCGGCCACGAAGGCGGCGACGAACACGAGCGCTCCGTAAACGATTGTCTTGGCTGCCAAGACTCGCAGTCGCTGCGGCGCGGCGCCGAACCAGGTACGTATGAGGCCGGTTTGATACTCACCAGCAACGAGTGACACACCGAGTATTGCGATGATGATCTGGCTGAGGTTGAAACCGCCGAGACTAAGCGACAGAGCATCTTGACTGAGGCGGTCTGGCCCCGTTCCACTACCGGCGAGCGAGGAGAACAACGCCCCAAAGCCAACGGTAGCTGCGGCTGCCCCGCCGAGTGCGAAGATGTTGGTTCGCACGGTGCGGAACTTGAACCATTCGGATGAGATGAGGCGACGGAACGTCACCCGGTTCGATGTGGCCCCGGATCTGTGGGTTGGGGTGGCGGACGATTCAGTGATTTCGTTTATTGGGGGAGTGGTGAGGGTGGTGGTCATTGTGGAGTCCTTTGTTGTCTGGTTTGCGTTATTGGCAGGCGAATGCGCGTTATCGACGATGGTCATCAGGCGGCCTCTGCGGTGAGTGAATGGGCGCTGTACTCGACGGCGTGACTGGTTAGTTCCATGAATGTCTGCTCGAGGGAGCTGCGGCGAGTTGTGAGCTCGGACAATGCGATGGAGTTGGTGGCGGCAATTCGCCCGATCTCTACGCTGCCCAAGCCGGTGACTGCGAACGCCTCCCCGGCTTCGGAAGTAATGGAGACACCGTCTCGAGCGAGCAGCGTGCGCATGGTGTTGCCGTCGTCGGCTCGAACGAGCACACTCGACTCGGCTCCCATGGCAGCCAGTTCGGTAGCCGAGACATCGGCGATCAGCTTGCCCTGGCCGATGATCACGAAGTGTTCAGCCGTGAGGGCCATTTCGCTCATCAGGTGGGAGGAGACAAGCACGGTCCGACCTTCATCGGCGAGGTCCTTGAGCAGGTGGCGGATCCAAAGAATCCCCTCAGGATCGAGACCGTTTACTGGTTCATCAAGCATGATTGTCTCGGGGTCGCCAAGGAGGGCTGAGGCGATGCCAAGACGCTGACTCATGCCGAGTGAGAAGCCGCCGGCAGCCCGGTCGGCTACGTCGGACAGGCCGACCATGTCGAGGACTTCCTCGACTCGCTGCTTGGATATCCCGGTCGTAGCGGCGAGAGCTCTCAGGTGGTTGCGGCCCGAGCGCTTGGGGTGGACGGCCCTAGCCTCGAGAAGAGCTCCCAACTCGGTGAGCGGGGCCTGCTGGTCGACAAGATTTCGTCCGTTGACCGTTGCCGTGCCACTGGTGGGCCTGTCGAGACCAAGGATCATTCTCATCGTGGTCGACTTCCCGGCTCCGTTTGGCCCGAGAAAACCCGTGACGATTCCTGGTTCGACAGCGAACGTGAGGTTGTCGACTGCGGTGGTTGCGCCGTAGCGCTTGGTGAGGTTCTCTACTTTGATCATGAATTCATCATGAAGAAATGCTCCTCGTTGCGCATCGTCCAGACGCAGGCTTTGTATGTACTGCGGACGCAGTAGCGCCAAGGTAGAACTGAAACTGGGTTCAGTTTTCCTTTCGAGAGCACGGACTACTTCGCAACGCTTGGCCACCCGTATTTCAAGATGCAGGGGAAGTCCATACCCTGGTAGTGTCGGTAAATCGCCCACTTTCGGTGGCCGAATCATCAATAGACGGAGAAGACCCAGTGCCCCTGGTTGCTGCGTATCACCGACCAACCACGCTTGAGCAAGCGTTGGATTTGCTGGCCGAACCGAATCGAGTTGTTCTGGGTGGAGGCACAGTTCTGAATGCAGACCGTGAGCACTCAGACGTTGAGGTTGTGGACGTGCAGGCGCTTGGCTTGGAAACAATCTCGATGGACGCCGATCGGCTTCATCTGGGGGCAACTGCCACCCTGGCTACTGTCTGTGAACACGAACTAGTTCCCGGCGCGTTGCGAGAGATCGCTCGTGACGAGCAACCTTCAACGATGAGGACCTTGGCAACCATCGGCGGAACCGTTGCCGTCGGTGATTCAGAAAGTGTCCTTGTCGCAGCACTTCTTGTGCACGACGCAATCGTCCTGCTAGCCGGTGCAGAGCCAACTCCGCTGGCAGACCTCCTTGCCTCGGGAGTCCCGAAGGGAACTGTCATCAAGGCGGTCACTATCGATCCCAGCGGCAAGACCACCACGGCCGGCACCCGAAGAACGCCTCGTGACGTTCCCATCGTGTGCGCAGTTGCCAGGACATCAACTGCCGGGTCTGTCCTCGCTCTGACTGGCGTCGCTCACTGCCCGGTACTTGCGGATCCCGCTGATCCGACCGCCGGTCTCTCCCCAGAAGGCGATTTCCGGGGATCGACGAACTATCGGCTCGGATTGGCTCGGACGCTCGCGGCACGAGCTATGGAGGCAAAGTGATGAACCCGTCCAGTGGCCAACGGCTCACGATTACGATCGAGCTCAATGGCACGCCGTTAGAAACCGAGATTAACGCCTACGAGTCGTTGCGCGAAGTCCTCCGTCGCCATGGCATGTTCAGTGTAAAATTTGGATCGGGTAGTGGCGAGACGGGCGCCGGTGCAGTTCTCTTCGATGGCCGTCTTGCCAGTAGCGACGTCATCTTGGCGGCCCAGGCCGATGGCCACGCCGTGACCACGGTCGAGTCGTTGAACACCGAGCGCGAGCTTCACCCAATCCAGGCGGCATTCGCGGCAACCGGTGCGATGCAGTCGGGCTACAGCGCCGGAGCAATGATTCTCGGGACCATGGAACTCCTTGGCCGCAACCCAGATCCGAGCGAGGCGCAAATCAGAGACATGCTGTCTGGCATTCTTGACCGAGAGACCGCCTACGTGAAGCCGGTTGAGGCCGTGAAACGAGCTGCAGCGGTGCTGCGGGGCGAGGCCACAGTGCCCTTTGTACCTCTCGTCCTCGAAGCCATGACCGACGGCACCAACTCGGTTCCTTACGACGCCAAGAACCCAGCGCCCGATGCTGCACAATCTGTGCCTCGCCTGATCCTGTCCGAAGATGTTCCCGAGATGGCGGTGGTTGGCAAACCAGAGATCAAGGTCGATGCGGTCCGACTCGCCAAGGGCAACAAGGCGTTCACCGACGACATCGAACTCAGGGGAATGCTGTTTGCCAAAGTGCTCAGGAGTCCGCATGCCCACGCCAACATTGTTGACATTGATGACAGTAAGGCCGTTGCGCTGCCGGGGGTACACAGCGTGCTCCACTACAAGAACACGCCTCGGATCAAGTACGCGTCGGGTGGGCAGAGCTGGCCAAACCCGCATCCGTACGACCAGGTCAGTTTCGACAACAAGGTCCGCCATGTCGGTGATCGGGTGGCAGCAGTCGCGGCCGAAACAGTCGAGATCGCAGAAGAGGCACTCAGCCTGATCGATGTCACGTATGAGGTGCTTCCCGCGGTCTTCGACGAACTGGAGGCAATGGCCCCGGAAGCGCCCCTGATCCATGACGAGGACGACACCGAGGAGATCTTTGACCCCAAGCGAAACCTTGTCCATGAGATCAAAGCCCAACGGGGCGATGTTGAGGCAGCGCTGGCCGAAGCCGATCATGTCTTCGAGCAGACGTTTCGGGTGCATCAGGTGCAGCCATGCCCGATCGAACCGCACATCTCAATTGCGTGGCTCGACGAAGACGAGCGCATGGTCATTCGCACCGCCACCCAAGTGCCATTTCATACCCGACGTATGGTTGCCCCTCTGATCGGAATGGAGATCAAGGACATCCGTGTCATAAAGCCGCGTATCGGTGGCGGGTTCGGGGCAAAGCAGGAGATGTTGATCGAGGACATCGTTGGCCATTTGGCTATCGCCACCCGTCGCCCGGTACGGCTCGAGCTCACCCGCGAGGAGGAGTTTGAGGCAAGCAGAACCCGCCATCCACAGACCATCACCTATCGCACTGGTGTCTCTAAGGACGGCGAACTGACTGCGCAGGACATGTACGTGGTTGGCAACACCGGGCCGTACGGGACTCACGGCTACACCGTGCAAACGGTTTCGGGGCTGCGGGGCCTCAGCCAATACAACGCACCGAACAAACGCTTTCACTGCGACGTCGTCTACACCAACATCGCTGTTCCAGGGGCATACCGAGGGTACGGCGCCCCCCAGGCCGAGTTCGCCCTTGAAGCTCACATGGAAGACATCGCACTCGCGCTCGGCATGGACGCCATCGAGTTCCGCCGCAAGAACTGGGTAACCGTTGGGTCCGAGATGGACATCGCACCTCACCTCGGCGAACGAGCCGTCGTTGAGGGTGAGCTTGACGAGTATCCCAGAGTGATGAGTTCAGGTATCGAGGAGTGTGTTGCCCAGGGTCTTCGAGAGATTGGATGGCACCGGCGATCGGACCCCGAATGGGTAGCACCCCCTGATCGGCCGAACATCCGCCGCGGCATTGGTTTCGCATTCTGTATGCACGGCTCGGGAATTCCGTTCCTAGACATGGGTGGATGCAGCATCAAGCTCAACGACGATGGCTCATTCAACATGTTGGTTGGCGCCACTGACCTTGGAACCGGCGCTGACACCGTGCTGGGCCAGATTGCGGCCGAAGTCCTTGGGGTGCGACTTGAGGACATCATTGTGTACTCATCGGACACCGACATGACTCCGTTCGATACGGGTGCCTACGCGAGTTCCACAACGTACATTTCGGGGACTGCGGTCATGCAGGCCGCAGAGATAGTTCGAAAACGGTTGAAGGAACGCGCTGCGATGCTTCTCGGCATTGACGAACCGTGCACCATCGAATTGCGTGACCGTCGGGCGTATGGCCCTGACGGTTCATCGGTCAGCCTGGAGGAAGTCGCTCTCGACTCTCTGCACTGGCAGGACCAGGAGCAGATCATGGGACAGTCGTCGTTCATGTCGCCTGACTGCCCTCCGCCATTCGCAGCCCAGCTGGTGGAAGCCGAAGTCGACGTTGAAACCGGACAGGTCACGGTGATCAAAATGGTCATGGCGGTTGACTGTGGCGTTGCGATCAATCCGATCACGGCCAGCGGCCAAGTAGAGGGTGGCATGGTGCAGGCTCTGGGCTATGCGCACTGCGAAGAGTACGCCTACGACGACGCCGGCCGGATGTTGAACACCTCCTTCGGGCCGTACAAGATCTACCGTGCCGACGAGATGCCAGAAACGGTTGTGTACCTGGTGCAGACAATGGAAGACAGCGGCCCGTTTGGGGCCAAGGCAGTCGCCGAGATTCCGAAGGATGGGGTTGCACCTGCATTGCGGAACGCCATTCTGAACGCGACTGGCGTGGCCATCAACGACCTCCCCTTCACTCCAGAACGGGTTTGGGCCGCCCTACAGAAGCCGTGAGCCGGTTGCGCCAACTCTGCTCTCAGGTCGGCGACACGGCATGATCGCGGAACTTGCTGCGGCTATCGCCCGAGGCGAGCGTGCGGTTCTTTGCACCGTGGTTCGGACTCGGCGTTCGGTGCCTCGTCGGCCCGGATCGAAGATGCTGGTCTTTGCCGACGGACGGATCCAGGGAACTGTCGGCGGAGGCGAAATGGAGCACCGAGTACGACTCGAGGCCGCAGAGGCTCTTCGGGACGGGGCTCCGAGGCTTGTGAGCTATTCCCTTCTCGACCCCACGGCCGGCGACCCAGGTGTGTGCGGGGGAGAAACCGAGATCTATTTGGAGCCATTCATGCCGAAACCCATCCTCTATGTCGTCGGCGCCGGCCATGTGGGCCGCGCCGTCAGTGACCTCGCTCAGTGGCTGGGGTTTCGGACCGTCGTCTGGGATGACCGATCCGAAGTCATCGACGATGCAGAACACGCCGACGCAACACTCACCGGGCCAATCACCGCTGCAATCGAGGTCGAGCCGGTCACTGCGGACACCTCGGTCGTGGTCGTGACTCGCAACGTGAAGCTAGACCTGGAGATCCTCCCGCCACTACTCAAGACACCGGCTCGCTACATCGGTCTCATGGGGAGCACGCGGCGATGGGATGCCACCCGACAGGGCCTCGCTGATCAGGGGATCGAGCCCACCGAGCTTGACCGGATCCACGCCCCGATCGGTGTTGAGATTCAAGCCGAGACGCCCGAGGAGATCGCGGTCAGCATCATGGCCCAGGTCATCGCCGACCGCCGTGGGGGCTGAAAGGTGCGAGATGTGCTTTGTGTTCTGCGAGGCGGTGGCGATATTGCCACTGGCATCGCCTGGCGCTTGAGCCGGGCTGGCGTTTGCATCATTGTGACTGAACTTCCCAACCCCCAAACCGTCCGCCGGAGCGTGGCTCTTTCGTCGGCTGTGCATGAGGGCCGGGTTGATGTTGAGGGCCTTATCGGCCAGCTCGTATTGTCGGCAGCCGAGGCCATTGAGGTGGCTCGCTCTGGTTCAGTGGCCGTCCTCGTGTCGCCCGGCCTACCTTCGATCAACGCCGACGTCGTCGTCGACGCCCGACTGGCGAAACGCAACATCGACACAACGATCCAAGATGCCCCGCTTGTGGTGTGCATCGGGCCAGGATTCGCTGCCGGCGTCGACTGCCACGCAGTTGTGGAATCGCAGCGGGGTCACCATCTTGGTCGGGTCTTCTGGCATGGCGCCGCCGCTCCGAACACCGGTGAACCTGGTGTCATTGGCGGGCGTGGGGCCAGCCGTGTACTCCGTGCTCCTGCGGACGGACAGGTCAATTGGCAGATCGAAATCGGGGCGTCGGTCCAAGAGAACGAGCTCTTGGGTTCGGTCGGAGGAGCAGATCTCAGGGCACCGTTCGATGGCATGGTTCGCGGTCTCATCCGTCCCGGAACCACAGTGGGGGCCAGACTGAAGATTGGTGATGTGGATCCCCGGATGGAGGCCTCGTTGTGTCACGAAATCAGCGACAAGGCACTCGCTGTAGGCGGTGGGGTTCTCGAAGCCGTGTCGGCCTACCGATCGGGGGTTGCCCCTCAACCCAGAAGCCCGTCGTGATTCGTATCTCCGAACTTGCCACTGCTCTGCACCTGGGTGGCCATGAGCTGCTGTCATTGGTTGGTGGCGGTGGAAAAACAACCAGCCTCTTTGCTCTCGGAGCACAGTTGCCGGGTACGAGAATTATGACCACTACGACCAAGATGGGGCGAGATGACACCGGCGGCAATACGGTCCTGCTGTCCCCATCCGATGAAGAACTTCGCGCCGTGTTGCGAGATCGCGGATCCGTACTTGCCTGGCAGGCCAACACAGCTCACAAGGCAATCGGGCTGTCAGCACAGGCGTGCGACCAGTGGTTCGATCTGGCCGATCACGTCATTGTCGAGGCCGACGGATCCCGGAAGCGGCCGTTCAAGGCCCCTCAGCCGTTTGAGCCTGTGATTCCAAGTCGCACGACGATGGTCGTGGCATGCATCGGCGCCAGCGCTTTGGGGCGGGTGATCGCCGACCAGTGTCAACGACCGCTACGGGTTGCAGCGATTGCTGGCTGTTCGCCGTACCAGCGGCTGACTCCTGCTCGAGCAGCTGCGGTGATCCTAAGCCCTCGCGGTTCGCGCAAGGGGTGTCCGCCTCAGGCGAGGTTCGCCGTGGTCGTGCACAACGTGACGCCAGACTCGACATCATTCGTCGAGGAGCTCGCAGAAGCCCTCGCCGGGGATGCACCGGTGATCGCTGTGAAGCCGTTTACCGACCTTGAGGGCACGCCGCAGTCAAAGGGGTGACTCGCCCACAGGGGCCGAGGATGTCCTCCCCACCGTCACAGCACTAGTGCCGCTAGCCGGCTCGCAGCGACTGTTTGGGGAAACGTTTGGCGAAGACGCGCGAGACTCTGTCTCACTCGTATCGAAGCCGAGCTACGAGGATCGGAGAACGGGGGCTAGCCACCGGGCGGCTTCTTCAACTGGCATACCCTTTCGGGTGGCATAGTCCTGTAGTTGATCTTCGCCAACGACCCGCACGCCGAAGTAGCGGCTTTCGGGGTTGGCGAAGTAGAGGCCGCTGACCGATGCCGCTGGTGCCATAGCGAAGGACTCGGTCAACTCGATTCCGATTCGGTCGGTGGCTTCGAGCAGCTCGAATATGGTGCGCTTCTCGGTGTGGTCGGGGCACGCCGGGTACCCGGGTGCAGGTCGGATGCCCTCGTAGCGCTCCTTGATCAACTCGTCGTTAGAGAACAGCTCATCGGAGTAGCCCCACAGGTCTGTGCGTACGACATGGTGCATGTGCTCGGCGCATGCTTCGGCGAACCTGTCGGCCAGGGCTTTCACCATGATTGCTCGATAGTCGTCGTGCTCGGCTTCGAAGGCGGTAACGAGTGCCTCTACCTTCGTGCCCGTGGTGACGGCAAACGCCCCGATGTAGTCCTTGAGACCCGATTTGGTCGGGGCAATGAAGTCTGCGAGTGCCCAGTTTGGTCGCGTATCGGCGTGGACAACCTGTTGACGCAAGGTGTGCAATGTCGTCAGCTGGGTGGTGCGGGTGCCGTCGGCGAAGACGGATATGTCGTCGCCGATAGCGTTGGCTGGCCAGAATCCGACGACTGCCTTCGCGTCGATCCAGTTCTCCTCGATCATCTGGTCGAGCATCTGTTGGGCATCGGCGAACAGTTCGCGTGCGGCTTGGCCGACAACCGCATCTTCGAGAATCCTCGGGTAGCCGCCGACGAGATCCCATGCCCTGAAGAAGGGAGTCCAATCAATGTAAGTGCGAAGCGTTTCAAGGCTGATGTTCTCGAAGGTTTGCACGCCCGTAAACGTTGGCTCGACGGGCGAGAACTCACTCCAGGCGATGGGCGTGCGGTTAGATCGTGCGGTATCGATGTCGAGCACTGGGGTCTTCTTGGCCCCCTCGCGGGCGACTCGGACAGCATCGTATTCAGCTCGGATGTTCGCTTTGTACGCTTCGGCGTTCTCACCAAGAAGTTCGCTCACGACACCAACGGCGCGAGAAGCATCGGGTACGTAGATCGTGCTTCCTGAGTAGTGTGGTTCGATCTTGACCGACGTGTGAACCTGGCTGGTTGTCGCCCCGCCGATAAGAAGCGGAACGGTGAACCCATCGGCCTCCATCTGAGTCGCGACTCGGACCATCTCGTCGAGACTGGGCGTGATGAGGCCGGAGACACCAATGACGTCGACGTTTTCGTCGATGGCTGTTTGGAGGATCTTCTCCGGGGGCACCATGACACCGAGATCGATGACCTCATAGTTGTTGCAGCCGAGCACCACGCCGACGATGTTCTTGCCAATGTCGTGCACGTCGCCCTTGGCGGTAGCCATGAGCACCTTCCCGGCGGTTCGGGCTTCGCCGCCTTCGGCTTCCATGAACGGTTCGAGGTGGGCCACGGCCTTCTTCATGACACGAGCGCTCTTGACCACTTGTGGCAAGAACATTTTGCCGGCACCGAAGAGGTCGCCGACCTCGTTCATGCCAGCCATAAGCGGACCTTCGATGACGTGGAGGGTGCGCTCGGCACCTTGACGAGCTTCTTCAGCATCGTCGACCACGTATTCGTCCAGGCCATGGACAAGGGCGTGAATCAGGCGCTCCTCAACGGTGCCCTTCCGCCAAGTCAGGTCGGTGGCCGCTGCTTTAGCCGACGACTGTGCGTCGCTCGCTACTTCGATCAATCGCTCGGTTGAATCGTCACGTCGGTTGAAGAGCACATCTTCGATTCGTTCGCGCAGGTCATCGGGGATGTCCTTGTACACGGGGAGTCGCCCGGCGTTCACGATCGCCATGGTGAGTCCCGCTTGCACTGCGTGGAACAGAAAGACAGTGTGAATTGCTTCGCGCAAGGCGTTGTTGCCACGGAAGGAGAAGGAGAGATTGCTGAGCCCGCCGGACACGTTGACAAGCGGCATGCGCTTCTTGATCTCGCGAGCGGCGTCGATGAAGTCGATGCCGTACCGGGCATGTTCTTCGATGCCGGTCGCGACGGCGAAAATGTTGGGGTCGAAGATGATGTCTTCAGGCGCAAACCCGACCTCGGTCGTGAGCAGGTCATAGGCCCGCTGGCACACGTTGACCTTCTTCTCGAACGTGTCCGCCTGACCATTCTCGTCGAACGCCATGACCACCACTGCGGCGCCATAACGCTGCGCTTCGCGGGCATGTTCGAGGAACTGCTCTTCGCCCTCCTTCATCGAGATTGAATTGACCACCGACTTTCCCTGCACACACTTGAGACCGGCCTCGATGATGCTCCACTTCGAAGAATCGATCATGACCGGCACCTTGGTGATATCAGGTTCGGTGGCGATGAGATTCAGGTAGTGGACCATTGCCTCTTTGGACTCGAGCATTCCCTCGTCCATGTTGATGTCGATGATCTGGGCGCCGTTCTCGACCTGATCGCGAGCAATCGCCACGGCTGCGTCGAAGTCGCCGTTCTTGATCAAGGTCGCGAACTTGGCTGAACCAGTGACATTGGTTCGTTCTCCGACGTTTACGAGCAGCGAGTTCGCGTCGATTGTCATCGGCTCGAGACCAGACAGCCGAGTCGCGGCTGAAATGACGGGAATGGTGCGTGGTGGAGTGGTGGCCGCTCGCTCCGCAATCGCAGCGATGTGTGCAGGGGTCGTGCCGCAGCAGCCACCGATGATGTTGATGTTGCCTGCGCTGAGCATCTGACCGACGACCGGTGCCATCTGGCTCGGCGTCTCGTCGTATTCGCCGAGTTCGTTCGGAAGGCCAGCGTTTGGATGACAGCTGATGTAGGTGTCAGCCACTCGGGACAGTTCGGCGATGTGTCCTTTCAAGTCCTTGGCACCTAGCGCGCAATTGAGGCCGACGGATAGTGGCTTGGCGTGGCTGACCGAGTTCCAAAAGGCTTCAACGGTTTGGCCCGACAGGGTGCGGCCGGAAAGGTCGGTGATCGTTCCTGAGATCATCAACGGGATGTCGATGTCGTGCTCGTCGCGGTATTGCATCACCGCGTAGATGGCAGCCTTCGCATTGAGCGTGTCGAAGATTGTTTCGATCATGATGAGATCGGCGCCACCCTCAAGAAGTCCGTCGAGGGCGTCGGTGTACGCGACTTGTAGCTGGTCAAAGTTGACGTCGCGACGGGCAGGATCGTTGACATCGGGGGAGAGGCTGCACGTTTTGCTGGTTGGTCCGAGCACTCCAACGACCCAGCGAGGGTCTTGGGGAGTCGACGTTTCGTCTGCGATCTGGCGGGCGATGCGAGCACCAGCGACGTTTAGCTCACGGGCGAGGTGTTGGGTGTTGTAGTCGGCCTGGCTGGTCGTCGTGGAGTTAAACGTGTTGGTCGACAGTAGGTGCGCGCCAGCCGCAGCGAATGACCGATGGATATCGGCAATGACATCGGGGCGCGTGAGCGACAGCATGTCGTTGTTGCCGAACAAATCGACGGGGTGATCGCGGAGAATGTCGGCGCGGAAGTCCTGCTCGGTGAGCGTGAGGTTCTGGATACTGGTGCCCATTGCGCCATCAAAGATGAGAACTCGTTTCTTGAGCTGCTCATGCAGCAGCGCGATCCTGTCGGTGCGAGTGGTTTCGACGTGCGACGATGGTTTCGTCATGATACTCGTTTCTCGGAGATGGCGAATGGCTTTATGGCCGTCCAGAGGGTCACGGTCAGCGCTTCCTCACCGGATCCAGGCGGGGGAGGGAAGTGCTGGACAGTGGGCGGGTCGACCTCGCTAGTTGCGCACCAGTCGGCGACCTCGTTGTCGGCAAAGCCGAGGTGCGAGTGGGCATGCTCGGTACGCAAGCGTTCGAGATCGTGGGAAGCGAAGTCGACAATGAGTAAGGTTCCGCCCGGTGAGAGCGCCTGGCCGGCCATTTCAAGGGCGCTCGCCGGGTCGGAAACGAAGTGCAGGACGTGGTGCAACACGACGACGCTCTGCGAGCCGCGGTCGACATCGAGGTCGTAGATATCGCCGTGACGAACTGCGCAATGGCTTAGTCGGTCGTCATCGAGGCGGGCACGAGCAACACCAAGCATCTGGCGGCTGAGATCGATGCCTAAGCCTCGTTTCGTGCGGTCGGCGAAGAGTTCGAGGATGCGGCCAGTGCCGGTTCCAATGTCGAGCACGCTTTCGACGAAAGGTGTCGAGACAGCGGCGAGCATCGCTTCCTCAACCTCGCCCGTCGGCGCGTGCATCTCGCGAAGCTCGTCCCACTCTTCGGCTACTTCAGCGAAGTATTCGGCCGCTCGGTCGGCCCGGTCAGACCGCACTTCTTCAAGCCGGCCTTGGTCTCGCTGAAATGTTGGTGTGGCCAAGTCGATCATCGGTGCGATCGCGGCGAGCAGATCGTTGCCTTCGGCGTAGGAACGGAGCCCGAAGTAGGCGTTCGTGCCTTCGGCATGTCGCTGTAGTAGGCCAGCGTCAGTGAGCAGGCGCAAATGCCGGCTCACGCGGGGTTGGGTTTGGCCGAGGACGGTGCAGATTTCAGAAACCGTGAGCTCGCACGATTCGAGCGCGACAACGATTCGAAGCCGGGTGGGCTCTGCCACTGCCCTCAACTGGTCAATCAGCTCATCCATCAACAGCTCTCAGGTAGACATCTAAACATAAACATATCGTTATGCTTAGAAAAGTCAATAGATTCGAGAGGGTCTTGTCGAGGGCGCCGGTGCCCAGTGTGCGACACTCGGTCATGGAGACACCGACAGAGATCGCCAGCCCCGATGCGTTTGCAAGGGCGCAGTCGATTCACCGTCAAAGCCTGGTACTCGACGCTCACGCCGATGTTGTTCTCGACCCGAGCACTTCGCTGATGCTCGGACCCGATGGGCTATCGCTGGTGGCGCCAGAGAAGCTGGCGGCCGGAGGCGTCGGTGCCGTGGTGATGTGCATTGCAGTCGACTGGGCCCCGCGCCGACCCAAGTACGACTCAATCGGTCGTTCGATGGCCGACGAGAAACTGGCCGCAGTGCGGGCAATGTTGTACGAGCACCCACAAACGCTTGTGCTGGCAACCACTGCCGCAGAGATCACCGATGCTCGCGCCGCCGGTCGCACAGCCATCGTGCTCGGGTTCCAGAACGCTCGGTCACTCCAACGCAACATCGATGCCCTCGATGAGTTCTACGAGGCCGGTTGCCGAGTCTTTGCCCTCATTCACATGGGACACAACGACTACTGCGATTCATCTCGCCCGATCTTCGACAAGTCGACGGCGTCGTATGAACCAACCGAAGAACACGGTGGACTCACTCCGCTCGGCCGCGCTGCAATCCAACGAATCAACGAGCTCGGAGGGATCGTCGATGTCTCCCAGATGTCGAAGGCGGCAACGTTGCAAACGATCGAACTGTCGTTGACTCCGGTGATTGCGAGCCACTCGAACATTCGGGCGATGTCCGACGTAGCCCGCAACCTGTCCGACCAAGAAATCGACAGAATCGCCGAGGTCGACGGTGTCATCCACATCGGCGCATTCGGCCCCTCGTTGGTGGATGCCTCGTCGCCCGAGGCCAGAGCTGGAATCGCCGCGGTTCGTAGCAAGTTCGGGTTAGCCGCGGAGTGCAGCTATCCATACGAGCTCTATTGGGAGCTGGCAGATAACGAGCAGAAGCACGCGTTCCAGATGGAGATCATGGGCGTCATCGGCGCAGGCAGCGTCGCCGACATGGTGCGGCACATCGACTATGTCGTCGAGCGAGTCGGCGTAGACCATGTGGGCATCGGCAATGACTTCAATCATGGGGGCGGCCGGATCGGCGGCCTGCTCGACGCCAGCAAGTCGTTCAACATCACCGCGGCATTGGTCGAGCGAGGATACGAAGCCGACGACCTTGCCAAGATCTGGGGCGAGAACTTCCTCCGCGTATTCAGGACGGTCGAAACGTCTTCGCGGTGACGGTCGGGAGCTGCCTGAGCGTGAACCACAAAAACTGCCGCGGCCTACCTGTGGGGGCATAGGTGCGGAGCCGAAGGGCCGTCTTGGTTACTTGAAAGTCAGTATTTCCGGGGAACGTTTCTCCGTCGGCAGCGACCTCCACGAGCGACCCAGACGAGATTGCGTCGATTGCGTCGTCGAGGTGGGTCCGGGTGAGGTCGAGAGCATCGTTGTCTTCGCCGTTTCCTGCGGCAATGTTGGCGATTACGGTGAGGCCTTGTCGGGTCCGATAGGACTGGGTCACCGTTTGGCCCGCGAGTGGATAGGTGTGCGCTGGGGTTGGGTCGATCCGCGGCCAAACCTTGGTGGTTGTGGCTGCGACGGCTGCTCCGATCGCCGAACCAACGGCTATATCGCTCGGTTTGTGAACACCCGTCGACATTCGTGAATAGACGACTCCGGCCGCCCACCGATGCGATGATGAAGGCGACAGCAAGCCAGAGCCTGGTCATTCGAGCACCTCTCGCCAGCGGGCTTCAATGAAACTGAAGCCCGCGTAGGCCAGCATTGCGACGGCCATCAGGAGTAGGTAGATCGTTCCGCCGGGGGCGTCGGCGAGCGCTCGAATTGATTCGTCGAGGCCCTCGGGTTCGCTGGAATCGAACTCGATGGCGGCTTTGATGAGAAAGAAGCCGGTGAGGGCGAAGACCGCCATGTGCCCGATTAGTCCTGCCTCCGACACAACAGAAGCAAGGCGTCTCTGGGTGCTGGTCATGTCGTTGGACCACTTCCTTTTATACTTGCTCGTTATTGCCCGGTACGCGTTGTAGGCCGCGGCGACCAGGAAGCCGATGCCGACGGCAAGCACGATCCAGCGACCGAGCGGCCAATCGAACACGCGGGCAGTGTTCTGGCCCTCGCTACCGCCTCCGCCAGCGTTGTCCGAGAGGATCAACTGTACGGCCGTGACAAACGCGAGCACATAAATCAGGCCGCGTCCTGCGTAACCGCCACGTTTCGCCCAACTCTTCGCCGCGCTGTCGTCCTCTTCGCCTTGGTAGGTCGCGGCGGAGACGAAGCGCCAGATCGCGTACCCTGCAAGCCCGGTGGCAAGAACAACGAGCGCAACTCGTCCGAAAGGCTGCTGGGCGACGGCTTTGAGGGCCCCCGTCTTTCCGGGTCCCTCAGTCGATGTATTTGACAGAGCGATCTGGGCTGTGAGTGCAGCGCTGATGACAAACAGCACTCCGCGGGCGGCGAGGCCGGCGCGACCCGCGCCCTCCGTGGCGTCGCTCTCCCGGACATTCTCGGCTGTGTCAGAAGTGCTCACCGCAGCATCCCCACCGGGCCAGTAGTTTCTTGGAAACATGGCCGACGAAGCCGTAGCCATCGATGAGCACCAGCGGAGTCTGAGACGCTTGTCACGATTAGTTCCGGTGAGGCTGGGTAAGCCGTGTGCATGACTACGTCACTAACAACCATCCTTGATCGTATCGAACAACGGCTGCCGGCTGTGCCGCGTAGCGCCTTCAAACTCAACCGAACCGTCACTGCGGCCGGTTTCAACACCCTCGCCGCCTCGGCAAACGCAATTTGCGCCGCATCTAAGACAGTCAGCCGGCGTGCCTCCACGGGAGCGAAGACCGTGGGCGGTCAAGCTGAGTCAGTTGCACAGCGAATCGAAACGACAGTCAAGAGCGGGGTGAAAGAAGTTGCTGGCCAAGCCCGTGCCCAAACGATTGCGACGCTCGATGTGGTCGAAGCCGAGACTGTCGACCTTCTCGAATCGGCCGATACCGCAATCGACGACTCTCCCGAGGGTCCTTACGAGATGCGTACGAAGGACGAGTTGTACGCACGGGCTCAAGAGCTCGACATCAATGGTCGGTCGTCGATGTCAAAGTCTGAGCTAGTAAGCGCACTCCGCGCCAGTAGTTAGTCCTCGCGTCGATGTTTACGGCTTGTCTGGAGTGGCCTTCAGACCGCCACCTGGTGTCACGTCGCTGCTGTTTTGCATTGCGGCCTTGAAGCTCGGCGTGGCCTGGAGAGCAATGATGTCAGCTGGCATCTCAATGTGGGCGTCTTCCAACGCCTCCTTCACCGTCTTGATGGCCTCGTCCAAAACGATTCGGCTCTCATGCTGTGCCGGACCGGCCCAGAACCGAGCCTCAATGTTCACCGTGGATACGCCGAGTTCAACAATGAGTGCTTCGACTGGAGGGTTTGACGCAACGCCTTCGACGTTGGCCAACGCCGACTCGATCACTCGACAAGCCTCGCGAGCGTCGTTTTCGTAGGCGATGCCTGCGACGAACGACAAGCGACGATCGTCGAAATGAGTCTGCACTCGGATGGCGTTCTTGTAGACGTCCCGATTCGGAATGACGACCAACTGCCCGTCGAAGGTCTTGATCCGAGTTTCTCTGATCGTGATCGCCTGGACAGTCCCGGAATGACCCTGAACCTCGATCTGATCGCCCGATTCAAACGGCTGACGGAAGAGGAGCAGCACGCCCGAGAGAGTGTTCTCCAATATGTCTTGGAAGGCGAAACCCACTGCCACCGAGAAAAACCCGAGCCCAGCGAGAAGATCGACGGGCTTCACTGAGGGGAATGCGGCGGCAGTCGCAGCAAGGGTCGCGACGCCGAACAGAGTCCATCCCGCGAGTTTGCTCATCACTCTCGCGAAACTCGGGGTGTGATTCCTCTTGAATATGTTGTGGAGCACACTTCTCAGGAGGCGCGACAGCCCGTAGCCGATGAGGACGACCACGATCGCGACTCCGATGCGAGGGATCGCTTCGAGGAAGGACTCGACCATGTTCCGGGCCGAGTCCGCCACCTCCTGCGAAGGGGGGTCGAGCGAATCGCTCTGCGAGGAAGTCGTCGATGATGAGTCTCATGTTCCTTGTCGTTTCGAATTCGCGGGCATACCGACGCTAAGGATAAGTCAATGCCGCAGGCAGCGAACGAACTCAACGAACGAACGAAGGACGCGTAGAGGGAGGCTTAGAGCCGAAGGGTCGTTCATGCCGGCCGAACGCCATCTCCGCGAACGCGTCGCTGTCGCGCTCAAGCCGACCAAAGCCCACCGGATCACCCGCACGACGCCTTTCCATGCGATCCTGCAATCCGACGAGGGTCATCTGCAGCCACTGTTGTCCCTGATCTGTCAGGTGGGGTTCGGTTCGGCGGAACTGATGCAAACATTTGTCGCCGTAATCGGCGTAGTAAGACGGCGGGGCAGCATCGGGCCAGCGCTCCACGAAGTCGGCCAGGCGGTCCTGGTAGTAGTGATCGGTACCTGTGGGCACAAATTTTGGTAGGGCATCTGGCACCCAGGGAGCTTACAGCTGACCCGAGAATCGAAACGCGAGGCGTCGACTAGGTTCCTCTGACGACTCGGCTTAGTCGAGGGCGGAACCCAGGTGAATCTCCATCTTCGCCAAGTCGATTCGGTTAAGAAGGTTCGAGAACGCCATCCACGACGCGAGCGAGCTGATGTCGGCGACGTTGGGCGGGAGGATTGCAGGCTGGGCAATCAACCCGTCTTCGGCGAGCTGAGCGAGGACACCAATCTCTCTGATGGCCAGCTTTCCGGCGAACAGGAGCGGAAGCCGTTCCAGCCGACCACGTCGAACGGCAAGTCGCATGAAGTCGTAGACCTCGAGGAAGCCTCGGCTGTACGCGAGGTCCTTCGTAAACGGGCCGCCGTCTGGCGTGCTGCCTCGGAAGACTCGGACCGAGGACTGCCAGGCATCGCTGTCGTCCAAGCCTTCTTCACGGAACCAACGGAACACTTCGAGGAACGTCGCTCCTTGTTCGGCCTGCTCGATTGCCAGCATGCGGCGGGTGACCTTCCGAAGGCGCTCGGGGGTCGAAGAAAGCGTGGTGACTTCGGTGAAGACAGCGAGTCCCTCCTGGGTAGAAGTGGTGGACGGCGTTCCTTTGCCGAGGAAAGTACACCAGGGCTGGCGGCGGCCGTTTAGCGAGGTCGCGACATGCACCCAGCCCTCATGGACCTCCAACACTCGAAGGTCTCTCGCCGAGAACGTGGCATCGGCCCGGAGTTTGATGTAGTCAGACCCCGCGGCGGCATCGGCAACGATGCCGTCGTCGAGAATCACTCGAACTTCGTGGTCGCCGCAGAGGCTTGACAGTCGTTCCGAGAGAATTTCGACTCCCTGCTCGGCGTTGTACACCCTTTCCTCGGGGGGCTCCCATTTGCCCGCATCGATGCTGGCAAGCGCTTCGGCCATTAGCGCTCCAAGGCTCCCCAAGGTTGGGCCGCCGTCGTGGAGCACATCGGAGGCGCTTCCGTAGAGTTCGGCGGAAATCTCGGTAAAACTCGGAGTCCCGCGGGCCTCGAGCAGGGCGATGACTCGCACAAACTCGTCAATGCGACCCACGAGGAGCTTGCCAACGGAGTCGCGACCGAGCCGTTTGATGACGCGTCGTCGCAAATCAGTCAGTGCTTCGCCCAGCTCAATCGGTTCAAACCGCAGCGGGCGGCGCTCTTTGTAATACTCGGGGCCGATTAGAGGCTGCCTTGTGGCGCCGCTCGCAAAAAAGTCGGCGGCAACGTGGTCGTCCCATGCAATCGCATCGAGTATTCGGATCGGCCCCTGGATCGAGACCAATTCGTCGGACAGCTCGCGGATGACGTCACGATTCGGCATCACTGGCTCCTTGGGTCACCAATGCAAAGCGGAATCCTAGCCCGGAGCAAGTTTGTGTCGCGGGACTTGGCTTGGTCGAGCGTTTAAGTTCTCAGATTGAACCGCCGATTAGCAATGCATGGAAGCACAGTCTGCCTTCGGCGGATCGGCCGATAGCCAGGCTCGAGACGGAGAAACCTCGGCCTGGCCGTCGCGCCCCGTACTATCTGGCCTGATTCGGCTGGGTGTTTTCATCGTTCCTCTCGCATCTGCGCTTCTCATGGTGCGGGCGACGGCGGGGATCCTGCCTGCTCCGGACACGGTTCTTGGGTGGGTCGGCTGGGCCATTGGCACCGCAGCGATCGCGTTGGCCACGGTCACGGTGGTCGAACGGGTGACTCGTCGGGCGCTTCCCCTCGCAGCGATGCTTCGACTGTCGCTCGTCTTCCCCGACGAGACGCCATCGAGGATGCGGGTCGCTCTTCGGACCGGGACGGCTAAGGACCTCGAGCGAAGAGTGGCCGAGGGCGGATCGCTAGGGGACACTGCGAGCGAGGCTGCCACGAACCTCCTTATTCTGCTCCGACGGCTCAACGAGCATGACCGGTTGACTCGTGGCCACAGTGAGCGGGTACGGGCCTACAGCGACGTGATCGCCGAACAAATGGGGCTCGCCGACGCAGATCGTCAGAAGCTGCATTGGGCGGCGCTAGCCCACGACCTCGGCAAGCTGACCGTGCCGCCGGAGATTCTTAACAGCCCCGGACGACCAACGGATGCGGAGTGGGAAGTTCTCCGCGGTCATCCCGCAGCCGCAGCGACAATCGTCGAGCCGCTGCGCCCCTGGTTAGGCGACTGGTTGACCGCCGCGACGCAACACCACGAGCGGTGGGACGGGCGTGGTTACCCCGCAGCATTGGCGGGGAAAGACATCCATCTGTCGGGCCGCATCGTTGCGGTCGCCGACGCGTTCGACACCATGACATCGGCTCGGAGCTACAAGAAGCCGCTCGCGTTGGCGGACGCCCGCGCCGAACTCACCCGAAATGCGGGCTCTCAGTTCGACCCCTCCGTTGTGCGCGCCTTCATGGCAGTCAGCATCGGTCGACTTCGGTTGGTCGCCGGCCCGCTGTCGTGGCTCACGAGCATTCCGACGGCCTCGGGGGTTACTAGCGTGGTCACCGGTGGTGGTACGGCCACCGTCGCAACGAGCATCGCCAGCGTGGCCGCCGTTGTAGCGACGTCGGTGGGGCTCGGTATGCAAGTCCCCAGCGT
>RCMY010000050.1_pt1 | contig 102388 bp, 87 predicted proteins | sample 2041341 | NCBI WGS metagenome assembly RCMY01 (sample SAMN09708234, study PRJNA481090) | Marine sediment metagenome, whole genome shotgun sequencing project. | reverse complement strand
GTGAAAATCCTGACATATGCAAGTCTTTCCAAACAAATGTTTGTCAAGGACTTGCATTTATAACAAATAATTAAGCTGCGAATTTAAGGATATATTTAGTTGTCCTATAATTTTTTTTCGCTTTATTTATCTGCAATAATGTCATTATTAAACGTGTTAACATCTTTTTATAGTAAAACGATATATTAAAGTTATGTAATACCATAAAAAAATTGTAACTTTGCATATCAGAAAAGAATAATAAACATACATATATGTATAGAAGTAACACATGTGGAGAGCTAAGACTCTCTGATACTGGTAAGGATGTTACTCTTGCCGGTTGGGTGCAGCGTTCAAGAAAAATGGGTGGTATGACATTTGTCGACCTACGTGATCGCTATGGTATAACCCAGTTAGTGTTTAACGAAGCCGATGATAAAAATCTTTGCGATGAAGCTAACAAATTAGGTCGTGAATTTTGTATTCAAATCAAAGGTGTTGTCAGTGAGCGTCAGAGTAAAAACTCTAAGATAGAAACTGGCGATATTGAAATTCTTGTTAAAGAATTGGTTGTGCTTTCACCAAGTTTGACACCTCCATTTACAATAGAAGATAATACAGACGGTGGTGATGATATACGTATGAGATATCGTTATCTAGATCTTAGACGTGCTGTTGTACGTAAGAATATGGAATTGCGCCATCGCATGACTATCATAATACGTAATTTCCTTGACAGTCAGAAGTTTATGGAGGTTGAAACTCCAATACTTATTGGCAGTACTCCTGAAGGAGCTCGCGACTTTGTTGTTCCAAGTCGTATGAATCCTGGACAGTTCTATGCTCTTCCACAAAGTCCACAGACATTGAAACAGCTTTTGATGGTAGCTGGTTTTGATCGTTATTTCCAAATAGCAAAATGTTTCCGTGATGAGGACCTTCGTGCTGATCGTCAACCTGAATTTACTCAGATTGACTGTGAAATGAGTTTTGTTGATCAAGATGATGTTATCAACTTGTTCGAGGAAATGGCTCGCACACTCTTTAAAGAAATCCGTGGTGTTGAAATACCAAAACTAGAACAGATGACTTGGCATGAGGCTATGCGCCGTTATGGTAGTGACAAGCCAGATACTAGATTTGGAATGGAATTCGTTGAACTTAAAGATGCATTTACAGGAAAGGGTGACTTCTCTGTTTTCAATGAAGCTAAATACATTGGAGGTATTTGCGTTCCTGGTTGTGCTGATTATAGCCGCAAACAATTAAATGAACTTACTGATTTCGTTAAGAAACCTCAGGTTGGTGCAAAGGGACTTGTATTTATTAAGTACAATTCTGATGGTAGCATAAAGAGTAGCATTGATAAATTCTATACTACAGAGGAACTTAATGATATCAAGACCGTAATGGGAGCCAAGGATGGTGATTTGGTTCTTATCTTGAGCGGTGATAATGCTAACAAGACACGTATTCAGTTATGCTCTCTTCGTTTGGAGATGGGCGATCTTCTGGGACTTAAAGACAAGAACGTGTTTAAGTGTCTTTGGATTATTGATTTCCCTCTATTTGAGTGGAGTGAAGAAGAACAGCGCTTAATGGCTACACATCATCCATTTACTATGCCAAATCCTGATGATATTCCTTTGTTGGATGAACATCCTGAGCAGGTACGTGCTAAAGCTTACGACTTCGTTTGCAATGGTATAGAAGTAGGAGGTGGTTCATTAAGAATTCATGATACTAACTTGCAGGAGAGAATGTTCGAGGTTCTTGGTTTTACACCTGAACGTGCTGAGGCCCAGTTTGGCTTCTTGATGAACGCCTTTAAGTATGGAGCACCACCTCACGCAGGTCTTGCTTTCGGTCTTGACAGATTCGTTAGTATTTTGGCTGGTCTTGATTCAATCCGTGACTGCATTGCCTTCCCTAAAAATAATAGTGGTCGTGACGTAATGCTAGACGCTCCAGGTGAAATCGATGCAAAACAGCTAGACGAACTTCAGATAAAGCTCGATTTGAAGGCATAAGGTTGACATAAGTCAAGAAAATCAAGTTGCTAAATGCTAAAATGTAAGTTTTATAGAAATAAACTGTGCAGATTGAGAATTATTAAGTAATTTTGTAGCATCAAATTTATAACATATATTTAATTTGGTGTGGATTTAATTATTTATTAAATTATGGCAGAAAAGAAAGCAACAACAAAAGCAGCTACAGCTAAGAAGACAACAGCTTCTAAAAAGGCAGTGGCAAAAGATGCGTTAATGTATGTAAATGCAGAGAGTGTAGGTTTTCGTGCAGGTGATGTTTATCAGACACTTGCAGCAGCTGGTAAAGCTCTAAGCATTGCTGAGATTGCAAAAGATGCAAACATTAGCGTAGAGGAAACTTATCTCGGTATTGGCTGGCTCTTTAAAGAGGGTAAGGTTAAGGACGAGAACAACAACTTGATAACACTTGCATAATATTCCAAGTTGGATATTTGATAAAGGAAGGGAGCTGAGATTTTAGTTATCAGCCCCCTTCTTTTTGTTTATTATTATGAAATGAATTACGATCAAGAGATATTACGCTTTTTACTTGAAGCTGGCGATGAAGGAATTTCTGTAAAGAAGTTAGCACTTCATGTGCAAAATTCTTGTAACAACTTATTTAACGTTGTCAATTTTGATGATGTTTATGTTTATGTAAGACAATATCTTATGCGTAATTCAAAGAATCCTAATTCTGTTATTGAACGGACAGACTCGCGTGGTATCTATCGTATCAATGCCAATGTTAGTGAAGGTCAGCAACTGATGCTTCATTTTAGAAGTAATACTGAGGAAGAGATAGAAGAAGAAAAACCGGATATAGATCAATCATTGAGCTTGTTTTGAAATTATCATGTAGAATTTTGATTGTTTAGAAATCTCAGTTTATCTTATAAAAAAAGGCATGAATGAAAATTACTTCATTCATGCCTTTTTATTTTGATTGTATGTAATTACATATTGCGTCCGTGGCAATTCTTAAATTTCTTGCCTGAACCACATGGACATGGATCGTTAGGACGTGGCATCTTGTCTGCTACATAAGGGGTGTGATTTACTTCAGCACCTTCGCGTGTGTCTCTATTTGCTGCTGCACGCATTTCCTCTTCTGCAGATTCTGCTTTCTGTTCAACGTATCTTTGTGAATGTTGTTCTGGAGCTGCCTCAACTTCATTCTGCATAACTGGCAACTGGCAACGCATTAATACACTAGCGATGCGGTTGTTCATATCGTCAATCATACCGTCCCAAAGTTTCACACTTTCGAGTTTGAAAATCAACAATGGATCTTTCTGTTCGTATGAAGCGTTCTGAACACTGTGGCGAAGTTCGTCAAGCTGTCTAAGATTCTCTTTCCAATTGTCGTCAATAATTCTGAGCATTACAGTCTTCTCAAATTCTTTTACGACGCTAGCACCTTCTGACTTATAAGCATTCTTAAGGTTGCAAGGTATCTGATACATATTCTTTCCATCAGTGATAGGAACAAGTATACGCTCAAACATTTCTCCCTGACTTTCCTCTACCTGCTTGATAACAGGGTAGGCATCTGCTTGTATCTTTTCTGTGTGACGCTTAAATGCAGCCATTGCATCTTGGAATGCACGCTCTTCAAGAGTTTCTTTAGTGCTATTTTCAAATTCATCCTGATCGAAAGGAATTTCCATAGCAAGAACCTTCATGAATGCTTCTTTAGCTCCTTCATAATCGTTGTTGTTAACAATACCAACAACACGGTCCCAAATAACGTTTGTGATATCCATTCCGATACGTTCACCCATAAGAGCATGGCGACGTTTCTCATAGATTACAGTACGCTGTTTGTTCATAACATCGTCATATTCAAGAAGATGCTTACGAATACCAAAGTTATTTTCTTCAACCTTCTTCTGAGCACGCTCAATGCTCTTAGAAATCATAGGACTTTCAATACGCTCACCGTCTTCAAATCCAAGTCTATCCATAACTTTAGCGATTCTTTCAGAAGCGAACAGACGCATAAGTTTATCTTCGAGACTTACATAGAATACAGAAGAACCTGGATCACCCTGACGACCGGCACGACCACGTAACTGGCGGTCTACACGACGGCTTTCATGACGCTCTGTACCAATAATGGCAAGACCACCTGCAGCTTTAACTTCATCTGTCAGTTTGATATCGGTACCACGACCAGCCATGTTGGTAGCAATGGTAACTGCACCAAGGCCATTTTCAGAACGACCAGCCTCTGTAATGATTTGAGCCTCCTTTTGATGTAACTTTGCATTCAATACATTGTGAGGAATCTTGCGCATGTTAAGCATCTTGCTCAACAATTCGCTTATCTCTACAGATGTAGTACCTACAAGAACAGGACGACCTGCATTTCTCATAGCCTCGATTTCATCAATCACGGCTGAATATTTTTCACGTGCAGTCTTGTATACTCTATCTTGAAGGTCATGACGTGCAATAGGACGGTTAGTTGGAATTACAACAACATCAAGTTTGTAGATATCCCAAAGCTCACCTGCTTCTGTACTTGCAGTACCTGTCATACCAGATAGTTTGTGGTACATACGGAAATAGTTCTGCAATGTAATAGTTGCGAATGTCTGTGTGGCAGCTTCGACCTTAACGTGCTCCTTAGCCTCAATAGCCTGATGAAGTCCGTCGCTCCAGCGGCGACCATCCATGATACGGCCAGTCTGCTCATCTACGATCTTAACCTCGCCGTCCATAACAACATATTCGTCGTCTTTATTGAACATTGTGTAAGCCTTAAGAAGCTGCTGAAGAGTATGAACGCGCTCACTCTGTACGCCATAGTGTGCCATGAGTTCGTCTTTCTTGTCAACACGATCCTGATCAGATAGTGAGCTCTCATTTTCAAGAGCAGAAAGTTGTGAAGTAATATCTGGCAATACGAATAGGTATTCGTTTCCAGTCTGCTTTGCAAGCCATTCTGTACCTTTATCAGTAAGGTCTGCGCTATTGAGTTTCTCGTCAACAACGAAATACAAAGGTGCTATTGCCTTTGGCATTTCACGGTTGTTGTTAGCCATGTAAACTTCCTCGGTTTTAAGCATTCCTGCCTTAATTCCGTCTTCAGAAAGATATTTGATAAGTGGCTTGTTCTTAGGAAGAGCCTTATATGATCTGTAAAGAGCAAGGAAACCTTCGTCAATAAGTTGCTTATCGTTTTTGTTTTGTCCTTCAGTAATCTTTTGTTTTGCTTCTGCAAGAAGCTCTGTTGCCTGTTTGCGCTGAACCTCATAAAGTTTTTCAACCAAAGGCTGATACTCTTCAAACATCTGATCGTCACCCTTTGGAATAGGACCTGATATAATAAGAGGTGTACGAGCATCATCAATAAGCACAGAGTCAACCTCATCCACAATAGCGTAGTTATGCTTGCGTTGTACAAGATCGCTAGGGTTTAATGCCATGTTATCGCGAAGGTAGTCAAAACCAAACTCATTGTTTGTACCGAATGTGATGTCTGCCTGATAAGCTTTGCGACGAGCTTCTGAGTTTGGCTGGTGCTTGTCGATACAGTCAACAGAAAGTCCATTGAACATGTAGAGAGGTCCCATCCATTCAGAGTCACGTTTTGCAAGATAATCATTTACAGTGACCATGTGTACACCGTTACCTGTAAGGGCATTCAAGAATACTGGTAGGGTAGCAACAAGAGTTTTACCTTCACCAGTTGCCATTTCTGCAATCTTACCTTGATGAAGTGCGATACCACCAAACAACTGTACATCATAGTGTACCATGTTCCATTTGATTTTTGCACCACCTGCAGTCCACTCGTTATGGTATATAGCTTTATCACCGTCTATAGTAACAAAATCATTTGCAGGATTTGCAGCAAGTTCACGGTCAAAATCAGTAGCAGTAACAACTGTTTCTTCATTTTCAGAGAATCTGCGTGCTGTATCTTTGATGATGTTGAAAGCTGTTGGCATAACATCGTTCAAAGCTTTTTCGAAGATTTCAAGTACTTCGGTCTCCAACTTGTCAATCTGGTTAAAGATTTCTTCACGTTGGTCAATAGGAGTTTCCTCTATTTTACTCTTTAGTTCGGCAATCTGTTTCTGCTGCTCTTGTGCAGAATCCTGTACGTAGTGCTGTAGTTCTTTTGTTTTAGCACGTAATTCGTCGTTTGACAGTTTCTGTATTTCTGGATAACCCTCTTTCACCTTTTCTACTAAAGGTTGAATGAGTTTCATATCACGAACAGATTTATCGCCAAACAATGACTTTAAAAAATTGTTGAAATTCATATTCTATTGTAATTTTATTGTTTTTATAGTATTATTGTGCAAAAATACGAAAATTAATCAGTAATATGCACAATGTGAATGAAAACTTTGGATACAATCCATTATCCCTTATTCAGTAATTTCTAGAATAAAGGACTGCTTTCACATGCGTTTGGCGCTCTGATACGAATGCTTTTTGCAATGGTAGGCGCAATTCGGTCTACCGTTACCGGTGTTGTAATTCGCTCAGCTTTTATGCCCATTCCGTATATGATAATAGGAAATGGAATAACAGCAGTGCGACTAATATATGTTTCTTGTGTATTTTCGTTTAAAAGTTTCCAACCTGGTGTGACATCTATAACGATGTCTCCGCTAACGCTAGGACAGAACGCATTGCGTATTTTCTTCATGTCTTCATTTCCTCCAGCAAGCAATTGCTCACTAGTGTAGACATTTGACACTCCTGCACTCTGCGCTATAATTTCCTTACATCTATTTTCGACTTCACGAAGACTTAGACGTTTCTGTTCTATTAATTTATGATTAAGAAATATCTGATTTCCGAATACTGCGTCAACATAGTTTCCTTGTCCATAGATTGCACTGATATAGACATTCAATAAGTTTGCAGTCCTATTAATATAAAATGTTCCTGTTGGAATTCTATATAATGCATAATTGTTGTCGTCGTCAGTTTCAGCCCCAGTACTTGTAATTACGAATATTACATGTTCCTTGCCGATAGATTTCTCTATTGATTTTACAAGATTACTAAGAGTGTTGTCAAGTTTGGTATAAACACTTTGCATCCTGTTTTGCCAATTTCCACTGGCGTCATCAGAAGATGCTGCCGACAACGTTATAGACAACATATCTGTGATATTGTCAGTACCCATTGAGACCTTACTGACAATTTCTCCAGCTTTTGTTGCAATATCGTCGTTGTTTATGTCGTGTGAATATATTTCATTGTTTAACCATCTTGGTGATGCACCATAATATGGACTTGTTTGCCACTTTCTCTTGGTAACATCAAACCATATAGCATTGTCTGCCGCATGTCCTGCTGACAGTATGGCAGAACTCTTATCTGCCGCAATACTGTAGACAATACTTGAACCAGCTGAAGAAATTTTCATTTCATCGCTTACTGTCGATGTCTTAAGATTTGCTGGAGAAGCTCCATATCTATTGTCGTCTACACAATAAATTTGTCTTAGTGTACTCTTGTCAAGCCATTGTTGTGAAACTATTCCATGATAATAGGGTGTTGCACCAGTAGCTATAGTAGCGATAGCTGATGCCTCTGTCACAGGCTTGTAAGGATATGTTGCGGTTTCGTAAACTTTGCCTTCCTGCATAAGTTTACGAAAGCCGTCTTGATTAAATAGTGGAGAGAATGCTTCAATATAGTCTGAGCGCAGTTGATCAATGGTAATATTGACAACAAGGCGTGGTGCAAGCTGGAAAGCCTGCATTTCTGCTGATGTTAGCGCTGCTATTAATATGGCAATATATCTGTTCACTATTTTTGTTTTTTGCTTTTTAATAATTGTGATATTAAATCACGTTGAGATACAATTAGCAAAATAAATGCCAAATATTCCAAACCGACAGCATAACTTTGTATGATACCTCCGAGCATAAATAAAATCAAACACGTAAGTATTATGAGATTATACTTTTTATTGCGTGCTAATGCCGGAATAAGCATACCTAGGTTTAGTGGGTTTAGAAGGAGTATCTGGAAGTTGAGACTCACGGTAGGGTGTTGACTAAATATCATTGCTGTAATGATGATTCCGCAAAGTCCTGTCGTAAGCCATACACAAAACATTACTATTTTATAAGGAAGCGGATGGCTTGTCTTTTTCCAGCTCGCTAATAGTATTACCAATATGATAGCACCGATAAGGGTGTATGGATTGAATATGTTTGAATTCTGTGCACTATCTTTAGTTGATAATGTTTTGCCTATTAAATAATGTTCTTGACTGATAAAAGGATACACTTTTCCATCAGTATATTTTATGGTAGCGGTCTTCCAGTCTTTACTTAGATTATCTGGAAGAAATTGTTGCTCCTTTCTATCTATGCTTCTGTCTGCGTTTACTCCAAGTAAAAGGTCATTTCCCCAACGGGCCCAACAGTGGTTGGTATTCCATTTGTGTATTTCTTTTCTATATGAACTTTTAACGCTTTGATTATCTTTGACTTCTACATTTTCACTAATGTTCTTAATCAAGATATCTCGTGCTCTAGTAGTGCAATTGTCATAAAAATAATTATACCTATAAGTTTTATTTTCAGGTAAATAATTATTTTCGATTGCCATTGCAATTTTCATTTTGTCTTGCAATGGAATGTTTAATACCTGTTCTTTAACCCATCTTCCTTCACTTTCGTATTCTTCCATGAAAGCATCAAAAGGCATAATTCCCATTTCGTAATCAGTAAGTCCGAAAACAAAACGGATAATAAAAAATCTTTGACTAAAAGAAAACATGCCATAATTGATTACAAGGTCCTGATTATTCTTTAAGTCATGAAACCTTATGGCTGTGTGTCCGTAGAGAGAATAAACTTCCTCACCAGGACCGCAAGTCAATAGACTTATTTGTATAGAATCATTTTTGTTGCTATTAGAATATTGCTGTGCCTTAACATTACTTGTTAAAGACAGTAAAAAAACAACCAATGAGCTTATAAAAATATATTTAAAACGTTTCACGATGCAAAAATAACTTATATTTCTGACTTAACGTGCATTTATTTCTATTTTTTTTGATAATTTTGCAAGCGATTATTTAGAAAAATATGAAAAAACTAATATTGTGCGCTGCTTTGATGGCTGCATTTGCATCAACAGCTTTAGCCCAAAGTGGCACGAATTCACCATATAGCCAGTATGGTCTTGGTGTTTTATCTGATAATGGAACAGGGTTCAGTCGTAGTATGAACGGGTTGGGCTTAGGTTTCCATGAGCACAATCAGGTAAATACTCTTAACCCTGCTTCATATGCGTCTATTGATTCTCTGTCATTTATTTTTGATGCGGGATTCTCTGGACAGGTTACTAATTTCCAAGAAAATGGAGTTAAGAAGAATGCTAGCAATGCTGATCTCGATTATGTTGTTGCTGGATTTCGTCTTGCAAAGCATTTAGGTGTTAGCTTTGGTGTTCTGCCTTATACTAATATTGGTTACAGTTATTCTTCAACAAATAAACTTAATCAGGTATCTAGTCCTACAACATATACCAATACGTTTAGTGGAACAGGTGGTCTTCATCAAGTATATTTAGGTGCAGGTTTTGAACCAATTAAAGGATTGTCTGTTGGTTTCAATTTGGGATACCTTTGGGGAAACTACGAGCGCTCTATCATTAATTCATATAGTAACGCTTATATTAATACACTTTCTAAATATTACACAGCCACAGTTAATAACTACAAACTTGACTTAGGTTTGCAATATACAGCTAAGATAAGCCATACAGACAATATTACTCTAGGTTTGACATATGGATATGGTCATAAATTAGGAGCTGATCCAAAGTGTCAGACTATTTCTAGAAATACTAGTACAGGTGTTTCTGATACTACGTCAGTATCAATTTCAAATGGATTGAAATTACCTACAACATACGGAGTGGGTATAATGTATAATCGTGCCAATAAACTTAAATTAGGCGTTGATTATTCTCTTATGAAGTATTCTGATATTGGATATCCAATGTCAACTCTTCAATCTGATGGTAAACAAAATTATGAGTTGGTTAGTGGTATCTACAAAAACCGTAGTAAAATCACTGTTGGTGCAACTTACTGTCCTGATGAAAATGGACGTCATTTCATGGATCATGTAAAATACAGTATTGGTGCTTCTTATGCTACACCTTATTATAAGATTAATGAAAAGGATGGTCCTAAAGAATATGGAATTAGTGCTGGTTTCGGAATTCCAATTATAAACAAATGGAATAATCGTTCATATCTTAATATCAGCGGCACTTGGACAAAACAGGAAGCTGTGGGACTTATAAAAGAGAACACGTTTCGTATTAATATAGGAATAACCTTTAACGAACGTTGGTTTGCTAAGTGGAAGGTTCAGTAAAAATTTCATATACACAATTGAAATCAATATCATCAATTATAATATTGTCGGCATTGCTGTTCTTCGTCTCATGCGAGGAGCAGCATGAGCATTCAGCACCGGCTATTCATGCACGTGACTCAGTTGCTGTAATGACAAGTTACGGAGTTAATACTTTAATTTCTGATTCAGGTGTTGCAAAATACAGAATTATAACAGAAGAGTGGGAGGTTAATACAAATCTTCATCCTTCACGTTGGTTATTTAAAAAAGGTGTATTTTTGGAACAATTTGATGAAAAATTCCATGTACAGTCTTTTATTCAGTGTGATACAGCTTATTATTATGATCAGATAAAATTATGGGAACTTCGTTCTCGAGTTAGAATATTGACAAAGGACGGTATACGTTTTTCAAGTCAGCAACTCTTTTGGGATGAAAACAAGCATGAACTTTATTCTTACGTGTTCTCAAAACTCGTAACTAAAGAGCGGACTCTGCAGGGAAACTTTTTCAGAAGTGACGAGAAAATGACAAAATATATCGTAACAAATACAAGAGGTTCTTTCGAGAAAAATGATTTTAGTAACGATGGAACAACTGCTACTCCTGGGGCTAATACTGATTCTGCTCGAAAAGCGCAGGATTCTATTATGAAGGCACAGCATCCAATTGCAACTCCACAGCGCAGAAATACGTCAATACCATTGACGCACTAAAATAAATAATGACAGAACAGGTAGACATATTGTTAGTATTAGGCATTTTAATATCAATGCTTTTATCTGCATTCTTCTCAGGTATGGAGATAGCTTTCGTTTCAGGCAACAGAATGTTGTTTGAGATGGATAAGGAAAAAAACGGCTTGTCTACTCGTATCACAGATTTGTTTTATAAGCATCCTAACGATTTTGTTAGTGCAATGCTTGTGGGAAATAATATAGTTTTAGTTGTTTATGGTATTATGATTGCCAAACTTTTCAACTCAACTATATTCAATGGAATGGATGCAGCTTTTACTGTTCCTGCAGATACCGTATTATCTACTCTTATCGTACTTTTTACAGGAGAGTTTCTTCCGAAGACTCTTTTTAAGAGTAATCCAAATAGATTGTTGAAATTTTTCTCTCCTTTAGCTTATTTGTTTTATGTTTTGCTTTGGCCTGTAAGTCGCTTTGCAACATTTTTGTCGAAAGGGATTTTACGTGTCTTGGGCGTGAAGCTTAAAAAAGAACAAGCTGGAGATGAATTTTCAAAGGTTGATCTTGATTATCTTGTTCAATCAAGCATTGATAATGCCAAGGATGAAGACGATGTAGAAGATGAGGTTAAGATCTTTCAAAATGCATTGGAATTCTCAGATATAAAGGTTCGTGATTGTATGATTCCACGAACTGAAATCAATGCCGTTGAATACGATTGTTCCAAAGAAGATCTGATGCAAAAATTCATTGAGAGTGGCAATAGTAAAATAATTGTCTATCATGATGATATTGACCATATTGATGGTTACATTCATTCATCAGAAATGTTCCGCAATACTTCTGGAGATTGGCATTCGTCAATTTGTAAGATGCCTTTTGTGCCAGAAACTATGACTGCTCGTAAACTAATGAAGATTTTTCTTCGCGATAAGAGAAGTCTTGCAATTGTTGTAGATGAATTTGGAGGAACCAGTGGTATTGTTTCTTTAGAAGATATTGTTGAGGAGATATTCGGTGATATAGAGGACGAACATGATAGTAATAAATATATTGCACAAAAGACAGCTGATGGGGAATATATGCTTTCTGCACGACTAGAAATAGAGAAAGTAAACGAAATGTTTGATTTGAAAATACCTGAAAGTGAAGAATATAAAACGATCAGTGGTTTCATACTTTATCATTATCAAAGTTTTCCAAAACTAAATGAAGTTGTGAAAATTGGTAAATACTCTTTCAAAATAGTCAAGGGGTCTATGACAAAGATTGAACTGGTGAGATTGAGTATAAGCTAATTACACTGTGAAAAAGTACCTTAATATACAAATTTTACATGAAAAATTGGGTTGTTTGCTATTTTATTGTTATTTTTGTAGGCACTTTGAGTATATAAAGTAAAGAAAATAAAATAACTAAAAATAAAAACAAATTTAAAGTAATGGCAGCATTAGGAAAAATTAGAAGCAGAGGCGTCATACTGATGTGTATCATCGGTTTTGGTCTTTTTGCGTTCATCGCCGAAGAGGCTTTCCGTTCTTGCGAGTCTTCTCGTAACAACGAACGCCAGCAGGTTGGTGAAGTCCTTGGAGAGAAAGTTAATGTTAACGACTTCCAGAAACTCGTTGATGAGTACAGCGATGTTATTAAGATGCAACAAGGCACGCAGTCTCTTAACGACGAACAGTTGAATCAAGTTAAGGACATGGTTTGGAATACTTATGTTCAGAGTAAACTTGTTGAGAATGAAGCAAAGAAGCTTGGACTTAAGGTCACAGATGCAGAAATGCAGAATATCCTTAAGGACGGAACAAACCCTATGCTTCTTCAAACTCCTTTCGTTAATCAACAGACTGGACGTTTCGATGCAAATGCATTGCAGAAGTTCCTTGCAGAGTATGATTCTCAGAAGAGCACAAACCCACAGGCTGCTCAGCAGTATGAGACAATATACAAGTATTGGACTTTCATCGAGAAGACACTTCGTCAGCAGACACTTGCACAGAAGTATCAAGGTCTTCTTTCTCATTGTTTCCTTTCTAATCCTATCGAAGCTAAGATGGCTTTCAAGGATGAGAATCAGGAGAGCCAAATTCAGCTTGCTGCTTTCCCTTACAGTTCTATTCAGGATGACAAGGTTAAGATTACAGATGATGATTTGAAGGCAAAATATGATGAGCTAAAGCCTCGTTTCAAGCAGTATGTTGAAAGCCGTGACATTAAGTATGTTGATGTACAAGTTAAGGCTTCTGCTGCAGACCGCATGGCTTTGCAGAAACAGTTTGCTGGTTATGCTAAAGATTTAGCAACAGCTACTGATCCTGATGCTGTAGTTCGTAAGAGTACTTCTTCAATCAATTATCTAGGTATTCCTGTAGGAAAGACAGCTTTCCCTAGTGATATCGCAGCTAAACTTGCAACAATGACTGTTGGTCAGACAACTGGTGTGTTCGAGGACAAGGCTGATAATTCTCTTAATATTGTTCGTTTAGTAGCTAAGCAACAACTTCCAGATTCTGTTCAATACAGGCAGATTCAGATTGCTGGTGTTAATCCTGCTGCTGCTCACAAGACAGCTGATTCTGTTTACACAGCTTTAAAGAATGGCGCAGATTTTGAGGCTCTTGCTAAGAAGTATCGTCAGGAAGGTCAGAAGACTTGGATGACTACTCAGCAGTATCAGAGTGCTCCTTCTATGGACAATGATACAAAGAACTTTATTAATAGCCTTAATACAATGGCTGCTAATGAAACCAAGAATATAGCTCTTACTCAAGGTAATATCATTCTACAGGTTTTAGACCGCAAGGGAATGACTGATAATTATACAGCTGCTGTAATAAAGAAGAATATTGAATTCTCTAGAGATTCATACAGTGCTGCTTATAATAAGTTTGCTTCTTTCGTAAGCGCAAACCAGAATGCTAATGATATTTTAAAGAATGCTGCAAAATATGGTTATAGAGTTCAGGAAGCTTCTGATGTAACAACTTCAACTCATTATCTTGCAAACATTCACGGAACACGTGATGCACTAAAGTGGTTGTTTGATGCTAAGGAAGGTGCTCTTTCTCCAATGTATGAGTGTGGTGACAATGATCATTTGCTTATTATTGCTCTTACAAAGATTAATGAAGTTGGTTACCGTTCACTTAACGATCCTCGTGTAAAGGAAATGGTAAAGGCTGAAGTTATGAAAGATAAGAAGGCTGAGATGCTAATGGCTAAAGCAAATGGTATAAATAGTATTGGTGCTGCTAAGGCTAAGGGTGCACGTGTTGCTACTGTAAGTCAGGTTACTTTTGCAGCTCCTGTATTTGTATCTCTAACTGGTGCAAGTGAGCCTGCTGTAAGTGGTGCTGTTGCTGCAACAGTTAAAGGCAAGTTCTCTAGCAAGCCTGTTAAGGGTAATGCTGGTGTTTATGTCTTCCAGGTTGTAAACAGAGTTAATCGTCCTGCTAAGTTCGATGATAAGTCAATGGAGCAGAAACTTCGTCAGAAGGCAATGCAATATGCTGGTAACTTCATGAATGAGCTTTATATCAAGGCAAACGTTGTTGACAATAGATATTTATTTTTCTAAGCTAAAGAAGAGTTTTTAAAATCATAATTTAAGTCCCATCTGATTTACTTCAGATGGGACTCTTTTTTTATGTTATGAATAGATTTTTGCTTAATGGAGTATGCTTGTCTATCAAGCATAGACTTTTAATTATTTGATAAAGGAATACCTTAAACAGTGAAGAATAGGGACAAAAAAAAAGAGTTCATAATTAAATGAACTCTTATGTTATATAAAGTAATATTTAAAAATCATCATCATCACTAACTTCTGTAGCTTCAAGGTCAAGAGCTTCAGGGTCAGTATCGTATGTTGTTCTATAGCTTTCTTCTGTTAGCTTGTCTTCATCAAAAAGATCGTCTTCTTCATCTGGATCGTTATAATGATCTTCTACAACAACATCCTCGTCCTCATTATCATTCTCTTCTTCAATTTCAAGTTCGTCTTCATTACTCTCGAATCCGTCTTCTGATTCAAACTTATTCTTTGGCTTTTCAAATTCTGGCTTTTCTTTAGCGAAGATTGCTTCTACCCAGTTACCTTTTGGAATTTCAAGAACTTCAAATCCGTCTTTAATTTTCTTGTCATACATTCCACCGACTTTCTTTAGTCTGTCTTGTGGCAATGTAGTAGTGCTTATATCAAAACCACTCTCGATAATATCTTGAATGCTTTGAGAAAGGCTATCCCAGCCACCTCCGAAGTTGCGATCAATAACTTCAAGTAGCTTTGTTGCCGAAATATGACGAATGTTTTCATAAGTAAGGTCGGTGACTCTCATTATAGGACGTTTCTTGATAGCCCATTTCATCTTTGTATTTTCATCAACCTTAACGTAGCCTATCTTAAATCCACGTTCTTCATATTTTGAAATTACGATTGGGTTTTCTGATTTGATTTCTTCAATTTCGAATGCGCTTCTGATAATGTCAGTATATCTGCGCACATTATCCTTTAGGTCTGCTTCTTTTTCAGCAGCTTCCCACATTCTATAAACGTCATTCTCCTGAATATCCCAAACGTTGCTCTTATTTAGAGTCTTGAAAGTTAGAACTTTTTGCTGTTTCATAAGTGTAATTTATCTTTGCTGCAAAAGTAAATACTTTGAATCATATTCACAAACTTTTAGCATATATTTTTTTGTTATATTCAACTAATTCCTTATTTTTGCATATAATTATGAGTGAACCATTAGCAGAAAGAATGCGTCCACGCTCTCTTGACGATTATGTTGGACAGCAACATTTAGTAGGCGAGAGCGCTGTTTTGCGCAAAATGATCGATTCAGGACGTATCTCCTCGTTTATACTTTGGGGACCGCCTGGTGTTGGTAAAACAACTCTTGCGCAGATTATTGCCAACAAACTTGATACGCCATTTTATACCCTAAGTGCGGTAACAAGTGGTGTAAAAGATGTGCGTGAGGTTATTGATAAAGCAAAAAATGGAAGATTCTTCAGTTCTGCGTCTCCTATACTATTTATTGATGAAATTCATCGTTTCAGTAAGTCACAGCAAGATTCACTTCTTGGTGCAGTAGAGCGTGGAATTGTAACTTTGATTGGTGCGACAACTGAGAACCCATCATTTGAGGTAATCCGCCCATTACTTTCTCGTTGTCAGCTGTATGTACTCAAACCTCTTGATAAAGATGATTTATTGAATCTTGTGCATAGAGCAATAAATGATGACGTAGAATTGAGCAAGCGCAAAATTACACTTACAGAGAGTGGGGCGCTATTACGATATAGTGGGGGCGATGCTCGCAAGTTGCTAAATATTCTAGAACTTGTAGTAGAGTCTGACGGCAATACCGATGTTGAAATTACAGATTCTCTTGTTGAGAGCAGATTGCAATCTAATCCTCTTGCATACGACAAAGATGGAGAAATGCACTATGATATCATATCGGCTTTTATAAAAAGTATTCGAGGAAGTGATCCTGATGCTGCATTATATTGGTTGGCCAGAATGATAGAGGGAGGTGAAGATCCGCAGTTTATTGCTCGTAGACTTGTCATTAGTGCAGCGGAGGATATTGGACTTGCAAATCCAAATGCACTTCTACTTGCTAATGCCGCTTTTGATGCGGTGATGAAGATTGGTTGGCCTGAAGGACGCATTCCACTAGCAGAGGCTACTGTGTATCTAGCTACAAGTCAAAAGAGTAATTCTTCTTATCTTGGAATAGACGCAGCTTTAGCTAAGGTAAGACAGACTGGTAATTTACCTGTGCCGCTTCATTTGCGCAATGCGCCTACAAAACTTATGGCTGAATTAGGATATCACGATGGTTACAAATATCCTCATGATTATCCTGGACACTTTGCAGAACAACAATATCTACCTGATGATTTGCAGAATGAACGATTTTGGAAGGGTCAACATAGTCCTGCCGAAGAAAAGCTCAATAATTGGATGAGTCAATGTTGGGAAGACAGATTTAAATAGGGTAGTGATATATTAAATATTGAAAAGATGAAGATGAAAATAGTTGATTTAGATGGATTTGGAGTAAATCCTGGAGATTTAAGCTGGGAAGCAATACGCAAACTTGGAGATTTTAAACTTTATGATCGCACTTCGTCAGAAGATGTTGTATCAAGAGCTAAAGATGCTGATATTATTCTTATCAATAAGATTAATATCACAGACGAAATCATGGAACAGTTGCCAAAACTGAAATATATTGGCGTTCTTGCTACTGGTTATAATGCTGTTGATATAGAGTCTGCTAACAAACGCGGAATACTTGTTTCAAATATTCCAGCATATAGTACAGACAGTGTTGCTCAGTTGACTTTTGCTCATATTCTTAATATGGTTAATCGTGTCGAGCATTATGCCGATCTTAACCGTAAAGGGCGTTGGAGTAATAATCTTGATTTTTGCTATTGGGACACTCCACTCATGGAAATAAGCGGGAAGACAATCGGTATTCTAGGACTTGGAAATATCGGAAGTAAAGTTGCACGTATTGCACATGATTTCGGCATGGATGTATATGCTTTTACGAGCAAAAGTTCTACAGAACTTCCTGATGGTATACAGAAAACAACTATTGACGGACTTCTTTCAGTTAGTGATATTCTAACTCTTCATTGCCCATTGACAGCTGAAACAAGAGAACTTATTAACAAGGAATCAATTAAGAAAATGAAGCGTGGAGCATTGCTTGTAAATACAGGTCGTGGTCAATTGGTTAATGAGGCAGATGTTGCAGACGCATTGACAAGTGGACAACTTGGTGGATATGGAGCAGATGTAATGTGTGAAGAGCCTCCATCGGCAGAAAATCCTTTGTTTGCACAGCCTAACGCTTTTATTACTCCTCATATAGCATGGGCTACTCTTGAGGCGCGTACACGACTGATGAACATACTGTTGGAAAACTTAAAGTCATATATAGACGGTAATCCTCAGAATATAGTAAATAAAACAAAATAATGATAGGTCCTAATCCTCAAGTTGCACATACTGTGCAGCAGATAATAGAGTTCACAGGAACTTTTGCTTTCGCTATTTCTGGAATCAGAATGGCTGCAGCCAAGCATTTTGATTGGTTTGGTGGCTTTGTATGTGGTTTTGCGGTTGCAATTGGTGGTGGAACAATCCGTGATGTAATGTTAGGTACGACTCCGTTTTGGATGACTTCTAGTATTTATGTCATTTGTACTGTTATAGCCTTATTAGTATTTATTTTATTTGGTAAGTCACTAAACAGACTTGAAAACGCATGGTTGATATTTGACACCTTGGGATTAGCACTTTTCACGATAGCTGGAATACAAAAGACACTCCAATTTGATTATCCTTTTTGGGTGTCAATAATTATGGGTTGCATCACTGGTGCTGCTGGAGGTGTTATACGTGATGTGTTACTAAATAAAGAGCCTGTTGTTTTTCAGAAAGACATTTATGCTATGGCTAGTGTTGCTGGAGGATTGGTATATTGGCTCATGATGGCACTCGGCATTAATATTGGATTCACGGCTATAGCTACTTTTTTAGTAATATGTATTATCCGATTTATTGCAGTTAGATTTCATATATCACTTCCAATACTTAAAGACGAAAAATAAGCTATATTTTTATTTATATAAAACGGGCAGTATAATTCATACTACCCGTTTCATTTCTTATTTTGAATTATTCGACAACCAATCGTCAATAATCATTCGCGCGATACTCAATTTTTCAGGTATTGTTGGTAGATTATCTTTGGTGAACCATCGTCCGCTGGCTAGTTCATTCCGCTGTAAATGTATTTCGCCATCAACATAATCGGCATTGTAGCCCACCATTAATCCACTTGGGTATGGCCATGGTTGACTACCGAAGTATTTTATATTGTTAATAGTCAGTCCTGTCTCTTCAAGCACTTCTCTATGAACAGCTTCTTCAAGAGTTTCACCGGTCTCAACAAATCCTGAAACAAGTCCATAGAAATCACCTCTAAAAGTTTTAGCGTTGACTAAGAGAACTTCTTCACCTTTATGAATAAGTACAATAATAGCAGTAGCTAATGAAGGCCATACTTTTTTGCCACAATTTGTGCATCGCTTACTAATGTCTGTGTGCATCTTCATCGGGGAACCGCATACGCCACAAAATTTGGTGTTGTTATCCCAATATAGCAGTTCATGACATTTCCCAGCTTTATCATATAGCGGTTTCGGCAGCTTATAATAACTTTTCCTTAATCCGCACATTTCTAGTTTGTCGTTATCTGTAACTGGACTGCTTATATTAAATGTCTTAACATCGGCTTCACCTGCAAAAGTTACGTTCATTACGTGGGTCCATTCTTTAGTTGCAACTGGGGGTTCTTCACTTTCAGGAATGGAGTAGGTCCCATCTTCATGCTTTTCTAGAACTAATTCATCTTTACAGAATATAAACCAAAGTTTCTTCATCGTTTATTTTTGATCTTTTATGTCAGCTTTATGTCCAAATAGAATTACACTGTCGCGTTTTGCTGCAGGGACAGTCCATTCTTCTGGAATGAATTTCCAATTATTGTTAGGCTTTGCATCAACAGTCCCCATTTTCTCTATTTCCTGCATAAGATAATAGCGCTGATCACGTGGGCTGCGATAAATAATTCTGCTGTCTAAGCTATCTTTTGGTATGCCGGCACCTTTTGTTAGTAATTCTCCACCACCGTTTCCGCGGTAGCTATTTAGTGCAACCTTATACCATTTATGTTCGTCAAAATGCTTTCCATTGCTCATACACATTATTTTCACCTTTTCACCATCAGGCTTTGTCACATCTACAACATAGTCAATACCTGCGGCAGAATCAAAGTTGAATGTAAAGTTTTTGAAGCCAAGTCTTTGTGCATCCCCACGAGTGTCTGATAATAACAATAGATGATCGTTGGCACTTTTCATAGTGTTTACCCATAAGTCGTAGCTCATTTCCAAATGCTTTCTGATTTCTTCACCAGTCATTCTCATAATGTAGAGCTGATTTTCAAATCTATATAGATTGAACATATCTGCAACTCTTACAGGTCCAGCCTTTATTGATGCGTCAAACTGTAGTGGAGCATTAAATGCTATATCGGCGTTAGTGATTTGCAATTGCAGATTAAGGATGAAATCATTGAAGGCTGAAGAACCAAAGTAGCAGTCACGTGTGGAAATTGTATTAGTGAAATTTCCTATCACTCTGTCCACATAGTTGTTTACTTTCTCAATTTGTGGCTTAAAGTGTTCCATGTATGCTGAATCAATATCCTCTTTAGTTACGTCAACAAGATTTCCTGTAATATTTTTCTTTGTAATTCTTCCGTTATTGTATGTAAGCTCAATCTGAGCTTCTGCTACGGTTAAAGCATTATTGGCAGGATCAATGCAGAGCACGTTCTTTCCTTCTACATTCTTTACCATTTCATTATCTCTAGTGTGATCATGTCCAAACATTACAACGTCGAATCCTGGTACAAGAGTGGCAACTTTCAAACTTGCATCTTCGTCATATTCTTTAGTGGTGATTCCGCCAGACTTACCGCTGTGGAAAAGACCTATAATTACGTCTGGGTGTTCTTTTTCCTTAATGATTTTCATCCATTTTTTAGCAGCAGTCACCATATTCTCAAATCTCAATCCTTGCCACAGATTCTCTGTTAGCCAGTTTGGTATAGCAGGGGTGAGCATACCCATAACTGCAATCTTTACACCATCGCGATATATAATAGTATAAGGTTTAACATATGGTTTTCCTGTTTTTACGTTGATAACGTTACATGCAATCATTGGGCATTTCACTTCTTTAATCCATTTGTCATAAACAGCATGACCTGGTTCAACGTCGTGGTTTCCAATCGTTTCTGCATCATATTTTAAGTAGTTTATCACGTTAGCAGCGATGTTGCTATCGTTAGTAGCTACATAATTGTAGAAATAGCTTGTTGGTTGTCCCTGTAGAATATCTCCGTTATCAAGCAATACAACATTGCCAGTTTTTCGTTGTCTGTTTACATAACTGCTAACGCGTGCCATAGAGCCTTGTCTTGGTTGTCTGTTGGCAAAGTCGTAAGGAAAGAAACTACCGTGAACATCACTTGTTTCGATAATCTTGAGGCTTATGGTCTTTGGTTTTGAAAAGGCACTACCACAAATAAATAATGCAATGATTGCAAGAGCTATATTCTTCATAAATCTATTGTTTTTATTGTGCAAAGTTAATACATTTTTTTGCATAAACGATAAAACATATATAACAAAAATAGGAGAAAAAACATATTGTTCTTTCTCCTATTCAGTTTGCAGATAGTAAACTATCCGATGATTTTAATATCTTCTACGATTGTAGCCACCATCGTTGTTACCATAACCACCACCACGGTTGTTACCATAAGAACGACGCTCAGGACGCTCTTCTCTTGGACGTGCAACGTTAACACCGATAGTTCTTCCTTCGAAATCAGTCTCATTAAGGGCATCTATAGCTGCTTGGCCTTCTTCATCATTAGCCATTTCAACGAAGCCGAAACCACGTGAGCGGCCAGTCTCCCTGTCTGTAACGATTTTAGCAGACGTAACTTCGCCAAACTTAGTAAATAAATCCGATAAGCTTTCACTTGTGGTGTTCCAGCTCAAATGTGAAACATAAATGTTCATTTTCTTTTCTTTATATTAATTAATTATATTGATACAACGCCAAAGGCGCATGTACCTTCTCTTTCATTTTGTTGTATATATTATATTGAAGTCTATAACTGCAATATCAATATATTTTGTTTTCACAACTTGTCGCTGTTCTTTGAGAAAAATACGGGAAGTAGGTTTATTCATAATAGACCGCTAATTCTCTATTAACATCGGAGCGAATAATTGATGTCGATTCGGAATAGAATTAACCGCAATATGAAATAGCGAAAAACTCACACTCAAATAATATCCAATATAAACTCAGTTGTTTATGGCGTCAAAGTTACTTTTTTTTTTTTATATATCAAAATTTGAAGCAAAAAAAAACACTTAAAATTATATTTATTTTGCATTATTGGGCAAAAAGTACATTTTTAAACCTAAATATGATACCAATATATCAAATACTATTGAGTATTAAGTCGTTTCTTAATGTGTGTAATTATATTTTTAGGTAGAATAATCCCATTTTTCGGTTCAAGAACACAGCTCAATCTATTATTCGTTTGTTATCTTTGATGTAATCTATCTGCAACCTTATTTAATAAGGCGTATGCCCCCATTCCGACTAACGAACAGTTTATATGCGCTAAGTAATGTCTTTTCACGTTATGTAATCCTGTTACCCAACGTGTGTAACACGGTTTCCCACGTTGTGTAACATGGTTACACACGTTGTGTAATCGGATTACACACATACTGATGTAATCAAATTACACACATGTTGATGTAATCTAATTACACAAAAGCTGTGGAAATCTAGGTAATCGTTTGTGAATCCAGTTTCAATATATGTTTATCTGCTTCAAATTCATACTATTACATCTATGTGTGAAAGCTGTAGATTTACTGAATTATCTAGATTGTTTATGATACTAGTTTGTATCATTAATAAAGCTCCCTTAGTATAATTATGTATAATATGAATAGTATAATTGATAAAAAAACGCCAAAAATAGGTGCTTACTTGGGTTTAATGTCACTTTTGAGCCGATAATGACACTTAATGTTACTCGCTCAGCCCTTGTAAATAAAGGGTTTGTGACATTATGACATTAGTTGCATTAAAAAACTTTTTCTTGTAGTCTTAGTCAAAATTAATATAATAGAGTATTTTCTATCAAATAGATGACCGATAAATAATTATATAGGCATGAACCCAGTCATGAAATATTGTTCTATATATTAATAAGGTAGGGTTAATCTAACCCCATCAAGATCGTTTGTTTACAATGTACTCGTAAAATACAATATATCAATCATTTCAAGTCACTTCATACAAACTTCAATATGCGGTCGCTATTCTTAATGAAAAGATGTGTTGAGAGGTGATAAAAAAAGTTGTCGAAAGAAAGTTTTGCAATTCAATATATTATTCATATATTTGTGCTATGAATTCATTTAAACAGCATACAAGAGAAGAAAAAATGCAGGCTTTTGGTCGTCTGCTTGATATACAGGATAGGTTGAGAAAAGAATGTCCATGGGACAGAAAACAAACTAATGAAAGTTTGCGACCTAATACTATAGAGGAAGTATATGAACTTTGCGATGCATTAATGAAATGTGACGACAAGGAAATATGCAAAGAGCTTGGCGACGTATTAGAGCATGTAGTGTTTTACGCGATGATGGGAGCCGAGAAAGAAAGTTTTGATATAGCTGATGTGTGTGATAAGCTTAGTAATAAACTTATGTTCCGCCATCCTTTTATTGATTGGACAGGATGGGAGGGAGATCCAAAGGCAGAGTTAGCAGATAAGCCCGCTGATGACACAGAAGTAGAGATGACTTGGGAACAAATCAAGCAAAAAGAAAAAGATGGAAATAAAACAGTTCTTTCTGGTGTTCCCGATGCCTTACCTTCTTTAATTAAAGCTTATAGAATACAAGATAAAGCCCGCAATGTTGGCTTTGATTGGAAAAACAAGGAGGATGTTTGGGACAAGGTTCGTGAAGAACTAGGTGAGTTGGAGGTAGAATTGAAAAAGGAAGATGAAGATAAATCAACACGTGAGTTGGGCGATTTTATTTTCAGTATAATCAATGCTGCACGTCTTTACCATCTAAACCCAGACAATGCTTTAGAGTTTACAAACCAAAAGTTTATAGGTCGTTTCGGCTATGTAGAAAGTAAATGCAAGGAAATGGGCAAAGATTTAAAAGACGTTACTTTAGAAGAAATGGATAAATTTTGGAACGAAGCTAAGAAAATTTATAGATAATAAATATTATTGATAATATGAAAAAAATATTTTATGTTTCTTTTATGTTTATAGCTATTATCTCGATGATAGGATGTAATGGTAAAGGAAAGAAAACGGCGCAGTTGAATGATAAGGACTCTGTTATTGCAAAAACTGAGGCTGATACTACTGTCTATGGAGTTTGCGGAGAAGGCACAGCAATGCACAGCCTTGAACTTATTACAGATGGTGGTGACACTATTAACTATACAATTATGGACGAGGGGGTAGATTCTGCCAGTGTCTTAGGTGGACTCTTGGTCGGTGACAGATTGGCTGTTATTGGTCATAAAGTCGACGGCGAAAATTATGCTAAGACTGTGCTTAACTTAACAACACTTCAAGGTAATTGGACAAGTATAGACAGAAATTTTGAAATATTAGAAGGTGGAGTTGTTAAGAGTCATTTACAGGCAGAAAGCAATCCATGGACTGAATGGAAAATATGTAATGGCAAATTGTTACTAAATAAAGATACTTTCCTTATTGACAATCTTGGCGCAGATTCTCTTTATCTAGAAAGCAAAGATGGAATCTTTGCATATAAGCGTCAGAAATAAGTAGATAAGTTAAGTATGGAACCATTTAAAATTCATATTTTAGGCTGTGGCTCAGCCTTACCTACAATGAGACATTATGCCTCGTCACAAGTTGTTGAGATAAGAGGTAAACTGTTTATGGTAGATTGTGGGGAGGGCACGCAGATGCAGTTGCGCAGAAGTAAGATCAGGTTTACCAAAATCCAAGCTGTGTTTATTTCTCATTTACATGGTGATCACTGTTTTGGGCTAATCGGCATGATCAGTACTTTTGGCATGTTGGGGCGTGTTGCGACACTTCATGTATATGCACCGGCTGAGCTTGGGACTATACTTGAAAATCAGATAAACTTTTTTTGTCAAGGACTTGAGTTTAAAGTTGAATTTCATTCTGTAGATACAACCAAGAAGACTGTTGTTTATGAAGACAGAAGTCTTGTTGTAGAAAGTATTCCTTTGCAACATCGTGTACCAACATGTGGTTATCTTTTCAAAGAAAAAGAGGGATGTAGGCATATTGACAGAGAAATGATGAACTGTTATAATATACCAATCAGCCAAATAAATAATATAAAGGCTGGGGCAGACTGGACAGATGAAGATGGAAAAGTTATTCCTAATGCGAAGTTGACAAAACCAGCAGACAAGGCACGTTCCTACGCTTATTGTAGTGATACAAAATATATTCCAAACCTGTATAAAAGTTTGGAAAATGTAAATGTGCTTTATCATGAAAGTACATACGCAAAAGACAATGAAGGTCGTGCAAAGATGTATTATCATTCAACTGCAGAGCAAGCTGCTCGGGTAGCAAAAGAAGCAGGAGCTGGAAAATTACTTCTTGGGCATTTTAGTGCTAGATATGAGGATGAAAGCTGTCTGCTTGATGAGGCAAAAAGTATATTTGAAAACAGTTTTCTTACAAATGAGGGCATGGTCTTTGATGTTTGAAATCGTAAATATTGTTAAGATTGTAATATTTCCCTATTTAAGTAGTTGTAATGTGTCTGTAAAAAGATTACCTTTGTAATGATATTGTAATGTGTGCATTGTGTTATTATAATGTGATGACAAGCATTATGAGCATGACATATATTATTAATTTCGATACTGAATCAATTTCAAAAACAAGATGGCAAGACATTGGTTTTATATATTTATCTTAATAGCATGCAGTACTTTGTCAACTCCCTTGCTGGCAAGCAATATGAGTGATACACAGCAGATTGTAGCTTTTAACGATATTAATATATACATTGAGCAGAATATCTTGCGAATCACTAATGGAGAAAAGCTTAGATTGCAAATATTCAATGTTACTGGAGTCTTGGTGGTTTGTGAAAATATAGATAGTGCCGACAAACGATTTAGTTTGGACTTACCACGTGGATGCTACATAGTTAAGGTTGGAAAGTTGGTAAAAAAGATTTCAGTAAAATAATATTATTTTTAATTAATGAATTTTGAGAGTATTCAAGATAAAATTGTGTCTTTTTCTTTTGGTAATCACGATCTTTTGCATGTTCTCATGCAGAGATAAAACCACAAATCCAAATATTAATTTAAATTTATCTGACTTTGATAAGTTGGACACTTCTGCTTATGCACTTAATTCACATAGAATTCGAGAATATCTTGACGTGATTATAAATGCCGACGATGATTCTATGGCTGCCGACACTCATCTTAAGGGATATTATACGAATAAAGGTGCATTTTTATGGATAGACCGTTCTGGTATAGATTATCGTGCAGATACGCTTTTAAACTATATCCGTAAAGTCAATGAAATGGGATTCAGTCGGAGCAAGTTTAGATATGCTCAGATAGAGCGTGATTTAAAAAGAGCCAGGGAACTTGATTTTGACTCATCGCATAATTCAATAAATAGGGTTATGGCTAGGTTGGAGTATAATCTGACAAAAGCTTATTTTCGTTATGTAGTTGGTCAACGCTTTGGATATTTTAATCCGTCTTACAAATTAAATAGATTGGATCTGTATGATATGGATACTTCTGTTGTAGCCTATCGTAAGCTATTTGATATCCCAATGGAGAAACCAGATAAGAGCTTTTATGCAACAGCTATGCGAAAGCTTGGTACAGACAGTGTTGCTCAATTTTTGAAAGATGTTCAGCCAAAGAATAAATTATACTGGAGATTTTATGAAGCGCTAAAACAAACTACCTCTAAGATTCAGAGAATCAAGATATTATGCAATATGGAAAGATGTCGCTGGAGATTAAAGGACTATCCTGAGATGCATGATAAATACGTATTAGTGAATATTCCATCATTTCATTTGCGTGCTATTGACGGTAAAAAATCTCTTGAAATGAGGATTGGCTGTGGATCTTTTGATACAAAGACGCCATTGCTCACTAGTGCAATAATGCGTATGGATATTAACCCACAATGGATCGTTCCACGTAGTATTATCAAAAAAAGCATTATAGCTCATATTGGAAATAGATCTTATTTTGAAAACCACAATTTCTTTGTTAGGGAGAGACGTACAGGAAAGAAAATTAGCTTTGATAAGGTTACGTCTGATATGCTAAATAGTAATGACTATCTTGTTGTTCAGGCCGGCGGTATAGGTAATTCCTTAGGCAGGATAATTTTTAGATTCAATAACAGTTTTAGTGTATTCATCCATGATACCAATCAACATGATGTTTTTTCACAAGAAGATCGTGGTGTAAGTCATGGTTGTATTCGTGTTCAGAAACCTTTTTCTCTTGCTGTGTTTATGCTGAACGACAAAAATGAAGATATAATAAATAAGATAAAATATTCGATGACAGCCCAAATAGGAAGTAAAAATACTGTTGAAACAGATGATAAACAGTATGAAAATCCTAACCCAAAGGCTGATGAATTAGATCACTCTCGTATCATAAGTAATGTTAACGTTGACCCCAAAGTTCCGTTGTTTATAACTTATTTTACTCTTTATCCAGATGTTGAAGGCAATATTAAATCCTTTAGTGACGTTTATGGATATGATAAGGTGATTTTTTCAACATTGAAAAATTATCTAAGCCATTAATAATATGCAATACAACGAAAACGAAATATTAAAGGAATTGAAGGATGAGCAGACCAGTAGGCGAGCCTTCTCAAAGATTGTAGAACACTACAGTCAACCTCTTTATTGGAAAATTCGTCATATCGTTGTTGAACATGAGGATGCTAATGACATTCTGCAAAATACATTTATAAAGGCTTGGAATAAGCTTGATGGTTTTAACAATAAAGCTAGTATTTATACTTGGCTTTATCGTATAGCAATAAATGAAAGTCTGGATTTTATTCGTTCTCAAAAAAACAATAGTCGTATTAGTTCGGATCAAAATGAAGGGCTGGCGTCTAAACTGCTTGCTGATGAATATTTTGATGGCGATGAAATACAAGCGCATCTTCAGGAAGCGATATCACTTCTACCTGATGTACAGCGTTCTGTGTTCTGTTTAAGATATTTTGATGAAATGAAATATAGTGAAATGAGTACTGCGCTAGGTACTAGTGAAGGGGCTTTAAAAGCAAGTTATCATCTCGCAGTTAAAAAAATAGCGGAATTTTTTAAACTTCATGATTAAACTTTCGGTATATTGATTCGTCAAACATGTAATATAACAAAAACGCAAATATGGATAAAGATGAGGAAAAGCTAATAAGACAATTTGGTAAAATTGAATCCTTCAAGGTTCCAGATGGCTATTTTGAAGGCTTTACCAGTCAGCTAATGAACAAGTTGCCAGAGAAATCCCATAAAAAAGGAATTTTTAAATTCCATCCAATGGTGTGGAGTTCGCGTTTGCGTGGTGGCATTGCAGCCGCCGTTATTGCCGCAACATTGACAATTGGAGTTTATACATATTTTGGGAAATTCAATGTAGTTAACTCATATGAAAGATCTTCAATGCCCCAAAAAGAAAATTTGGACCAAGTTAAAAGCAACTTTGACCAAATGGCTGATTATACAATGATGGATAATGAGGACATCTATGCCTCTTTGGCAGATAATAAGTAAATAAAAAGGTGTTATTATGAAGTATTATGCAATGATATTTATTTCAGTGATATTTATGGCTATTCCTGCGATGGCTGATACTCCTGAAAATTCTCGCCCGAAGTTTGATCCAGAACGTTTCGAGGCTTCAATGGAACAATTTATAACAACAAAGGCTGGTCTCACTCCGCAAGAAGCGCAACGCTTTTTCCCTATTTATAGAGAAATGCAGAGTAAGATGAGAGCGTCTTTTAATGAGATGAGGCGTCTACGTCATACAGATATTCATGATAATGTAATGTCTGAAAAGGCCATTCGTAAAATGGATTCTATAGACGTTGAAATTAAAAAGATACAGCAGAAATATCATAATAGTTTTCTTAAAATATTGCCTGCTGGCAAAGTACTTGAAATTTTAAAGGCAGAAGATAAATTCCACAGAGATGCTTTTAAACAGGCTTTCGCACCAAAGAATTAATATTGATGCAGAGATATTTCGTATATTTTAGCTATGATGGTACAGGATATCATGGTTGGCAGATTCAACCCAATGGGATATCTGTTCAAGAACGGCTACAAGATTCTCTTTCAAAAGTTTTGAGAAAGAGAATAGATGTTGTTGGTGCTGGTCGCACGGATACCGGAGTTCACGCAAGAATGATGGTTGCTCATTTTGATTATGATGATGCGATTGACGGTGAACAATTGACCTTTAGATTAAACCGTATTCTTCCTCGTGATATTGGAGTGTATAAAGTAGAACCTGTAGATAATGAAATGCATGCTCGCTTTTCAGCAAAATGGCGTACGTATCATTATTATCTTCATGTGAGAAAAGATCCTTTTTTACGTCATTATTCATTAGAAACTCATTATGATTTGGATTTCGATTTAATGAATAAGGCTGCTGAAATTATCGTGGGGCATGATGATTTTGCTGCTTTTTGTAAGACGGGAGCTGATAACAAGACAACAATTTGTAATGTGAAAGAGTGTAGATGGGTTCAGACATCTGATTACTCTTGGTATTTTACGATCACAGCTAATAGATTTTTAAGAAATATGGTGAGAGCAACAGTTGGAACATTATTGTTGCTTGGACGTCATAAAATAACACTTGATGAGTTTAAGGATATTCTTGATAATGGAAATAGAAGTGATGCTGGTGAAAGTATGCCTGGCAATGCCTTGTTTTTGGAGAATATTGAATATTAATAATATATATGCTTGATGCATAATTCGTAATTTATATTTTATAGTCATGTGGTTAATTTTAGCATTTTTATCAGCAGCTTTACTTGGTTTTTATGATTCATTTAAGAAGAAGGCTCTTCATGATAACGCAGTTATTCCTGTCTTATTTTTGAATACATTGTTTTCATCTCTGATCTTTATTCCGTTTATAATCTTGTCTTCATCAACACATATTCTTGATGGAAGCATGTTTTATGTTGCTCAAGGAGGTTGGGAGATACATAAGTATATTGTTCTTAAAAGTTGTATCGTTCTTTCAAGTTGGATATTTGGGTATTTTGCTATGAAGCATTTACCATTAACAATAGTCGGTCCAATAAATGCAACTCGACCGGTTATGGTTCTTGTCGGCGCCTTACTTGTATTTGGTGAAAGATTAAATGCTTGGCAGTGGACAGGTGTGGCTTTAGCAGTTGCTTCTTTTGTAATGCTCAGTAAAAGTGGTAAGAAAGAAGGTATAGATTTTAAACATGATAAGTGGATCTATTTCTTGGTATTGGCAGCATTCTTGGGAGCTGTAAGCGGACTTTACGACAAATATCTTATGGCTAGTCCCGAAAATGGTGGAGTAGGATTAGATCGTATGATTGTTCAGAGTTGGTATAATATTTATCAGATGGCAATGATGGGAGCAATGTTGGTATTACTCTGGTGGCCAACTCATAAGAAGACTACACCATTTCATTGGGAATGGTCTGTGATATTCATCTCAATATTTTTAAGTGCAGCAGATTTCGTATATTTCTACTCTTTGAGTATGCCAGGTGCTATGATTTCTATCGTAAGCATGATACGGCGTGGTAGCGTCATTGTTAGTTTCTTGTTTGGGGCAGCTTTATTCCACGAAAAGAATCTTAAGGCTAAAGCTTTTGATCTCGCTCTTGTACTCTTAGGTATGATATTCTTGTATATCGGATCAAAGTAGAATAAAATTGCAAATCATGCCTTTTTGAAATTATTTCATAAATTTCTTTTGCAAATTGATGTAAAACTCGTAACTTTGTGCACAAGATTGAAAGTTAATTTATAGTAATATGGCACGTAACATCTTTAAGGGCTTAGGTATAGCCCTGATAACTCCTTTCACGGCAGACGGAGAGGTAGATTATAAATCTCTTAAGCGTCTTGTAGAGTATCAGCTTGATAACGGCGCTGATTTTCTCTGCATTTTAGCTACTACAGGAGAAGCTCCTTGTCTTAGTACAGCTGAAAAAGATGAAATAACTGTTTTCATAAAAGAAATTGTAAACGGCCGTATTCCAATCCTTAAATATTGTGGTGGTAATAATACTGCCGCAGTTGTTGATGAAATAAAAACAACTGATTGGACTGGTATTGCTGGAATATTGAGCATTTGCCCATATTACAACAAACCTTCACAAGAGGGATTATATCAGCACTTTAAGGCTATTTCTGAGGCTAGTCCTTTGCCAATAGTACTATATAATGTACCAGGCAGAACTGGTGTAAATATGACTGCTGCCACTACTGTAAGAATCGCTAAAGATTTTCCAAACATTGTAGGTGTTAAAGAAGCTAGTGGAAGTTTGGAACAAGTTGATGAGATAATTAAGAATAAGCCTGATAATTTTGATGTTATCAGTGGTGATGATGCTTTGACATTCTCGATGGTAGCAAGTGGTGCTGCTGGTGTTATTTCTGTTATAGGAAATGCTCTTCCTAAAGAATTCAGTAGAATGATTAGACTTGAATTCAAGGGTGAATACGAACCAGCACGCAAAATTCATCACATGTTTACCGAATTATATTCACTGCTATTTGTAGATGGAAATCCTGCAGGATGCAAGGCTTTGCTTAATGATATGGGAATGATTCAGAACGTTTTGCGTCTGCCACTTGTTCCAACAACAATCAAGACAAAGCAAAAAATGTCGGAAATACTGAAGGATTTGCGCATTTAGAATAATTAAAATCAAATATATGAGTGAAGAAAGAAGAGTCATTCATGAGATAACACCTCTTATGGGTAAGGATGTGCTTTATATTGCCGACCGCCATAAGAAGGAGTTTACATACCCAATCCATAGCCATGAAGTTTATGAACTGAATTTTGTTGAGCGTGCGAATGGTGTGAAAAGAATTGTGGGCGACTCTTCTGAAGTTATTGGTGATTACGATTTGGTTTTAATTACAAGTCCCGACCTTGAACATGTGTGGGAACAGCACGAATGTACCAGTGATGATATTCGTGAGGTTACGATACAGTTTGATTTTAATATGACCAATGAGAATATCTTTGGACGTAATCCTTTCATGAGTATGCGTAAGATGATGACCGAAGCAAAGAAGGGACTTTGCTTTCCTTTGAGTGCTATCATGAAAGTATACACACAATTAGATACTCTTAGTACAATTAAGGATGGTTTTTATGCTGTTATGCAGTTTATGACTATCCTTTATGAACTGTCAAAATGTGACGGTGCAAGAACTTTAGCTTCTTCTAGTTTCGCTAAAATAGTTGTTGAGGATGATAGCCGTAGAATATTGAAAGTGAAGAATTATATCAGCAAGAATTATATGGATGAGATTCGTCTTGCTACACTTTCTGATATGGCAGGAATGAGTCCAAGTGCATTCAGTAGGTTCTTTAAGCTACATACAGGAAGGAATCTTAGTGAATATATTATTGATATTCGTTTAGGTTATGCTTCACGTATGCTTGTAGATACAGCTCGCAGTATATCTGAAATTAGCTTTGATTGCGGCTTTAACAACCTAAGTAACTTTAATCGTATATTTAAGAAGAAGAAAGAGTGTTCTCCTTCTGAGTTCCGTGAAAATTATCACAAAACACGTGTGATAATTTAATTATTAAATACTTATTTCTCCAGCAAGAGATTTGGACATTAGTTCTCTTACTATATTTGTGTCTTCATATTGACCATGAAGATACATTAGTTTGGTGACAGCAGCTTCAACCGTGCAATCATGACCGCTGATAACACCTGTATCCTTTAACTGATATCCATTGTCATATCTACTCATTTCCACAAATCCTGCACCACATTGGCTTATATTTACAATTGTAACCCCTCTTTCAGATGCATCCTTTAATAGTCGCATAAGCCATGGCTGCTGAGGTGCATTTCCACTTCCGAAACTACGCATTACCACACCTTTTAATTCAGGGGCATCAAGAACGTGCCCGAAAATACTAGCTTGAATCCCTGGAAATAAAGAAAAAACCATGACGTTTGGATCCATGTTGAAATGTGGAATCATTTTTTTTGAATAGTCAGGTTTCAGTATGTGATGCTTGGCAAATGTAAATTTTACACCTGCTTCGCATAGATGAGGGTAGTTAAATGAGTCAAAGGCATTAAATCCGTCTGCATTTTGTTTGGTAGAGCGGTTTCCTCTTAATAATCTACCACTAAAATAAATACATACTTCAGGAATGAGCGCATTACCTTCTTTATTTTTAGATGAGGCTAATTCAATACTTGTTACCAGGTTTTCTTTTCCATCAGTCCGCATTTGTCCAATTGGTAATTGGCTACCGGTTAGAATTACAGGTTTTGTAAGATTTTCCAACATGAATGAGAGTGCTGATGCAGTGTAGGCCATGGTGTCAGTACCATGAAGTATTACGAAACCGTCGTATTCATCATATTTTGTACTAATAGTTCTTACTAGGTGAGCCCACAGTCTAGGACTCATGTCACTTGAATCAATTGGTACTTCAAACTGATAAACATCTATGCCTACTGAAAGATATTTAAACTCAGGCATGTTGCTTATTAAATGATTGAAATTCAACGGCTCTAATGCTTTTGTTAAAGTATTTCTGCCCATGCCAATTGTACCGCCTGTATAAATGAGGAGAACTTTTCCCATATGGTTCATATTGTTGCTATTATCCATAATGTACGACATCGTTTACGTAAAAAACAATGCAAATATAGTTTAATTTTCTCGTAGTTCCAAAAAAATGCACTATATTTGCATAGAAAACAATATCTAAAAACAAATAAATCAAATATACAAACGATTATGAAACAGTTTATGGATGAAAATTTCCTGTTGGAAACCGAAACAGCACAGGAACTTTTCCACAATCATGCGGCTAAAATGCCAATTATTGACTACCATTGTCATCTTATTCCTGAGATGGTTGCTAATGATCACAAATTCCGCAGTATTACAGAACTTTGGCTTGGTGGTGACCATTACAAATGGCGCGCTATGCGTACAAACGGTGTAGATGAAAAGTATTGCACAGGTGAGGAAACCAGTGACTGGGAAAAATTTGAGAAATGGGCAGAAACTGTACCTTATACATTCCGTAATCCACTTTATCATTGGACACATCTTGAGTTGAAGACCGCTTTTGGTATAGATAAAATCTTAAGTCCTAAAACAGCTCGTGAGATTTATGATGAGTGTAATGAAAAGTTGAAGATGCCTGAGTTTAGTGCTCGCGGTCTTATGCGTCATTATAATGTTGAATGCGTTTGCACAACAGATGATCCAATTGATGATTTGCGCTATCATAAGCAGACACGTGAAAGTGGATTTGAAGTTAAAATGATTCCTGCATGGCGTCCTGATAAGGCAATGAATATTGAAAAGCCTGATTTTGCAGACTATGTTAATAAATTGTCTGAGGTAAGTGGAGTAGCGATTAATAACTTTAAAGACATGGTGGATGCTCTTCAGAAGCGTCATGATTTCTTTACTAAAAATGGATGTAAACTTTCAGATCATGGTATTGAGGAGTTCTATGATGAACCATATACAGACAGTCAGATCGAAACTATATTTGAGAAATCTCTTCGCGGTCAGCAACTGAGCGTGATGGAGATGCGTCAGTATAAGCATGCTTTCTTGAAGATTTGTGCAGAAATGGATTATGCTGCAGATTGGACACAGCAATACCACTACGGAGCTATACGTGATAATAATACATTAATGTATAATAAGCTTGGAGCTGATACAGGTTTTGATTCTATTGGTGAATTTACTACTGCTAATGCAATGAGTCATTTCCTTAATGAGGTTAACATGAATGGCAAACTTACACGTACAATATTGTATTGCCTAAATCCTTGTGCTAATGAAGTTATAGCTACTATGCTTGGTAATTTCCAAGATGGCTCATGTCCAGGTAAAGTTCAGTTTGGTTCAGGCTGGTGGTTTAATGATCAGCTTGATGGTATGACAAAACAGATGAATGCACTTTCTGTTCTAGGTCTGCTTAGCCGTTTTGTAGGCATGCTTACAGATAGCCGCTCATTCCTGAGCTATCCTCGACACGAATATTTCCGTAGATTGCTATGTAATCTTTTAGGAAATGATGTTGAAAAGGGATTGCTTCCTAATGATAAGGAAACCTTAGCAAGAATGGTTGAAGATATTTCTTATAATAATGCTAAAAATTATTTCAAGTTCTATTAAATATCAAAACGGGAGATTCTTTCTCCCGTTTTTTTTGTATCTAAGAATAAAATAAATAATATTTTAAATCAGTATTTAATTTAAAAGCTCAAATATTTGCCATTTCCAAATATTAGAGCTAAATTTGCAAAGGTTTTAACGATTACCGAGTTGTTGATATGAAGAAATCACTCATTTCACTATTTATTATGGCAATTGTTTTGCTAATGAGCAGTTGCTCTGATAGCAAAAAAGTGGCTTATGTTGTTGTTACTGATTTTCAAAAGGCTTTAGCAATATCTTATTTTCCTGTCGGTAATATAAAGCAGGTAGACAATTACTTTTCACAATATATTTTTATAGGTAAAGGCATTCAAGCAGAGTGTTTAGCACCAATCGCCTCGCATGCCGATATTAGCAATATTAATTTTATGATGGGAAAGGTTATTAGTAGTTAGTTACGATGATTTAAAATAAGGATGACAATTGATTTATTCGGTTTCATCTTTTTTTTTTAATATATAAATTTAAAAATAATATTAGATACAAATAATTTATGTGTGGTATTGTAGGATATATTGGTAGCAGAGATGCTTATCCAATTTTAATCAAAGGATTAAAAAGACTCGAATATAGAGGATATGATAGTGCAGGTGTTGCACTCATAAATGATGATGATCTTAATGTTTTCAAGACAAAAGGTAAGGTCGCTGATCTTGAAGCCTTTTGTGAGGATAAAAATATCAATGGTCATGTAGGTATTGCTCATACTCGTTGGGCTACCCATGGTGAACCTTCATCAGTCAATGCCCATCCTCACTACTCTGAATCAAAGAATCTTGCCATTATTCATAATGGTATTATTGAGAACTATGCAGAGATTAAAAATAATCTTATTGCAAAAGGTGTAAAATTCCGTTCTGATACAGATACTGAGGTTTTGGTTCAATTGATAGAATATGTTCAAGTTAAGAAAAACCTAGATACACTGACTGCAGTTCAGGTAGCGTTGCACCAAGTAATCGGTGCCTATGCTATAGCATTACTTGATAAGCGCGAACCTAATCAGATAATTGCTGCTCGTAAGCAGAGTCCATTAGTAGTAGGTATAGGTGAAAATGAATTTTTCCTTGGCTCAGATGCAAGTCCTATCGTTGAATTCACAGATAAGGTTGTTTATCTTGAAGATGGAAACATCGCAGTTATGCGAATCGGTGAAGAACTGAAGGTTGTGAATATACTTAATCGCGAGTTAAATCCTTCTGTAAAAACTATCGATATGAATCTCGGACAGATAGAGAAGGGTGGTTACCCACACTTTATGCTTAAAGAAATTTTTGAGCAGCCTGAATGTTTGAAGACTTGTATGCGCGGACGTATAAATACAGATGCTGATAATGTAACACTCAGCGCCGTCATAGATTATAAAGAAAGATTGCTTGCTGCAAAAAGAATAATCATAGTTGCTTGTGGAACTAGTTGGCATGCTGGACTTATCGGTAAACAGCTTATTGAGACTTTCTGCCGCATACCTGTTGATGTAGAATATGCTAGTGAGTTCAGATATAGAAATCCGGTGGTTACAAAGGATGATTTGGTTATAGCGATGTCACAGAGCGGTGAGACTGCAGATACTTTAGCAGCCGTAGAATTAGCTAAAAGCTTTGGCGCATTGATATATGGTATATGTAACGCTGTTGGTTCAAGTATTCCTAGAGCCACTGATACGGGTAGTTATATCCACGTAGGTCCAGAGATTGGTGTGGCTTCTACTAAGGCTTTCACTGGTCAAGTTATTGTTTTGGCAATGTTCTCATTGGCATTGGCAAAAGAAAAAGGTACAATCGACGATCAAACATATAATGATGTTGTAAAAGAGTTGTCTTTGATTCCTGAAAAGATGAAAGAGGTGCTTGAACAAAACGATAAAATAGCTGATTTGAGTCGTATATTTACTTATGCACACAATTTTATTTATCTTGGCCGTGGTTATAGTTATCCTGTAGCATTGGAAGGTGCTTTGAAACTTAAGGAAATAAGCTATATTCATGCTGAGGGTTATCCTGCTGCAGAAATGAAGCATGGTCCTATCGCACTCGTTGATTCAGACATGCCTGTGGTTGTTATAGCAACACATAATGCAATGTATGAGAAAGTGCTTAGTAATATTCAGGAAATCAAGGCTCGTAAGGGTAGAGTGATTGCTCTCGTGACGAAGGGAGATGAAACTATCAGTCGCATTGCCGATGAGGTGATAGAATTACCTAAGACGCTTGAATGTCTTGAACCATTGCTTGCAACAATACCACTTCAGCTCCTTGCATATCATATTGCTGTCTGCAAGGATAAGAATGTAGACCAACCAAGAAATCTTGCTAAATCAGTCACTGTAGAATAAAAATATAATATGGAAGAAATAAAGGAAGACTGTGGTGTAGCTTTAATTCGTCTGCTCAAGCCACTGGAATATTATCAGGAAAAGTATGGCACATGGATGTACCCCCTGAATAAACTCTATTTGATGATGGAAAAACAGCACAATAGAGGTCAGGAGGGAGCCGGAATGTCATGCGTTAAACTTAATACTCAGCCGGGCAACGAATATATGTTCCGTGAACGTGCTGAAGGCTCTAACGCTATCACTGAAATATTCGATAATGTACATAAGAACTATGCCAACATCGCTTCTGATGATTTGTCTAATGTAGAATTTGCTAAGACTAACCTCCCTTTTGCAGGAGAGTTATACATGGGACATCTTAGATACAGCACAACAGGAAAGAGTGGAATAACTTATGTTCACCCTTTCTTGAGAAGAAATAACTGGCGAGCAAAGAATTTATGTTTCTGTGGTAACTTTAACATGACCAACGTTGACGAAATTTTTGATAAGCTCACTCTTCAGGGACAATGTCCACGGATATATAGTGATACATATATTATGTTGGAGTTGATGGGGCATCGTTTGGATAGAGAAGTTGAACGAAATTTTGAAATTGCTAAAACTAAAGGACTTACTAATACTGATATAACAAAATACATTGAAGATAATGTCAAGATGAGTAACGTCTTGAAAACAACGATGACTGACTTTGACGGTGGTTATGTTGTTTGCGGTGTTACTGGTAGTGGAGAGATGTTTTCAATGCGTGATCCTTGGGGAATTCGTCCTGCATTCTACTATAAAAATGATGAAATCGTTGTGCTGGCTAGTGAGCGTCCTGTTCTTCAGACAACTTTTGATCTTGATAGTGCAGATGTGAAGGAGCTTGAACCTGGTGCTGCTCTTCTTGTGAAGAGAAACGGTGAATGTACTGTAGAGCAGATTCTTCAACCAAAGGGCGATTCTGCATGTTCTTTTGAAAGAATATATTTTAGTAGGGGTTCTGATAGTGATATATACAATGAGCGCAAGAAATTGGGTGAGCAGCTTACTGAACCAATTCTTGAGGCCGTTAACTATGATACTGCTCATACTGTTTTCTCGTATATACCAAATACAGCAGAAGTTGCCTATTATGGCATGTTAAATGGATTCAAAAGATATCTTAACAACGAGAAGATTAAGAAAATAGAGAGTCTAGGACATATACCGACTCATGATGAACTGGAAGAAATACTACATGACTACGTAAGGTCAGAAAAAATAGCTTGGAAGGATATCAAACTACGTACTTTCATTACCGAAGGCAATAGTCGTAACGATCTTGCAAGTCACGTTTATGATATAACTTATGATAGCATTACTCCTTATGAAGATAACCTTGTGATTATTGATGATAGCATCGTTCGCGGAACAACTCTTAAAAAGAGTATTCTTAGAATTATGGATCGTCTGCATCCAAAGAAAATGGTTATCGTAAGTAGTGCACCGCAAATACGTTATCCTGACTATTATGGAATTGATATGCCTCGCTTAGAGGAATTCTGTGTGTTTAGAGCTACTATCGCATTATTGAAAGATCGTGGAATGGAAAATGTCATTCGCGACACTTATAATGAGTGTAAGGAAGAGCTGAGGAAAACAAAAGAAGATATGGTGAATGTTGTTAGAAATATCTACAAACCATTTACTATTGAGGAAATAAATCACAAGATTGTGGAAATGCTTCGTCCAGACGGAGTAACAACTCCTATTGAGATTGTTTATCAAAGCATAGAGGGATTGCATAAAGCAATACCAAGCCATAAAGGTGACTGGTATTTCACAGGACATTTCCCTACACCTGGCGGAACAAAACTTTGTAATCAGGCTTTTGTTAATTATGTTGAGAGTGTAGAGAAGTAATATGCTTGTATAAATAGAGACGATGATAGAAATAGAATATTTAAAGTTATATATATTATAGAATGATGAAGAACGTAACTTTGGTCTTAAGTGACGGAACTAAATTTCACGGCAAAAGCTTTGGCTATGATGCGCCAGTTGCCGGTGAGGTCGTTTTCAACACAGCCATGATGGGCTATCCAGAGAGTCTAACAGACCCTTCTTATGCAGGACAGCTTATGACGCTGACTTATCCTCTTGTTGGAAATTACGGTGTGCCTCCTTTCACAATTGAAAGTAATGGCATTCCAACTTTCATGGAGAGTGATAAGATTTATGCTTCGGCTATTATTGTTAATGATTATAGCGAGCAGTATAGTCATTGGAATGCTGTTGAAAGTCTTGCTGACTGGCTTAAACGTGAACATGTTCCAGGCATAACGGGTATCGACACCAGGGAACTTACAAAAGTTCTGCGTGAACATGGTGTAATGATGGGTAAAATCATTTTTGATGATGAGCCAAACAATATTCCAGAAGCTGATTATGAAGGCGTGAATTTTGTTGATAGAGTCTCTTGTAAGGATGTTATCAGATATAATGAAGGTGCCGGAAAGAAAGTCGTTCTTGTTGATTGTGGTGTTAAGGCAAATATTATAAGAAGTCTTATCAAACGTGGTGTAGAGGTAGTAAGAGTCCCTTGGAACTATGACTATACTGATATGCAATATGATGGACTTTTCCTTGCTAATGGTCCTGGTGATCCAGATGTTTGCTCTGATGCTGTCGACATAATAAGAAAGCAAATGAGTATAAGCACGAAGCCAATCTGTGGTATCTGTATGGGTAACCAGTTGTTGGCAAAGGCTGCAGGTGCTGATATATATAAACTTAAGTATGGTCATCGTGGTCATAATCAGCCTGTTCGTCTTGTTGGTACAGAGAAGTGTTATATCACAAGTCAGAACCATGGTTATGCTGTTAACGCAAAGACTCTTGGAAGTGATTGGAATGAATTGTTTGTTAACATGAACGACGGTTCTAATGAAGGTATCTGCCATAAGACTAATCCTTGGTTCTCAAGTCAATTCCATCCTGAGGCTTGCTCAGGTCCAGTTGATACAGAGTTTATGTTCGACAAATTTGTAGAAACTTTAAAGTAGAGTAATAATGAAAGACGAAAAGATAAAGAAAGTATTGCTGCTAGGTTCAGGTGCGTTGAAAATTGGTGAAGCTGGTGAGTTTGATTATTCTGGTTCACAGGCTTTAAAGGCTCTTCGTGAGGAAGGTATTAAGACCGTACTTATTAATCCTAATATTGCTACGGTTCAGACTTCTGAGGGAGTGGCTGACCAGATTTACTTCCTTCCTGTTCAACCTTACTTTGTTGAACGAGTTATCCAAAAGGAACATCCTGATGGTATTCTTCTTTCATTTGGTGGACAGACTGCGCTTAATTGTGGTGTGGAGTTGGACCGCTCTGGCATATTGGAAAAATATAATGTCCGCGTTCTTGGTACTCCTGTAGCTGCTATTATGAATACTGAAGACCGTGAATTGTTTGTTGATCAGCTTAAACAAATTGATGTCAAGACAATAAAGAGTGAAGCTTGTGAGGATATCGAACAAGCACGTAAGGCTGCCTCTGATTTGGGCTATCCTGTGATTGTGCGTGCAGCTTATACACTTGGAGGTCTTGGATCTGGATTTGCTGATAACGAGAAGGAACTGAACGTTATTTGTGAAAAAGCTTTCTCTTTTTCTCCACAAGTTTTGGTAGAGAAAAGTTTGAAAGGCTGGAAAGAAATAGAATATGAGGTTGTTCGCGACCGCTATGATAACTGTATTACTGTATGTAATATGGAAAATTTCGACCCACTTGGTATTCACACAGGTGAAAGTATTGTTATCGCTCCATCTCAGACGCTTACAAATAGCGAATATCATAAGTTACGTGCCCTTTCAATAAAGATAGTACGCCACATAGGTATCGTAGGTGAGTGTAATGTACAATATGCTTTTGATCCTAAAAGCGAGGATTATCGTGTAATCGAGGTTAATGCCCGTCTTTCTCGTTCTTCAGCATTGGCTTCAAAGGCTACAGGTTATCCTCTAGCTTTCGTTGCTGCCAAGCTTGGAATGGGTTATGGTTTGTTTGAGTTGAAAAACTCTGTAACCAAAACCACAAGTGCATTCTTTGAGCCAGCTCTTGACTATGTTGTTTGTAAGATTCCTCGTTGGGACCTTTCAAAATTCCGTGGAGTTGACAAGGAACTTGGTTCTAGTATGAAGTCTGTAGGAGAAGTTATGGCTATCGGACGTAATTTCGAGGAGGCTATTCAGAAGGGACTCCGCATGATAGGACAGGGTATGCATGGATTTGTTGGAAATAAAGAATTAAAGATTGATGATATTGATGCAGCTTTGTGCGAGCCTACTGATAAGCGAGTTTTCGTTATATCAAAAGCAATGCATAAGGGATATACTGTTGATCAGATTCATGACCTTACTAAGATTGATAAATGGTTCCTTGAGAAGCTTAAGCATATTATCGACCTTGATGATAATCTTAAGAATGCCAATATCAATACAATTGATAAGGAACTTCTGCGTAATGCCAAGGTTTATGGATTTACTGATTTCCAGATAGCTCGTGCTATTGGTCTTGAAACAGAAATTGGAAACATGCACAAGGCTGCTCTTCTCGTGCGCAATAAGCGTAAGAGCTATGGTATTGTTCCTGTAGTGAAGCAGATTGATACATTAGCTGCCGAGTACCCTGCACAGACCAACTATTTGTATGTTACTTATAGTGGTGTCAAGAGTGATATTGAGTTTGAAAATGACAAACGTTCTGTAATCGTTCTTGGTTCTGGTGCTTATCGAATTGGTAGTTCTGTCGAGTTTGACTGGTGTGGAGTTCAGGCCCTTAATACTATCCGTAAGGAAGGCTGGCGCTCTGTCATGATCAACTATAATCCAGAAACCGTATCTACAGACTATGATATGTGTGATCGCCTTTATTTTGACGAACTCACATTCGAGCGTGTAATGGATATCATTGACATGGAATGTCCTCATGGTGTAATTGTAAGTACTGGTGGTCAGATACCAAATAACCTTGCAATTAAACTTGACGAACAGAATGTTCCTATACTTGGTACTACTGCTCAGAATATTGATGGCGCTGAAGATCGTGCAAAATTCTCTGCAATGCTTACCGAAAATGGTATTAACCAACCAGAATGGAGTGCTCTTACAAGTATGGACGACATCGATGAGTTTGTAGACCGTGTAGGTTTCCCTGTTCTTGTGCGTCCTTCTTATGTGCTTTCAGGTGCAGCAATGAATGTATGTTCTAATGAAGAAGAGCTGAAACGCTTCCTTCAGCTTGCTGCTAACGTTAGTGAGGATCATCCAGTTGTTGTGTCTAAGTTCATTGAACATGCAAAGGAAATTGAAATGGATGCTGTAGCTAAGGATGGTGAGATTATGGCTTATGCAATAAGTGAACATATCGAGTTCGCTGGTGTACACTCTGGAGATGCTACGATTCAGTTCCCACCACAGAAAATTTATGTTGAAACTGTAAGACGCATTAAACGTGTTAGCCGTCAGATCGCAAAGAATCTTCATATTAATGGTCCATTCAACATACAATATATGGCTCGTGAAAACGAGATACTTGTTATCGAGTGTAACTTGCGCGCTAGTCGTTCCTTCCCATTTGTAAGTAAGGTCCTAAAGATTAATCTTATTGAACTTGCTACAAAGGTAATGCTAGGACTTCCTGTAGAAAAACTCAACAAGAACTTATTCGATTTGGATTATGTTGGTATTAAAGCAAGTCAGTTCTCTTTCAATCGTTTACAAAAGGCTGATCCTGTATTAGGTGTAGACATGAGCTCAACTGGTGAAGTAGGTTGTCTTGGTGATGATACAAATACAGCATTGCTTAAGAGTATGCTGTCAGTAGGTCATCGAATTCCTAAAAAGACTATATTACTTTCAACTGGTAGTGCAAAGCAGAAAGCCGAAATGCTTGATGCAGCTAAGCAACTTGTCGCTAATGGCTACGAATTGTTTGCAACTGGTGGAACAAACAAATATCTTGAAGAAAATGGTATAGCTAATACACGTGTATATTGGCCTTCTGAGGAAGGACAGCATCCACAGGCTATAGATATGCTTCATGAGAAGAAGATTGATATGGTTGTAAATATTCCTAAGAATCTTACTGCTCATGAGTTAACAAACGGCTATAAGATTCGTCGTGCTGCAATTGATTTGAATGTTCCATTGATAACTAACAGTCGTCTTGCAAGTGCCTTTATCAATGCATTCTGTACATTATCCCTTGATGATATTGATATCAAGGCATGGGGTGAGTATTAAATCATAAACCATAATCATATTAAGCATAGTTATCAGGAAAATCTAATAACTATGCTTAATTTTTTTATAGCCACAATTGTTCATGTTGTGGAAATGACGCTGTGGTGATACTTTATTACTGACAATTAATGATGTTGCATGCTGATTAATGATTCCGAAGTCTTTTTTTAAAGGGCTCCGGGAACGATCTGTATCTTATTTTTAGTTTTATAATTTATGTGGTTGTGATTTTTTTATTACTTTAATATAGGTGCTTGATAATATAAAAAAGATAAATCCCAAAAAGTTCCAAAAATTATAAATAACCTCCACTTTAAGCGTAAATTGCTAATATATAATGTGTTAAATAGTGGAGGTATACCTCCACTATCATCCACTGTCCTCCACTAAAATTTGCTTTTTTCTACGAAAAAATAGGTGATATGGCTTGACTAGTACTTTAAAAGTTCGATAGTAACAAAAGAATAATATGGAAATTTATTTACTATACCTTAGATAATAAAAATATCGTTGATACAACTAAAACATTAGTGACATTAAAAAAATGGTCTATGCGGAAAAGTTTATAAAATATGAATTCTATAGCCTATTCAACAATTCCGAAAAAGATAGGGAAATATATCTAATGGAGAAGACAGTCTGCTAGAAGCATCACTTTTTGATTGAGATAATTTGTTCTGTAAACAATAACCCCGAAGCACTATTTTAAAGAGCTTCGGGAACTATTCACATGTTATTCCTTATTTTATCAGACAGTCCTCCTTTGCCAATAGGCAAACAAAATAAGAATATAAAAGACATTTATTGATTATCAATAGTATACGTTTCTTTCTAATAGAAGCAATAATAATCAAATCCTTTTATAGTAAAAATGAATGAAATGCAGCAAATATAAAATCACCTTTTTCGGTGTGCCTTTGAGTGATTAGACCCTAATCACTCTAAAAATCATGTAGGACAATCGAGTGATTAGGGCCTAATCACTCCCTGAAATGTATAACAACAGACAAACATACATAGTCTAATATGTTGTATAACAATACGTTTCGCAAAAACATGTAGGAAATGGCATTAAAAAATCAAAAATCAAAAAATATTTTTGATCGTCATGACTCAGTCGGTTTCATAATTTGACTGCTGGAATGAACTATATTGGAGAGGATCATGTGATGAATTCTGATAAAGATATATAGAATTTCTAATTTGCATATAGATATCAAAAGTGACACTTGATAAGTTAAACCTAATATAATGGGGTTGAGGTTTACATCTAGAGGAGTGGCTGATACAAGATACTTTCTCTTTAGGATTGCTAAAAACTATGCGTGGAATTATTAAATCCCTTGGTTTATGAACAGAAGGCAATCTGTCCTAATATTATTTTATAATATGCTCCATTTTAATGCTTAAGTATATGAAATAATATGTTTGTAGTTATGATCATCTTATAAGAAGACTAGGGTAGAGTATAGACACAAAAAAACCGCTAGACTCTTAGAGTCTAGCGGCAATCTCTCATTTTTCAGTTCGAGCTTCTGATTACTTAACAGGAGCAGCAGCTGTATCAGCAGCAGCAGTGTCAACGGCAGCTGAATCATTAGCTGTATCAACAGCTGTTGTATCAGAATCAGCGTTAGCAGCAGAAGCTGCAGTTTTGTTACCACAAGATGCGAATGAGATAGCTGCGATAGCTACGAACATTAAAACTAATTTCTTCATTTTCTTTGCTTTTTTAAATCTGTAAAACAATCATTTGTTTATTAAAACGTTGCAAAGGTAAGTATTTTTTTAATACGTTGTTCACTTTTTAACGATTTTTTTTGCCGCTCTTTGTAACTTTTTTGTAATCTATTGAAAATCAACGCTTTGCAAATGATAAATAAATGTTAATGATTTTGTGTCCCCAAACAAAAATGTTTTTTAGCATTATTGATCATTTATCTTCTTACCATGATAATACATGTTGAAGCCGTCTGAGGCATAACCGTTACCCTGATATTTAAAGTTGTTTGCACTTGATACATCTGGTAATTTTTTTCCATGATAGTATACATTGAATGCGTCTTTGGCATACCCTCCCTCCATAATTAGGAATGAATTAGCGGTAGCATCTTCGACTTTGTTTCCACGATAATACACGTTGAACGCATCTTTTGCATATCCGCGACCTATTTCTTTAAATGTGCTCGGGCTGGCATCATCAAGTTTCTTTCCGTTATAGAAAACATCAAAATTTGTCTTATGGTATCTTGATGTTTCATATCCATTATTATAGTAGTCTTCGTTATCGTCTCTATCATATATGATGTCATCATCATTGTTTATTCTATATCGGCTGTCAATCCTGAAGCCATTAGGATCTACAAATTCCAGAATGTTACCGTTTTTGTAAACGTGTCGGGAATCCTTTGCATACCCATAGCCTAAGTCTTGGAATGTTTCAATGTTAGCAAATCTTAGCATCATTCCATGATAGTAAACATGATTATCATCGTGTGTGTAATCACGTTGTGCGGATGCAGTTATACACATTGCCAAAATAATCGCGGTTAAAATAATTTTCTTCATATTATTGTTTGTTGTTAGAATTATCTTTATATAGGGCAAATGTACAATATATTTTGTTAATATACAAATATAGATGTTTGCTTTTTAAAGTTAAGAAAAAAGGTTCATCCGACAAATCGGTTGATGGATCACGCACTGAAATTAATGTTCTAGTGCAAAGGTAAGCGGTTTACTTAATGTATTGAACCCAAATGATACGGTGATATTCCAGCCTTTCTATTCTGTTATTTCATTTTACCGTTTCTCATATTATTCATTGTATCTTTGCACTACAAATCTACTTTTTACTGAAAAAGCATTGATACTTGTTAAATTATTCATAACTTAGCGCAATAATTTAAAAATACGGTATCCATATATGATAAAAGTGAATGTCGCAATCGTTGGTGGTGGTGCATCTGGATTCTTTGCTGCTATTATTGCTAAAAGTAAAAATCCCAATGCAAATGTCACTATCTTCGAGAAAAATCAAAAGGCCTTGGCTAAGGTAATGATTACTGGCGGAGGACGATGCAACCTGACTAATACTTTTGAAGATATTTCAGATCTTAAACATGCATATCCTAGAGGATATAAGTTAATGAAACGCTTATTTAAGCAATTTGACTATCATGAAGTTTATAAATGGTTTGAGGATAATGGTGTTCCATTGGTTACTCAAGAAGACTTGTGCGTGTTTCCTAAATCTCAGGAAGCTTCTTCTATTGTAAATTGTCTTGTTAACAAGGCAAGACGCTTAGGTGTTAATGTTATGACAGGTTATAAACTGGAAAAAACAATACAGACAGAAGATGGACGCTTTATGTTATATTTCAAAAATGGTCAGACTCAAATCTTTGATCGAGTTGCAATCACTACTGGTGGTTCTCCTAACATCAATGATTTAAATCATTTACGTGAACTTGGACATGAAATAGAGACGCCAATACCTTCACTTTTTACTTTTAATATAGCTGATAAAAAGGTTTTGGCATTAATGGGCACAGTCGTTAATCCTGTCATGACTTCTATTTCTTCTACTAAATTTCGCTCCCAAGGCCCTCTGCTAGTTACGCATTGGGGATTCAGTGGACCTGCGATACTGAAATTGTCATCGCATGCTGCGCGATATTTGCATGAAAACAATTATAATGTTGATATATCTGTAAATTGGACGAATGTTGCTAATCATTCAGAGATAGAAGAGTATATAAAAAATATTGTCAATGAAAATCCAAATAAACAGCTTGCTTCACTGAGACCTTATGATATGCCTTCTAGACTATGGACATATATTATTGATAAATTATGTATTTCTAGAGAGAAAAAATGGGCTGAGTTGGGAAAGAGTGGTATTAATAGGATAATAGAAGCTTTGACCAATGATATATATCATGTAAGTGGTAAGGGGGCATACCGTGATGAATTTGTTACTTGTGGAGGAGTCTCTTTAAGTAATATAGATTATCATACACTTGAGAGCAAGATATGTCCACATCTGTTTTTTGCAGGTGAAGTGCTTGATATAGATGCTATAACGGGAGGTTTTAACTTGCAGGCTGCATGGACTACAGGATATATTGTTGGGCAAAATATCGTGGAATAGATAGTAAATAATATGTGCAAAGGTACAGAATTTAGTAATTATGGTTGCTAATATCTATATATATGTATAATGATGAACCAAAAATCAATGATTCTTTTTGTGCATGTGATGATTTTTTTGTATTTTTGCAGAGTTTTTGAGTATATATAAAAATCATTATAATGAATATTTCTTATAAATGGCTTAAAGAATACGTCGATTTCGACCTCACACCGCAGGAAACTGCTGATGCGCTGACATCTGTGGGACTGGAAGTGGACGCACTTGAAGAAGTTCAGACTATTAAAGGTGGACTAAAGGGATTGTATGTCGGAAAAGTTCTGACTTGCGAGAACCACCCAAACAGTGATCATCTGCATATAACAACCGTAGATTTAGGCAAGGGTGAACCACAACAGATTGTGTGCGGTGCTCCAAATGTTGCCGCTGGTCAGAAAGTAATCGTTGCCGATTTAGGCTGCGTACTCTATGATGGCGAGGAGTCATTTACCATTAAGAAGAGCAAACTCCGTGGTGTTGAGTCTTTGGGTATGATTTGTGCCGAAGATGAGATTGGAGTAGGTACAGACCATGCTGGAATAATAGTTTTGCCAGAAGATGCTGTTGTAGGAACTCCTGCAGCAGAATATTATCATCTTGAGAGTGATTGGGTAATCGAAATTGATATAACCGCTAACCATGGAGATGCTTTATCTCACTATGGCGTAGCACGTGATTTCTATGCTTGGTTAAAACAGAATGGATATACTACAAGTTTGCATCGTCCTGACTGTTCTGCATTCAAGGTTGACAATGAAGATCTGAAGATTGATGTAGACTTGGAGAATACCGATGCCTGCAAGCGTTATTCATGCATAAGTATTTCTGGATGCGAAGTGAAGGAAAGTCCTGAATGGTTACAGAATAAATTGCGTGTTATCGGTTTGCGTCCTATTAATAATATTGTGGATATCACAAATTATATAATGATGGCTTATGGCCAGCCAATGCATTGCTTTGATGCAGATATGGTGAAAGGTCATAAGATCGTTGTACGCACTCAACCAGAAGGAACAAAATTCGTTACTCTAGACGGTGAAGAGCATACATTGGGTGCTAAAGATCTTAGTATCTGTAACACAGAAGATCCTATGTGTATTGCTGGTATCTTCGGAGGAAAAGGTAGCGGAACTTATGATACAACTACAAATGTTGTATTAGAAAGTGCTTACTTCCACCCAACATGGATTCGTAAGAGTACTCGTCGTCATGGACTTAGTACAGATGCAAGTTATCGTTTTGAACGTGGTATTGATCCTAATGGAACAATTTATGCTTTGAAGCAGGCTGCTATTTTGTGCAAGGAACTTGCAGGTGGCAAGATTTCTATGCAGATAAAGGATGTATATCCTAATCCAATTGAAGGTTTCAAAGTAGAATTGTCTTATGACTATGTTCATAATTTGATAGGTAAGGAAATCGGTAAGGATACAATCAAAGAAATAGTTTCAAGTCTGGAAATGCAGATAGAATCAGAAACTGCTGATGGTATTTCTATTGTTGTTCCTCCATATCGTTCTGATGTACAGCGTCCATGTGATGTTGTTGAGGATATACTTCGTATTTACGGATATAACAATGTTGAAATTCCTACTCAGCTTAAGAGTTCTCTTACGATAGCTGGTGATGAAGATAAAAAGCATCGTCTTGAAAATCTTGTTAGTGAACAACTTGTTGGTTGTGGATTTAATGAGATATTGAACAATTCTCTATCTAAACTTTCTTATTATTCTGATAATGCCTATAACGCATACACTTTTGATACTACAGTAAAAGTGATGAATCCGCTTAGTGCTGATTTGGGCGTTATGCGTCAGTCTATGTTATTTGGTGGATTGGAGAGCATTCTTAGAAATGTAAATCGCAAGAGCAATAATCTTCGCTTCTTTGAGATTGGTAATACATATAAGTATGAAAAGTCTAAATGGACTGAAGAGGATCCTGCAAGAGCATACAATCAAGAGCAGCATTTGGCTCTCTGGGTTACTGGAAAGCGTGTAGTAGGTTCTTGGATTCATCCTGATGAAGATTCTAGTTTCTATGAACTTATGGCTTATGTTCAGAATATTTTTGCCCATGTTGGTCTTGGTATAAAAAAACTTGTACTTGAAAAGAGCGACAATAACATATTCTCTAAAGGACTTGTTTATAAGAATCGCGGAGGCAAAGTGTTTGCAGAAATCGGTATTTTGAGTGGCAAAGTGCTTAAGAGATTTGATATCGAACAGGCTATTTTCTATGCAGATATCTATTGGGATAATGTCACAAAGGCAGTAAAGAAGGAAACTTTAGAATATCAGGAAATAAGCAAATTCCCTGCTGTGAGCCGAGATTTGGCGTTACTGATAGACAAGAATGTAGAATTCGAGCAGATTGAGCAGATTGCATTGCAGACTGATAAAAAACTATTGAAGAGTGTAGACTTGTTTGATGTATATGAAGGCAAGAATCTGCCTGCTGGAAAGAAGAGCTACGCCATTAACTTTATCCTACAGGATGATACAAAAACCCTGAACGACAAGGCCATTGACGCGATCATGCAGAAGTTGATTAAGCAGTTATGCGCTAAGCTAGGTGCTGAATTGCGATAAAAGATAAAGATAATTTAAGTAAAAAAATAATCGATAAATTTAAAATTCAATGGGAAGAGCATTTGAATATCGTAAAGCTACGAAGATGAAAAGATGGGGTCACATGGCCCGTACATTCACAAAATTGGGTAAGCAGATTGCTATAGCAGTAAAAGCTGGTGGCCCTGAACCTGAGAACAATCCAACACTTCGTGCTCTCATTGCAAACTGCAAACGTGAGAACATGCCTAAGGACAACGTCGATCGCGCAATCAAGAATGCGATGGGTAAAGACCAAAGTGATTATAAGGATGTTACTTATGAGGGATATGGCCCTCACGGAATTGCTGTGTTTGTTGATACTCTTACAGACAACACTACACGTACTGTTGCTGATGTTCGTTCTATATTCAATAAGTTTAGCGGAAACCTTGGTACACAGGGTAGTCTTTCTTTCCTTTTTGACCACAAATGTGTATTCACATTCAAGAAGAAGGATGGTATTGATATGGATGAACTTATCCTTGATCTTATTGATTATGGAGTAGAAGATGAATATGATGAAGACGAAGAAGCTGGTGAAGTAACTATTTATGGTTCTCCAACAAGTTTCAGCGACATTCAGAAGCATCTTGAGGCAGACGGTTTCGAGGTTACAGGTGCTGAGTTTACTCGCATTCCTAACGATCTGAAGGCGGTAACTCCTGAAGAGCGTGCAACTATTGAAAAAATGGTTGATAAATTGGAAGAGTTTGAGGATGTTCAGACTGTATACACCAACATGATGCCAGAAGAAGATACTGAAGCGTAAAACTTATGTCTCGTCATATTTCATATAAGCCAAAGGGTGTATGTTCACGCATGATCAATATTGATGTTGATGACAACAATATAATAACAAATCTGGAATTTGTTGGTGGTTGTGATGGAAACACTCATGGAATAATGGCTCTAGTTAGAGGAATGAATGTTGATGATGTTAGATCAAAGTTAAGAGGTATTGCTTGTGGAACGAAAACTACAAGTTGCCCTGACCAGCTAGCAATAGCTCTTGATGAGCTGGAAAAGATATAATAAGTTATACCAATATAATAAAAAACAGGAATTCCTATTTAATAGAAATTCCTGTTTTTTTATTTTACTTCTTTATTATTAAAGTTATGCTCGAAAAGCACTTCTTGTGGATTTTTGTGTGAATGTACAATATATCTAAAATTCAATCCTGCATCAATATAGTTTTTAATCCCTGTATTGTCAGCTATACCTTTCTTCAGTCCATCAACAATTTTTTTATTATTTTTATTTATTATATCAGCATTGTCCATTTTATCAGAGAATGAACAGTAGTATATTATAGTTCTTGTAGAATTATCAAAAGTCATACTATCAGTACGTGTATAGTTGATAAATGGCGTCGGACAATACTTTTGTGTATATTCTTTTGTCTCTCTTTTTGCACGTTCTTCTATTGTCTCATGGTGGCAAGCCGTGAGAGCAAGTACCGAAATAATCAAAATAAATGTTTTTTTCATAATACAAATGCTTTATTTTCGTGCAAAGATAATAATAAATTGCGGAAAATTCGTTATCTTTGCGCTTTAAACGGACATTAATTAACATGGATAATATAAATAATATACGTAATTTCTGTATCATTGCTCATATTGATCATGGTAAATCAACATTGGCTGACCGACTTTTGGAACGAACTAAAACAATCCAAATTACGGAAGGTCAAATGCTTGATAACATGGATCTTGAACGTGAGCGTGGAATTACCATTAAGAGTCATGCTATACAGATGGCATACAAGGCTAAGGATAATCAATCATATATTCTTAATCTGATAGATACTCCGGGACATGTAGACTTTTCTTACGAGGTTTCTCGTTCAATTGCTGCATGTGAAGGGGCTTTGCTTGTTGTTGATGCTACGCAGGGTGTTCAGGCTCAGACCATATCAAACCTTTACATGGCGATAGAACATGACTTGGAGATTATTCCTGTAATCAATAAAATTGATATGCCTAATGCCATGCCTGATGAAGTAGAGGATGAAATTATTGATCTTATAGGTTGTGATAGAAGTGATATAATTAGAGCTTCTGGAAAAACTGGTGAGGGCGTTGATGATATATTGGAAGCAGTTGTCGCTCGTGTTCCTCATCCAATAGGTGATGTTGATGCTCCTGCACAAGCTTTGATTTTTGACTCAATGTTTAATAGCTTTCGTGGAGTAATCGTACTCTGCAAGGTAATCAACGGAACTATAAAGAAAGGCGAAAGAGTAAAGTTCTTTAATACTGATATGGAATATACTGCTGACGAAGTGGGCGTATTGAAAATGGATATGGTACCATGCAATACCTTGTCAAGCGGAGAAGTAGGATATATTATAAGTGGTATTAAGAATGCAACAGAGGTTAAGGTTGGTGATACTGTAACTTCTGTAATGAATCCATGTAAACAAGCTATCGCTGGATTTCAGGAAGTAAAGCCAATGGTATTTGCGGGATTATATCCAATAGATCCTAATGATTATGAGAATCTAAGAGCTTCTTTGGAAAAGTTGCAGCTTAATGATGCTTCTCTCACATTCTCACCTGAAAGTTCAATAGCATTAGGATTTGGTTTCAGATGTGGTTTCCTTGGGCTCTTGCATATGGAAATTGTTCAAGAACGTCTAGATCGCGAATTCAATATGGATGTTATAACTACAGTTCCTAACGTTTCGTATATGGTTTACGATAAGCAAGGAAATCAGGCTGAAGTTCATAATCCATCGGGCTTACCAGATCAGACTTTGATAGATCATATTGAAGAACCATATATCAGAGCTACAATTATTACAGCTGCTGAATACATAGGACCTATAATGAAGTTGTGCCTTGATAAGAGAGGTGAACTTATAAATCAGGAATATGTCAGTGGAAATAGAGTAGAGTTGCACTTCATGATTCCGTTGGGAGAAATTGTGATAGATTTCTATGATAAGCTTAAAAGTATCTCTAAGGGATATGCTTCGTTCGACTATCATATAGATTCTTTCCGTCCGTCAAAATTGGCAAAGTTAGATATCTTGTTAAACGCGGAACCAGTTGATGCTCTTTCTACCTTGACGCATGAAAGCAATGCTGTGAATTTCGGACGTAGAATGTGTGAGAAACTGAAAGAGTTGATTCCTAGACAACAGTTTGATATTGCTATTCAGGCTGCTATTGGAGCAAAGATCGTAGCACGTGAGACTGTTAAACAGGTTCGCAAGGATGTAACTGCTAAATGCTATGGTGGTGATGTCAGCAGAAAGCGCAAACTTCTGGAAAAGCAAAAGCAAGGAAAAAAGCGCATGAAGCAGGTTGGAAATGTGCAAGTTCCACAAAAAGCTTTCTTAGCTGTTCTTAAACTTGATTAATTTTGTAATATGATACTTTGAAGATAACTAAAATTTGGAGGAGACTTTATGAAAGAATTAGTAAACACACCACGCGATATTGCACGTGAATTAGCGCGAAAGTATAGCACTATGACGCATGAAGAGCTTGATACTTTGGAAAGTATTCTTGTTCCAATGAAATTTGCTAAGGGTGAAATGATTCTCAAAGATGGTGAAATTTGTGAGAATATCTACTATATAGATAAAGGACTTGTGCGCCAATTTTATTTTAAAAATGGTAAAGAGGTTACAGAGCATCTAGGTGAAGACCGCACAATTTTTATGTGCATAGAAAGTCTTTTCAGAGAAATTCCTTCTCATCTGCAAGTTGAGGCCTTAGAGCCTAGTATGGTTTATGCTCTTCCTAAGCATCGCTTAGAAAGTGTAGCTCTTCATAATGTCAATATTCAAATTCTTTATAGAAAGATACTCGAAGAGAGTTTGATTCTCTCACAGGTTCATGCAGATTTAGTTAGATTCGAAACAGCTGGGGATAGATATAAGAAAATGTTTAAGTTGATGCCTCAAGTTGTTTTGCGTGCTCCTTTAGTTTATATAGCTAGTTATCTCCAAATGACTCCAGAAACATTGAGTAGGGTAAGGGCATCTACCCTTATTGAATAATTGTTATGATATGTTGGTCTGAAAAGGATCTATATATATAAAAAAAAAGAAGGATGAATTAAAAAACTTCATCCTTCTTTTTTATATTGTGACTTGTTGAGTCTTATTTGCCATTTTTTAGTTTTTCAACGTATGCGTCTATTACTGCAACAGCTGTAATATTAACAACATCGTTTACTGAACTTTCAAAGTCTGTGAAATGTATGGCCTTGTTAAGTCCCATCTGGATAGGGCCTATAATTTCGCAGTCAGGATCTAGCGACTGAAGAAGTTTGTAACTACAGTTTGCACTACTCATATTTGGGAATACAAGAGTGTTGACATCCTTACCTTTCAAACGGCTAAATGGATATTTGTCATCACGTAATTCTTTGTTAAGAGCAAAGTTTACTTGCATCTCTCCATCTATAGCTAGTTCTGGATACATATCTTGCATATGCTTAACAGCAGTATGTACTTTTACAGGACTTCCCTTTTCATCAGTACCGAAGTTTGAATAGCTAAGCATAGCTATAACTGGTTCTTCGTTGAAGAATTTCACAGTGTGCGCACTTAATTTTGCGATATCTGTGAGGATGTTCTCATCTGGATGTCTGTTAATAAGAGTATCTGCAATATAATATGTTCCCTTTTGTGTATTTAGAATATGCATAGTTCCAAAGGTGTTGAACTCAGGTCTAACTCCAATCACTTCTTTTGCAACCTTTATTGTATTGCTATACTTTGTGTACAATCCTGTAATAAACGCGTCTGCATAGCCGTTTTCAACCATGCTCATACCAAAGTAATTGCGTTCATACATCTTGTCGTATGCTTCATCAAATGTGTATCCTTGACGAGCGCGCTTTTCTGTAAGATGTTTTGCAAATGTTGCGCGGCGGCCTTGTTCTTGATCTGCACGCATATCAACGATTTCTACGCCGCTGAGGTCTAATTTCAAGCGAGTTGCAAGACGAGTAAGTCTATCTGGATTACCAAGAAGAATAGGGTAACATATACCTTCTTGCTTTGCCTGAACGGCAGCCTTCATCATTGTAGGATGGCCACCTTCTGCAAATACTACCTTTTGTGGATGTAGACGAGCTGTGTCATGAAGTTTGCGAGTCAATGCAGTTTCTTGTCCAAGTAGCTGTAGCAAGTTCTTTTTATAAGCATCCCAATCTGTGATTGTCTTACGTGCAACACCACTTTCTATTGCAGCCTTTGCAACAGCAGCACTTACTTCAGTAATAAGGCGTGGATCAACAGGCTTCGGAATGAAATATTTAGGACCAAATGTTAGATCGCTTACGTGGTACACATCATTTACAACGTCAGGAACTGGTTGCTTTGCTAAATCAGCAATTGCTTTCACAGCAGCAAGCTTCATCTCTTCGTTGATAGCTCTAGCATGTACATCAAGAGCTCCGCGGAAAATATATGGGAATCCAATTACATTATTTATCTGATTAGGATAGTCGCTGCGTCCAGTACTCATTAATACATCTGGGCGGCTCTCCATTGCTTCTTCGTATGAAATCTCAGGAACAGGATTTGCAAGTGCGAAAACGATAGGGTCTTTTGCCATAGAGCGAACCATATCCTGTGTTAGAATATTGCCCTTGCTAAGTCCCAAAAATACATCAGCACCCTTCATTGCCTCCTCTAGAGTATGAACGTCTTTGCGGCTAGTTGCAAATAATGCTTTCTGTGGAGTTATTCTTTCTCTATCTTTTGTTATTACACCCTTAGAGTCAAGCATTACGATATTCTCAACTTTAGCTCCAAGTGCAACGTATAGTTTGGTACAACTTATAGCTGCTGCACCTGCACCATTTACAACAATTTTAACTTTGCTGATGTTTTTCCCAGTAACCTCAAGAGCATTGATAAGTCCAGCTGAAGATATGATAGCAGTTCCATGCTGATCATCATGCATTACAGGAATATCTAGAGTCTTCTTTAATCTTTCTTCAATATAGAAACATTCAGGAGCTTTTATATCCTCAAGATTTATGCCACCAAAAGTTGGGGCAATCTTTTCTACTGCTTCACAGAACTTTTCTGGATCTTTTTCTGCTACTTCGATGTCAAATACATCAATACCGCCATAGATTTTGAATAGTAAGCCTTTTCCTTCCATCACTGGTTTACCACTCATTGCACCTATATCACCAAGGCCTAATACGGCTGTTCCATTACTGATTACGGCAACAAGATTGCCCTTATCAGTATATTTGTATACACTGTCAGGATCTGATTGGATCTCAAGACATGGATATGCAACACCTGGTGAATAAGCTAAACTCAAATCAATCTGTGTGTGATAAGGCTTAGTTGGCTTTACTTCAATTTTGCCCGGACGCCCATTTTGGTGATACTCCAGAGCAGCTTCCTTAGTAATCTTTACCATTTTCTAGTCATTAAAGTTCAATTCTCTACTTAAAATTTTTCCTTCTAACATTTGCAAAGTTAGTAAAAAACGATTAAATGCGTGCGAGTTTTTTGTTATTTTTTGTAACTTTGCAAAATAATATATAAACACATTATTGTAAACGGTTGCATATGCATAAAATTAGTGTTCAAACAGAGTTTCGGGAACAGTTGAGGGACCGCATTCTAAATTTAGCCATGCATGAATTCTATGTCAATGGAATTAAGCGGGTTAAGATGGATGATATAGCTAAGAAGCTGGTCATCTCAAAACGTACGCTCTATGAAATATACAACAAAAAAGAAGATCTTTTGCTAGAAGGTATAAAGATGTCTGAATGTTTATGTGAAAATCACATGGAGAAATTTCAAAAAGAAAAGGCTCCGGATGTGATGGATATTCTTGTGGAATTCTATAAGGTGCAAATGGAAAGAGTTCGTACTATAAATCCTTTGTTCTTTGCAGAATTACATAAGTATTCTAAAATTGTGAATTACCTTTCTAAGCAGCATGAATTGCGTAGAAACAAGTCGCATATGTTTTTTGAACGTGGTATTAAGGATGGATATTTTCGTGATGACATAGACTATTCTTTGGTCGAACGCTTTAGCAATGCAACAATGGAATATGTAATGGATAATAAGTTGTATGAAGTTTATAGCATGCAACATATATTATATAATGTAATGTTTTTGTTCATGCGAGGTTTTTGCACGGATAAGGGGTTGGCGATCATGGATATGAAAATAAAAAAGCTAAAATGAGAATAGCATTGATTGGTGCTGGAAACTTGGCTACAAATCTTGGTGTGGCTTTATTTAATTCTGGCAATCAGATAGTCCAGGTTTATAGTCGCACGCTTTCTCATGCTGTCTCTTTGGCTGATAGAATAGGGGCTCAAGCTGTTGATAATATCAATAATGTGACTAATGCTGCAGATGTATATATTGTGGCATTGAAAGATAATGTATTAGAAAGTATAATACCTTCTTTATGTAAAAATAAATCTGATAAATACTATTTCCATACAGCTGGTAGTATGTCTGTAGATATATTTAAGGGGCATGCTAAACATTATGGCGTGCTTTATCCTATGCAGACATTCTCGAAACAGCGTATTGTTGATTTTAAAGTAATCCCTTGTTTTATAGAAGCTTCTGATGTTTCAGCTAAATCTATTCTTCAACAATTATGTGATAGTATTTCTGATAGAGTATATGAGCTTTCTTCTGATAATAGAAAGTACTTGCATCTGGCTGCAGTGTTTGCATGTAATTTCGTAAATCACTGTTATGAAATTTCGTCAGGTATTTTAAATAAAAATGATATACCTTTTGATGTGATGTTGCCTTTAATAGATGAAACTGCAAAGAAGGTACATGAGATGAAACCTAAAGATGCTCAAACTGGTCCAGCTGTGAGATATGATGAAAATGTCATTAGTCGGCAGATGCAATTATTGGATGGAACTCCTTTAAATAAGGAGATTTATCAACTTATGAGTAAATCAATTCATGCTACGGCAATAAATAAAGAAGACCTATGATAAACTATGATTTAAGTAAGGTTAAGGCTATCGTGTTTGATGTAGACGGAGTTTTGTCTGCTGAGACAATAGTGTTGTCGCATGATGGTGAACCCTTGCGAACGGTGAATATAAAGGATGGATATGCCATACAGTTAGCTGTTAAAATGGGTGTTAAAATAGCTATTCTTACAGGTGGAAACACTGAAGCTGTGAGATTGCGTTATCAACATCTTGGAGTTGAGGATATCTATATGAACTGTGCTGTCAAGGTAACAGTTTACGACGAATTTCTAAAAAAGTATAGTCTTAATAACGATGAAGTCATTTATGTAGGTGATGATATCCCAGACTATGAGGTTATGCGTCGCTGTGGATGTCCTTGTTGTCCAGCTGATGCTTGTTCTGATATTAAGAATATTAGTTTATATATTAGCTCTCGCAATGGTGGTTATGGTTGTGGACGTGATATAATAGAACAAGTTCTTCGTGCTAAAGGCAAATGGCTTAGTGATGCGAAGGCTTTCGGATGGTAAAATATAGATATAATGGATTGCAAAATAATACTTGCCAGTAACTCTCCTCGCCGAAAAGAATTACTCTCTGGTTTGAATATTCCTTTTACAGTATTTGTAAAGGATGGCATTGATGAAACTTATCCAGAATCAACACCTGTTGATGATGTATCTTTGTATTTGTCAAAACTCAAGTCTTCAGCTTATTTGCACGATATTAAAGAGGATGACTTGATTATTACTGCTGATACAGTTGTTGTTGTTGATAATATGATTTTAGGCAAACCCAAAGATCATGATGATGCTTTTAGAATGTTGCGCTTGATTAGTGGACGTACGCATAAAGTTATTACTGGTGTCAGTCTTACGACATCATCTAAGCAGCGTAGTTTCAAAGTTACGACAGAAGTTACGTTTAAAGAATTAAGGGATGAAGAAATTGATTATTATATATCAACTTTTAGTCCATATGACAAGGCTGGCTCTTATGGAATCCAAGAATGGATAGGCTATATAGGAGTAACATCAATAAATGGTAGTTACTATAATGTGATGGGACTTCCTGTACAAAGAATTTATGATGAGTTGAAAAATATGTGAGACATATTGTAATTAAATATTCGGAACGGTCACTATGTATTTTTTCATAGTGACCGTTCTTTGTAATCTATACTTAGCAAAACATAGTTCAATGTGGTTACAATCTTACACTTTATCGTTAAACCAATATAAAAAACTAATATCATGTTTGAATGTTTCAGAATAATTGTTAACTTTGCGACTAAATAAAATAAACTATGACGCTGATAATAGTTGCTATAATACTACTGAGCTTCTTGCTCATCGCTACTGAAAAATTCACCAATGTGAATAAAGCTGCGATTGCTATTTTCGCTGGTACAGTAGGGTGGGTGCTTTATATTTGCTATGGCACTGATTTCGTAATGAGTCAGCATTATGGTGAATATACTAGTTTCTTAGAAAATACAGTATCTTCTAGTGTAGTAGTAAAGCAATTTATTGCTAAACATATTTTTCTACCTTATGTAGGTGAGGCTGCAGAGATAGTTTTGTTTTTGTTGTCTACAATGACTATTGTTGAGATATTAAATAACAATGGGTGTTTTGACTTCCTCTCACAATTACTGAAGACAAGAAACAGTAAAAGAATGCTTTGGACGCTTGGAATTATCACATTTTTGATTTCTGCTAATCTTGATAATTTAACAACAACCGTAATGATGCTCACAATGATGCATGAAGTTGTTCCCAGTCGTCGTCAAAGGATGATATTTGGGTCAGCTATAGTTATTGCGGCAAATACTGGTGGTGCTTTAACTGTTATTGGTAATCCTGAAGGATTAGTGCTATGGAATATCGGTGCTGTGAGTGCTACCAATTTTTCAATGTCACTGATAATCCCATGTATCGTTGCTTGGGCATTACCAACATGGATGCTTGGTCGTATGCTTCCTAATAGGGTTGATACTGAATGGGTGATAATGCCATATAGAGGAGATGACACAAATCTTAATACATGGCAAAGATTAGTGATGCTTTTTGTTGGAATAGGTGGACTTTGGTTTATTCCAACTTTTCATAATATAACAAAATTGAGCCCATTTCTTGGCGCATTATGTGTTCTTTCTATTTTATGGATTGTTAATGAGATTTTCAATCATAAACTAATGAATGCAGATCAAATGATACAACGTCGCACACCGCGTGTTTTGCAGTATGGCGTTATCCAGATGATGCTTTATGTGATGGGTGTAATGCTCGCCCTTGGTGTTGTCAAAGAAACTGGTGCGATGAAATTGTTATGGAATTTTCTTCAGGAAAATGTTAACAATGTATGGATATATGGTGTTATAGCAGGTTTTGTCAGTTCTGTTTTGGATACATTTGCAACGGCAATGAGTTTTATCCAAATTAAGCAGAATGTAGAAATGAATGATATATACTATAAGGTGATAGCTTTTTGCGTAATGTGTGGAGGCAATGTGTTAGCAATAGGTAGCATGAGCGGAATTGCCTTATTAAAAATGGAACGTATGCATATTGGTTGGTATTTCAGGAATGTAGGTTGGAAATGTGTTCTTGGAACAGCAGTAGGCTTTGTTGTATTGATGTTGGCGAATTTATAAATACGAGAATAGAAACTTATCAAGAATAACAAAATTAAGGTAATAATTTAATTATGGCAAAAATTAAAACAATAGGTATTCTTACTTCCGGTGGTGATGCTCCTGGTATGAATGCAGCTATTCGTGCGGTTACTCGTGCTGGAATTTACAATGGTTTCAACATTAAGGCAGTGTATCGTGGATATGACGGCCTTATCAATGATGAAATAGTTGATTTTACAACAGAGAATGTTAGTGGTATTATTAATCAAGGTGGAACGATACTCAAGACTGCCCGCTCAACGGATTTTATGACAGACGAGGGTAAGAAGAAAGCTTATGATAATGTCGTAAAAGAAGGCATCGATGCACTTGTAGTAATAGGTGGAAATGGTTCTCTTACTGGTGCAATGTTGTTTGCTCAGGAATATGATATTTGTTGTATCGGACTTCCTGGAACAATTGACAATGACCTATATGGTACAGATAATACCATAGGTTATGATACTACAATGAATACTATCGTGGAGTGTGTTGACCGTATCCGAGATACAGCCCAAAGCCATGAACGAATATTCTTTGTTGAAGTTATGGGACGTGATGCTGGTTTCTTGGCACAGAACTCTGCTATTGCGAGTGGTGCAGAAGCTGCAATTATTCCTGAAGACCGTACTGATGTAGACCAGTTGGCTCAGTTTATGGAACGAGGAATACGTAAAAGTAAAAAGAGTTGTATCGTGATTGTAAGCGAAAGTCCTAAATGTGGTGCTCTTTATTATGCTGACCGTGTAAAGAAAGAGTTCCCTGAATATGACGTACGTGTTTCTATCTTAGGACATCTCCAGCGTGGTGGTCGTCCATCAGCGCGTGATCGTATTCTTGCAAGTTGTACAGGCTTAGGCGCTGTTGAGGCTATCATGCAGGGACAACGTAATATTATGGTCGGAATGAGAAATAATGAAGTTGTATATGTTCCGATGAGCGAAGCAATACGAAGTGATAAACCTTTTGATCGTAAGTTGATACAAGTACTAGATGAACTTAGTATCTAATATTAAAAGGTATTAAAAAGTGGTTAATAAGTGGTTAATAATGGTACAAAACTCGGTTTTATTTTGTAGTTTCCACTAATATTCGTACTTTTGCTATATCGAAAATAAATAGAACATTAATATAAATTTAGTAGCTTATGTCACAAATTATCGGGCGCATTTCTCAGATTATCGGTCCTGTTATCGATGTTTATTTCGATACAAAAGGGCAGGATGCTGAAAAGGTGTTGCCAAAGATTTTCGAAGCTCTTAAAGTTAAGCGCACTGATGGCAGTGACCTTGTGATTGAGGTTCAACAGCATATCGGTGAAGACACAGTGCGATGTGTTGCTATGGACAATACTGATGGTCTTCAAAGAGGACTTGATGTGATTCCTTTAGGAAGCCCAATAACAATGCCTGCAGGTAAACAGATCAAGGGCCGTATGATGAATGTAATAGGTAAGCCTATTGATGGAATGGAACAACTTGACATGCAAGGTTCTTATCCTATCCATAGAACTGCTCCTACATTCGACCAATTGTCTACCCATAAAGAGATGTTGGCGACAGGTATTAAGGTCATTGACCTTTTGGAGCCATATATGAAAGGTGGAAAAATTGGTTTGTTCGGTGGTGCTGGTGTTGGTAAGACAGTGCTTATCATGGAGCTTATTAATAATATCGCCAAAGGTCACAATGGATATTCTGTATTTGCAGGTGTCGGAGAACGTACACGTGAAGGTAATGACTTGCTACGTGATATGCTTGAAAGTGGTGTTATTAAATACGGTGAAAAATTCCGTAAGGCCATGGACGAAGGTAAGTGGGATCTTTCTCTTGTAGATAAAGACGAACTTGCAAAAAGTCAAGCAACACTTGTTTATGGACAGATGAATGAGCCACCTGGCGCACGTGCTTCTGTAGCTCTTTCAGGTCTTACTGTTGCAGAGGAATTCCGTGATCATGGAGGTGCTAATGGTGAGGCTGCTGATATAATGTTCTTCATTGACAATATCTTCCGTTTTACACAGGCTGGATCAGAGGTGTCTGCACTTCTTGGACGTATGCCTTCTGCCGTAGGTTATCAACCAACATTGGCAAGTGAAATGGGTACCATGCAAGAGAGAATCACATCAACAAAGAATGGTTCTATCACATCTGTACAGGCTGTTTATGTGCCTGCTGATGACTTGACAGACCCTGCTCCTGCAACTACATTTACTCATTTGGATGCAACAACAGAACTCTCACGTAAGATTACCGAACTTGGTATTTATCCTGCTGTAGATCCACTTGGTAGTACATCTCGTATTCTTGATCCTCTGATTGTGGGTAAAGAGCATTATGAGTGTGCTCAAAGAGTGAAAGAAATTCTTCAGCATTATAAAGAATTGCAGGATATTATTGCGATTCTTGGTATGGATGAACTTTCTGACGAAGATAAACTTACTGTTAACCGCGCGCGTCGTGTACAACGTTTCCTTAGTCAACCATTTACTGTTGCAGAACAGTTTACTGGATTGAAGGGTGTTATGGTGCCAATCGAAGACACTATAAAAGGTTTTAATGCTATCTTGGATGGTGAAGTTGATCACCTTCCAGAACAAGCATTCCTTAATGTTGGTACTATTGAAGATGCCAAAGAGAAGGGTAAGATGCTGTTAGAGTCAGCAAAGGGTAATTAAACTGATGACGGATATGAGTTTGAAACTAAAAATCGTATCGCCTGAAAGGGTAGAGTTCAACGGTGAAGCCGAGGTAGTAAAGGTGCCTGGATTGATGGGAATGTTTGAAATCCTCAGCAACCATGCTCCTATAATATCGGCTCTTCAACAAGGTATCGTTGAATTCGAAACCAATGAAGGACGAAAAGAGTTGTCTATAACCGGAGGTTTCGTAGAGGTTCAGAAGAATGATGTCAATATCTGTGTAGAAAAAGCACAATGAGCATATTGGTAATTTTTCTATCTGTACTCTTTTATGTCCTTTTGGGCACAGCTTACGTTAAAGGATATGATTTCGTAAAAAGTCATTCTCCGGGTAATTTAGCAAAATTCTATCTTATTTTGGCTGTCATACGTATCTTACTTGTGGCTACTATAGTTGCAGTATATGTGTTGTTGTCTAAAGATAGAGTAAATTCTATACATTTTGCGGCTATGTTTCTTGGAATGTATGCCGTCACAATGATAGTAACGCTGATTTTAAAACATTAAGTAGAAATGAATCACATCAAACGACTGTTAGGTATTTTAATGGTAATGCTTGCCGTGTTGCCGACTTTCGCAAATGGCAAAGGTGGTGATCCAAATATTAAAGAGGTAGTGCTTGAGCATATCAAAGATTCTTATGACTGGCACATCACTAATATTGGAGAAAAACCTTTGGTAATACATTTGCCAATAATAGTAAACAGTTCAACAGGTTTCCATGTATTTTGCAGTTCGCAATTTTCAGAAGTTGCTGACGCTAAGGGATACCGTCGTGGACCATTTAACTTGGCAATTGCAAGCAAAGGAGACAATGCCGGTAAAATAGTTGAGATAACCAAGTCTGGAGCAGAATTGCGTCCTTTTGATATCTCTATTACAAAGACTGTAGCGGTGATGTTCATTGATGTCATCATATTGCTCTGTTGCATTTTGATACCTGCCAGATGGTATAAGAAACGTAAGGCTGGTGATCCTGCCCCTAAGGGATTTGTAGGATTTATTGAAATGATGGTAATGTATGTCGTTGACGAAATTATCAAACCTGGTGTTGGTAAGGGTTATGAGAAATACACTCCATATCTGCTCACATGTTTCTTCTTTATATTCACTTGTAACGTAATGGGCTTAATGCCATTTCCTCCTGGTGGGGGAAATGTGACGGGAAATATTGCCGTTACATTCTTAATGGCATTGTGTACATTTATAATAGTACAGTTTAGTGGAAACAAGCATTATTGGAAAGATATATTCTGGCCGGATGTTCCTACATGGTTAAAAGCACCAGTGCCTGTTATACCTGTGATAGAGTTTGTCGGTATCTTTACTAAACCGTTTGCTCTTATGATTCGACTTTTTGCCAACATGATGGCAGGTCATGCTATTGCACTTGCTATAACATGTATAATATTTCTTGTCGCAAGTAAAACTGCAGCTGTTTTTCTAAGCATGTCTGCTTTGAGTATTGTGATGAGTATATTTATGATGTGTTTGGAATGTTTGGTATGCTTTATTCAGGCAATGGTATTCACTATGCTTAGTGCGGTATTCATTGGATTGGCAAGAGTTGAACCTGAACACGAATAATTAATATAAAAAATATAAAAATAACAATTTAAACATTCAAGATTATGATTTCATTATTATTAGCAGCAGAAGGTGTTGCAAAATTAGGCGCCGCAGTAGGTGCAGGTCTCGCAGCTATAGGCGCAGGTCTTGGTATTGGTAGAATTGGTGGTCAGGCCATGGATGCTATGGCACGTCAGCCAGAAGTTATGAATAAGTTATTCACGAATATGATCGTTGCAGCCGCACTTATTGAGGGTGTTGCCCTTTTCGCTGCCGTAATCGCATTCTTGTGTATTTAATATAAAACTTTTTAGGAGGAATGTTGCTATTGAATTCAATGCTTAAGTACATTCCTCTATATATAATTAAAAACAGTGTATGGATTTATTGATTCCTAGTACTGGCTTGCTATTTTGGATGTCTCTGACGTTCCTTGTCGTACTATTTATCTTGTGGAAGTTTGGTTTTCCTGTTATCGTAAAGATGGTAGCAGAAAGAAAATCTTTCATTGATGATAGTTTACGTAAGGCTCATGAAGCAAACGAAAAACTAGCTAATATACAGAAAGAGGGTGAATCCATCTTGCAGGAAGCGCGTGAAAAGCAAGCCTCTATATTAAAAGAAGCTGCTAGCACTCGTGATGCAATTGTTGAAAAAGCTCAGGATAAAGCACGTGAGGAAGGTGCCCGCTTGATTAACGATGCCAAAATAGAAATTGACAACGAGAAGCAGGCTGCTATCAGTGATATCCGAAAGCAAGTAGCGACATTGAGTGTTGAAATTGCTGAGAAAATTCTTCGTGAAAAACTTGGTAATGATAAAGCTCAGATGGATTTGATTGACCGTATGCTGGATGACGTTTCTTCGGCAGAAAATAAATAATTAGTTATGGATATAGGAGTAATATCGGTAAGATATGCGCGTGCACTGCTTAAAAGCAGTACTGATGCAAAAATCGAGGATTCGGTATATAAAGATATGCAAGTTCTTGCTAAGAGTTACATCGATGTACCTGAACTCAGATTTACGATAGACAATCCAATGCTTTCAAAAGATAGTAAGGAGACTCTTCTCGTTACTGCAGCTGGAAGCGATGTATGCGAACTCACGAAGACTTTTATTTCTCTTGTATTGAAAGAGGGGCGTGAGGGAATAATGCAGTTCATGGCTAATTCGTATATCACACTTTATAGAAAACAGAAGAATGTCATCCGTGGCAAACTCATTACCGCTGCTGCCGTATCTGGCGAAACAGAGCAGAAAATGCGACAGATGGTGGAGAGTAATACTAATGGAACTGTGGAGTTTGAAACCGAGATTGAACCTGATATAATTGGGGGATTTATCCTAGAGTATGATACTTACAGAATGGACGCTAGCGTGAAATCAAAGCTTAACGGCATCCTGACACAGCTTAAGAAATAATTTTTAAAATACAAATTATGTCAGATAAAATAAAACCAAGTGAAGTGTCTCAAGTTCTTCTTGAACAGCTCAAAGGTATCAATGGCAGTGAGAAGTTTGACGAGGTAGGCACAGTACTCCAAGTGAGTGATGGTGTTGCCCGTATCTATGGACTTCGCAATGCTGAGGCCAATGAATTGTTAGAGTTTGAGAATGGAACAATGGCAATTGTGATGAATCTGGAGGAAGACAACGTTGGATGCGTGCTTCTTGGATCTACGGCTGGCATTAAGGAGGGAATGACTGTTAAGCGCACAAAGCGTATTTCTTCAATTCTCGTTAATGACAATATGCTTGGGCGTGTGATCAATCCTATTGGTGAAGCCATAGATGGCAAAGGTGATCTAGATTTGACAGATGCCTTTGAAATGCCTCTTGACAGAAAAGCTCCAGGTGTTATCTATCGTCAACCAGTTAAGGAACCGTTACAAACAGGTTTGAAGGCTGTTGACTCAATGATTCCTATTGGCCGTGGCCAGCGTGAACTTATCATCGGTGACCGTCAAACTGGTAAGACAGCTATTGCTGTTGATACAATCATCAATCAGAAGAGCCTTTATGATGCTGGAAAGCCAGTATATTGTATATATGTAGCTATTGGCCAGAAGGCTTCAACTGTAGCTGCGTTGGTAGCTACTCTTAAGGAACATGGTGCAATGCCATATACAATTATCGTTGCTGCTACTGCTGCTGATCCTGCTGCTATGCAATATTATGCACCTTTTGCTGGTGCTGCTATTGGTGAGTATTTCCGTGATCGCGGATATAGTGCTCTTGTAGTATATGATGATCTTAGTAAACAAGCTGTTGCATATCGTGAGGTTTCTTTGATTTTGAGACGCCCTTCTGGACGTGAAGCTTATCCAGGTGATGTGTTCTACTTGCACTCTCGTCTTCTTGAGCGTGCTGCTCGTATCAATAATCAGCAAGAGATCGCTGAACAAATGAATGATCTTCCTGCTTGTATGAAGGGACATGTTCGCGGTGGTGGTTCGTTAACTGCTTTGCCTATAATTGAGACACAGGCTGGTGACGTTTCTGCTTATATTCCTACGAATGTTATTTCAATTACCGATGGTCAGATTTATCTGGAAACAAATCTGTTTAACCAAGGTTTCCGTCCTGCAATCAATGTTGGTATCTCTGTTTCTCGTGTAGGAGGTTCTGCACAGATAAAGAGTATGAAGAAGGTTGCTGGTACACTAAAGATCGATCAGGCTCAATATAGAGAACTTGAGGCTTTCTCAAAATTCTCGAGTGATATGGACGCCGTTACTGCAATGACTTTGGATCGTGGACGTAAGAATAATCAACTTCTTATTCAGCCACAGTATAGCCCAATGCCAGTAGGCGAACAGGTTGCTATCCTTTATTGCGGAGTTCATGGTTTGATGCATGATGTTCCTGTAGAGCAGGTTCGTGAATGCCAGAATCAGTTCTTGGATGCCATGCGTTCTTCTCATAGCGATATACTTGATGTCTTAGCCGACGGACAGTTGAGCGATGAAGCCATAAAGGTGATTCAAGAAACAATGACTAATGTTGTTGGACAATATAAAGGTTGATAGTTTTAACAATTAAGATTAATAGTTAGCAATGCCGTCATTAAAAGAGATAAAAACACGTATAGACTCTGTTAATAGCACTCGTAAGATTACAAGTGCCATGAAGATGGTGGCTTCTAGTAAACTTCATCATGCCCAAGCTGCCATTCAGAGTATGCTGCCATATGAGAATTTGCTTGAGCATATCCTCAAGTCTTTCTTGTTGACAGTGCCTGAGGCTTGGAATGAACTTGAATCTCAGCGTCCGGTAAAAAGGGTTGCGTTTGTTGTTTATACCAGCAATAGTTCTTTGTGTGGTGGATTCAATAATAATGTAATCAAGATGCTCAGTTCAGCTGTTGATGATTATAAAGCTCATGGCATTGACGATATCATTGTTTACCCTATAGGTAGAAAGGTAGAAGAATATGTCGTTAAGCAGGGGTTGACTAAGGCTGGAAGTTATCTTGAAATTGTAGATAAACCAAATTCAGCAGGATGTGCGGCAATCGCAAAGGAACTGCGTGATAAGTTTATTGCTCATGAAATCGACAAGGTAGAAATTATCTATCATCATTTTAAGAGTGCAGGTTCACAGATTCTTACGCGTAAGACTTATTTACCTATCGACTTGTCTACTGAGTCTATTGGTAATGAAAACGATCGTGATTTGAGCAGTAATACTATTACTGCTAAGGCACAGGAATATTTGAAAAAGCGCAAGTTAGATGAAGAAGGAGTGAAGGCTGAGGTTAAACCTCTTAATGACAATTTCATTGTTGAGCCTGATATGAAAACTGTTTTGGGTACTTTGATACCAAAGCAGCTTAATCTTCAAATTTACACAGCGCTGTTGGATAGTAATGCCAGTGAACATGCTGCTCGTATGGTTGCAATGCAGACAGCCACAGATAATGCGAATGAATTATTGCGTGATTTGAATTTGCAGTTCAATAAGAGTCGTCAGCAGGCTATCACTAATGAATTGCTTGATATTGTTGGAGGTAGTTCCAATAGATAGCGATTTTTTCAAACAGAATATAAAAAAGGAATATTGCAGATGTCAATATTCCTTTTTTATTTGTACTCTACAAGTACAAATAATTGCATTCTTCTTTGTGCTTTTCTTAAACTTAGATACGTAGCTACATCTTTCAAAGAATATCGATAAATACATCACTCTCACAAAATATTTGTTGTTTTTTGCTACAATGAATTGCGCTTTTGCTATATATTTTATTGCGTTATACGATGCAATGCATTCCAATATGATGAAATACGTACTGCAAAACATCGTGAAACGCAACCTATTACTTCGTAAAACGCATTGCAAAACATCGTGAAACGGAATGCATTACTTCGTAAAACGCACTGTAAAACATCGTAAAATGCAACCCATTGCTTCGTAAAACGCAAGTCTTTTTTTATTTATATTCAAAACACTAAATTGATAATTTTGCTTTATTTATTTAATCTGTTTTCCATTGATTTCTAATTCTCCACATAGGGTTTTCAAAAATATTAGTGTCTAAGTGTCTAATGATTGGTTATCAGCAAGTTAACTTGCTTTATTGCAATTTTGTAGTGTCGAAATAATGTCGTATTTGATAAAATCAGCTATTTTGCATGCTGTTTTTTGCATTTGATCGTAGAAACGTTAATTTTTATGACATTTTTACGTCATTATGTGTTATTAAAAATCGTTTGTAATTATTTGAATATCAAAGGATTGACACTTAGACGCTAGAAAAAACGAAAGAGTGCTAGTACGCGTGCGCAAGCGTACATTATTTATTTAGATGTATATTTTAGCATGAACATGTTTGAAAAGTATAGAATCACCTTTTTTGCATGTAAAAATACATTTATTGCATTTCTAAAGAGCTACATATCGTTATTAAAACACTATATTATGACCTAACTCGTCACAGTAAATATTCAATTTACTATAGTCCCGTCCCTTTATTTATGGGAGTTTTGAAAAAGCAGTTTTATAGTTATAGAGCAAAAAAGTATATGTAGTTCTTATTTTATAAACAATCATAATTTATTTAGAGATACTTTTTCCTGCTTTTTCCCATTCCATGATTCCACCACGTAGGTTAATAACTTTAAACTTAGCATTCTTCAATATGCCAGCACCTATCAAACTTCTTTTTCCAGAACGACAATATATAGCTACAGGCTTATCTTTATTGAGTTTCTCTTCTGCTAATTGCTTGAAGTCGTCTTTTTTAACATCAATGTTTGTTGCTCCTGGAATTCTGCCACTTGCATATTCTTCGGCTGTGCGAGCATCAACTAGTTGAACTTTAGATGATTTGATGAGTCCTTCAAATTTATTGGCATCAACTGTTACTATCTTGTTTGTATTACAACTGGCAAGGAATAAAACAGTTCCCAATGCCGCTAACATAAATTTCTTCATTTTATTATTATTTTATAGTATTTCGTGTGTAAAGTTATATGATTTATTTTACAGAGCCAAGAGTTTATCTACATAAATTAATTAATGATAGTCTTACATTTATCTTATAAATGTTATGCTACAATTTTTCTAATCTGAAATGGAAATAACTAGTTAATGTTTATAACCAATATTGTTGATAAATAAATTGTATTTGTACGAGCCAACAATAGAATAATAAAAGATTATCAGATCGCATAACAAATTATAGGGTAAATAATTGTGGCTAGTTATTATGTGTAGGATTATTTAGGTGAATCTATTCTATAAGCATTTTCTGTAAACGTTTACGTTTAATAGTTGTTAACTAAAAGCCCGTTTGAGGTAATAATAAAGACAAAACTCTTGCTTATTGAAAAAATCGTATTATCTTTGCATTGCTAACTGGAGATTGCAATCTGCTATAATAAAAGACAACATGGACAACAAAATTGAACATTTAGGAGAGGTAAAAACTATAGAAGGGAATTGCCTTCACGTAGCAATATCACAATCTTCAGCATGTGCAGAGTGCAAAGTTGCGGGACACTGTAATGCATCAGAATCAAAAGATAAGATAATTGATATTGTTACCGATTCAGCTGATAAATACAGCATAGGAGAAAACGTTTTGGTATCTACTACTAAAGGTGTTGGGATGATGGCTACAATATATGCGTATGTTTTGCCTCTTGTTGTTATGATGACAGTGCTTATAATCGTAAAAGTTATAACTGGAAGCGATGGTTGGGCGGCAACATCAGCTTTATTTTCTTTGCTGCCATACTATATCTGTATGTATATATTGAGAAATAAGATAAGTTCTCAAGTGCATTTTGAAATAGAAAAAATCAATAGCTAAAACAAATACAAACAAATTATGAATTTTATTTTAACTTCGGTAATAGCTCTTGGGGCTATAGCATTAATCTCTTCGGTTGTGCTATATTTGGTGTCCAAGAAGTTTGCCGTTAATGAAGATCCTCGAATTGGCATTGTGACAGAACTGCTGCCTGGTGCCAACTGTGGTGGTTGCGGCTTTCCTGGGTGCTCCGGAATGGCTAGCGCTCTTGTTGCGGGAGCTGATAAAGGTACTATTGACGGACTTCGTTGTCCTGTTGGGGGAGCTGATGTAATGGAAACAATAGCCGGAACTTTGGGCTTGGCTGCTGTTGCTCCAGAACCTTTAGTAGCAGTTGTACGTTGTAATGGAACTTGTGAAAATCGCCCTCGTATTGCTGAATATGATGGTTTGCATACTTGCGCTGCCATCAATTCAACAAGTGCTGGTGAAACTGGTTGTGGTTACGGATGTCTCGGTTGTGGAGATTGTGTTGGTGCATGTCAGTTTGATGCAATCCACATGAACACTAATACTGGTCTCCCTGTAGTAGACGAAAGTAAGTGTACAAGTTGTGGAGCATGTGTAAAGGCTTGTCCTCGATATATTATAGAACTTCGCAATAAGGGCTTAAAAGGTCATCGTGTCTATGTGCAATGTGTTAGTAAAGATAAAGGAGTCATCGCAAAAAAGGCTTGTAGTGTTGCTTGTATAGGATGTGGTAAATGTGAAAAGGTTTGTGAATATGATGCTATAACAATAGAAAATAATCTTAGTTATATAGACTTTAATAAATGTCAGATGTGTACAACATGTGTAGACGAATGTCCAACTGGAGCAATAGTTAAGATAAACTTTCCAATAACGAAAGAAGTGGAGGTTGAAGGATGAAATTACATACATTTAGAATAGGTGGTGTACACCCTGATGAAAACAAAATCACAGCAGAGGCAAGAACTAAAAATGCAGAATTACCTAAAGTTGCCATATTTCCATTGGGACAACATATTGGTGCTCCTGCAAAACCAATTGTTAAGCGTGGCGATGTTGTCAAGGTAGGAACGATGATTGCAGAAGCTAATGGGTTTGTAAGTGCTCCGATATTTAGTTCAGTTTCAGGAACTGTTGCTAAGATTGACGCAAGTATTGATGCTACAGGTTATCGCAAACCTGTGATAATAATCAATGTTGAAGGTGATGAGTGGGAAGAGAGTATTGACAGAAGTACTAAACTAGAAACCCTTGCAGAACATTCTGAACTTACACCTGAAAGTATTGTAGATATCATAAAGAGTGCCGGTATTACAGGTATGGGTGGTGCTGGTTTTCCTACATTTATTAAATTGTGTCCACCACCAACAGCAAAGGCAGAATGTGTAATAATTAATGGAGTAGAATGTGAACCATACATCACGGCTGACTACCGATTGATGATGGAGCATGCAAATGAAATTCTTGTAGGTTTGCAATTGCTTATGAAAGCTGCAAAAGTTGAGCGTGGATATATAGGTATTGAGGAAAATAAACCTGAAGCAATAAAGTTGTTTACACAGCTAACAGCTAGTGATTCTCGCATAGAAGTAGTACCACTGGTACAAAAATATCCACAAGGTGGTGAAAAACAACTTGTAGATGCTGTTATAAAACGACAAGTTCCTGCGCCTCCTGCTATTCCTGTTAATGTTGGAGCAATTGTTCAGAATGTTGGTACTGCTTATGCTGTATATGAGGCTGTTATGAAAAATAAACCCTTGTTTGAAAGATATACTACCGTAACAGGAAAACAACTCAAGAATCCTGGCAATTATCTCGTAAGAATGGGAACTACTTTTAATGAACTTATATGCGCATGTGGAGGATTGCCTGAAGGTGATAACAAGGTGCTTGCAGGCGGCCCAATGATGGGAAAGTCAGTTATGTCTTTAGATGTCCCTATTACAAAAGGTACAAACTCAATAACAATTCTTAGTGGGGATGAAGCTCGCCGAAAGGCAGTTCAGCCATGTATCCGTTGTGGAAAATGTGTTGACGCATGTCCTATGGGATTGGAACCATATCTTTTAGCAACACTTTCTGCTAATAATTTGTATGATCGTCTTGAAAATGAAGGCGTTACATCTTGTATATCATGTGGTTCATGCCAGTTTACATGTCCTTCTCATCGCCCAATATTGGATAACATTCTTCAAGGTAAGGGTGTTGTAATGGGAATGATCAAGGCTAGAAATGTTAAGAAGTAGTATAAAAAAATGAATTATTAAAAATGGGAAAATTAATAGTATCTCTTTCACCCCATGCCCATGGAAATGACAGTGTTGAAAAAAACATGTATGGAGTTGTCATAGCACTTATTCCGGCAATACTCGTATCATTCATCTATTTTGGAATAGGTTCAGTTGTAGTGCTACTTAGTAGTGTTGCTGCATGTATGTTTTTTGAATGGGCTATAACAAAATATATGTTGAAGCGTGAACCTACTTTAACAGACGGTTCGGCAATTGTTACAGGATTACTTCTTGGTATGAATTTGCCTAGTAATTTGCCTGTTTGGATAGTTATTATTGGTGCACTTATGGCAATAGGTGTTGCTAAAATGACATTTGGAGGACTTGGTAACAATCCTTTTAATCCAGCGCTTGTTGGACGTTGCGTATTGCTCGTAAGTTTTCCTGCACAGATGACCTCATGGCCAATGGCGGGACAATTAACAAGCTATCTTGATGCACGGACAGGAGCAACTCCTCTTGCAATAATGAAACAAGCCATAAAAACTGGTGATACATCTATTTTGGATAAGTTGCCATCTGCTACGCAGCTTTTATTAGGCTCAAATCCAACAATGGGACTAGGTTCTATAGGCGAAGTTTGTGCTTTGGCTCTTTTGCTAGGTTTGGCTTATCTGTTGTGGAAAAAAGTAATAACATGGCATATCCCAGTGTCAATAATTGCAACAGTATTTATATTTAGTGGTGCATTACACTTTGTAAGTCCTGTATATTCTAATCCATTGAATGAAATACTTAGTGGGGGATTAATGCTCGGTGCAATCTTTATGGCTACAGATTACGTGACGTCTCCAATGACTCATAAAGGGCAATTAATATATGGTGTAGCAATTGGGTTCCTTACAGTAGTTATACGCAACTGGGGAAGTTATCCTGAAGGAATGAGCTTTGCAATACTCATCATGAACGCTTTCACACCGATAATTAATTTATCTACTAAACCAAAACGCTTTGGTGAAGTAGGGAAGATGTAATTAAACAAAGGTAATTAAGTAAAAAAAAATAAGGAGATGGAAAAATTAAAATCATCTTTACCAAATATGGTTGGCGTTCTTGTTGGCTTCTCTGTTATAATAGGAGGTTTGCTTGCTTATGTGAATCATATCACGGAGAACCCAATAAAGCATAAACAAGAGCAGACTCTTGCAGCTGGCATAAAAACAGTTATGCAGAATAATAATGTAAAAGTCGCAGATCCTGTAACAGTGAAAGAAACTATAGATGGAAAGACGGCATCATTCATCATACATCCATGTGCTGATAATTCAAGCAAAAAAATTGGCTCAGCAGTCGAGAGCACTACAAATGGATTTGGTGGTGACCTTCAGGTTCTAGTAGGTTTCGATAATATTGGAAATATTTTAGGATATACAATTCTAAGAAGTTCGGAAACTCCAGGCTTAGGAGCTAAAGCTAGTGTATGGTTTCAGAAGAATGGTAAGGGAAATATTATTGGTATGAATCCAAAAGATAAACCTTTAACAGTAAGCAAAGATGGAGGAGATGTTGATGCTATTACTGCATCAACTATCACAAGTCGCGCTTTTTTGAAAGCTATTAATCAGGCTTATGCTGTATATGCAAAGAAAAAATGATGTATATTTAAAAATTTGAATAATGAGCAATTTTAAAATATTACTTAATGGACTAATCAAGGAAAATCCAACCTTTATGTTGTTTCTTGGTATGTGTCCTACATTAGCAACGACAACCAGTGCTATAAATGGACTTTCCATGGGATTAGCAACAATGGCGGTGCTGATATGTACAAACTTCGTTATATCTTGTATAAAGAATATCACTCCAGATATGGTTCGAATACCGGTGTTTATAGTCGTTATTGCAGCTTTTGTGACTATTCTTCAGATGTTTATGAGTGCGTATGCACCAGATTCAATCAATAAGGCTTTGGGTATATATATACCGCTTATCGTAGTAAACTGTATCATTCTTGGTCGTGCAGAGAGTTTTGCCTGCAAGAATACTCCTATAGCAAGTATCTTTGATGCTATTGGCATTGGCCTTGGATTTACTTGTGGCCTTACATTGCTTGGTTGCGTAAGAGAGCTTCTTGGAGCAGGAAGTCTTTTTGGAGTAACCGTATTACCTGAGACTACAAATATACTCTTGTTTGTACTTCCTCCCGGAGCATTCCTTACACTAGGTTATTTGGTTGCTATCTTCAATAAGTTGAAGAGTGAGTAAATGGATGTAACAGTTAATATTAAACACATATAAAATATAATATATGGAATACTTATTGATATTTATATCAGCGATATTCGTTAATAATATCGTTTTGTCCCAATTCTTGGGAATATGTCCTTTTCTTGGAGTATCAAAAAAGATAGATACAGCTATTGGTATGGGTGGTGCATTGGCATTCGTTCTTACTCTTGCTACTATCATAACATGGCTCGTACAGAAATACGTTCTTGATGCACTTGGAATTGGATATTTACAGACATTAGCTTTTATCCTTATCATCGCTGCACTTGTGCAGATGGTGGAGATAATATTGAAAAAAGTGTCTCCCACATTATATCAGGCATTGGGAATCTTCTTACCCCTGATTACCACAAACTGTTGTGTGCTTGGTGTTGCAATTCTTGTGATTCAAAAGGATTACAGTCTTATGCAAAGTATTGTATACGCTTTCTCTACAGCCTTAGGATTTGCACTATCATTGGTTCTTTTTGCAGGAATACGTGAACAACAGGAACTTATGAAAATTCCAAAGGGAATGCAGGGCATGAGTATAGTTTTGATAACAGCTTCATTATTAGCTCTTTCGTTTATGGGATTTAGCGGATTGGAAAGCGGACTTCGTGCATTGTTTGGCTTATCCTAAAGTCAAAAAATAAAAAAAATAATCAAAGCTATTCAGTTTTAAATAAATTGTATGTACCTTTGTGCTTCATAAACATTTAAATTCATATGAAACAGACAATACTTGTTACAGGTGGCACAGGCTTTATAGGCTCTCATACCACAGTAGAATTGATTGAAGCTGGCTATAAAGTAGTTATTGTAGACAATCTGAGTAATTCAAAGGTTGAGGTTCTTGATGGTATCGAAAAAATTACTGGTGTACGTCCTGCATTTGAAAATGTAGATCTTCGTGATAAAGATGCAGCAGAAGGAGTATTCAAGAAATATCCTGAAATAGAAGGTATCATTCATTTCGCAGCTTCAAAGGCAGTGGGAGAGAGTGTACAGAAGCCATTGTTGTATTATCGTAATAATATTGTTTCTTTGTTAAATCTTTTGGAACTTATGCCAGAGTATAATGTAAAGGGAATTATTTTCTCTTCAAGTTGTACTGTATATGGTCAGCCAAAACCTGAGAATCTTCCTGTAACAGAGGATGCACCTCATCAGAAAGCAACTTCTCCTTATGGTAACACAAAAGAAATTAATGAGCAAATCATATATGACTACTTGCATAGTGGAGCAAATATTAAGAGTATTATCTTGAGATATTTCAACCCAATCGGTGCACATCCTACAGCACTTATCGGTGAATTGCCAAACGGTGTTCCTGCTAACCTTATTCCTTATGTAACTCAGACTGCTATAGGAATTCGTAAAGAACTAACAATCTTTGGTAATGACTATGATACTGAGGATGGTACATGTATCCGTGACTATATTTATGTAGTAGATTTAGCTAAAGCACACGTTGCTGCAATGAGCCGTGTATTGGATAAAGAAACTGATAAGATTGAATATTTCAATATCGGTACAGGTCGTGGAAATACAACAAAGGAAATTGTTGATGCTTTTGAAAAGGCAACTGGTGTAAAGGTTAATTGGAAGTTTGGACCTCGTCGTGAGGGAGATATTGAGAAGATATGGGGTGACTGCAGCAAAGCAAACAATGTGTTGGGCTGGAAAGCTGAAGCATCACTCGAAGATGTCATGGCCAGTGCATGGAAATGGCAGCTTAAGCTTCGTGAAGATGGAATAATGTAATTTTTAATTTATAAATTCTGTTATCGATAATTCGAACAGAAATTTTGTGTTTGTGTTGTTTGAGTCCACGATGTGATATCGTGGACTCATTTATTTTGTTAAAGATGATTAAAGTTTTGACTAATCACTTTACTAGTTCTGTCGATTCCAAGTATTCTTGTTACCTTTGCAGGCGCTGTCACGTGATGGCAGCATTAATTCAAACCTAATTAAATATTAAATTAAAATGGCAACAAAAATCAGATTGCAGCGTGGCGGTCGTAAAGGCTATGCTTTTTATGGTATCGTAATCGCTGACGTTAGAGCACCACGTGATGGTAAATTTACTGAGAAGATTGGTACATTCAATCCAAACACCAATCCAGCTACTGTAGATTTGAATTTCGAACGCGCCCTTTATTGGGTAGAGAATGGCGCACAGCCAACAGACACAGTTCGTAACATTCTTAAAAGCGAAGGCGTTTATATGATGAAGCATCTTCGTGGTGGTGTTAAGAAGGGTGCATTTGATGAGGCTGCTGCACAGAAGAAGTTTGACGCTTGGAAAGAAAACAAGTTGAAGGGCTTCGAGGCTATCTCAGAAAAGGATGCTAAGGCTAAAAAGGATGCTATCGCAGCAAGCCTAGAGGCTGAAAAGAAGGTTAATGAAGCTATCGCTAAGAAGGTGGCTGAAAAGAAAGCTGCAAAAGCTCAGGAAGAAGCTGCTGCTACAGCAGAAGCTACAGAAGCTCCTGCAGAGGAAGCTGCTGAAGCTCCAGCTGAGGCTTAATCTTCTTAGATTAAAATTAATAATAAGGATGATTTCTTTTGAAGTCATCCTTATTTTTTTGAATTTTATCAATATTTATTGCTGAGAAAATATCTACTTTATGTTATTATGTAAATGAATTATCGTAGAAATATATTTTTTTTGTTATCATAATGCTGCTTAATTATATTAAGGGTTGTTCATTTTCTTACATATTTAGGCGTTTCCTATTGAAAGTTTCTTAAAATATACGTTTTTGGAAACTTTTTTAATATTATTTAGTTGCTGATGTTAGTTACTCTAAGCGATTTGTTGTAATTTTGTAGTCACTAATTTATAATCGGTTAAATAAAATAATTATGGCTGAGACGATTGATATTCGTGAACTAAATATTATGATTGAGCAGCAGAGCGGTTTTATTACCAATCTTGTTGCCGGTATGGATAAGGTTATCGTGGGTCAGAAACATCTTGTAGACTCACTTCTTATCTCACTTCTTAGTGATGGACATATTTTGTTGGAAGGTGTTCCTGGTTTGGCAAAGACTCTTGCTATAAAGACTTTGGCCCAGCTTATTGATGCCGATTTCAGTAGAATTCAGTTTACTCCTGATCTTCTTCCTGCTGATGTCATAGGTACACAAATATATTCACAAAAAGATGAAACTTTCCATGTAAAGAAAGGTCCTGTATTTGCTAATTTCATTCTTGCTGATGAGATTAACCGTGCTCCGGCTAAGGTTCAAAGTGCTTTGCTTGAAGCTATGCAGGAACATCAGGTTACTATTGGTGACAATACATTTGCATTGCCAAAACCATTCTTGGTAATGGCTACTCAGAACCCAATTGAACAAGAAGGTACATATCAGTTGCCTGAAGCTCAAATTGACCGTTTCATGTTAAAGGTGGTTATTGATTATCCAACAATAGAAGAGGAAAAACTTATCATTCGTGAGAATATAAATGGTAGTATGCCAACAGTTACTGCTGTTACTTCTGCACAGGAAATAATGAATGCGCGTGACGTTGTCAATAAAGTATATATCGACGATAAAATTGCTCAATATATTGCTGATATTGTCTTTGCCAGTCGTTATCCTGAACGTTATGGACTTTCTGAGTTGAAGGGAATGATCACATACGGTGGCTCTCCACGTGCTAGTATCAATTTGGCTAAGGCAAGTAGAGCTTATGCTTTTATCAAGCATCGTGGTTATGTTGTTCCTGAAGATGTACGTGCTGTTGTTCATGATGTAATGCGTCATCGTATAGGTCTTTCATATGAGGCTGAGGCTAGTAATGTTTCTTCAGAGGAAATCGTATCAAAGATTGTCAACAAGGTTGAAGTTCCATAATTTATACTTTGCAATCTAACATAACAAGAACAAAGGATTAAGTTAATGGAAACATCTGAAATCATAAAGAAAGTAAGGAAGGTAGAGATAAAAACTCGCGGACTGAGTCAAAATATATTTGCCGGTCAGTATCACTCTGCCTTCAAGGGTAGGGGAATGGCTTTCAGCGAAGTGCGAGAGTATCAGTATGGCGATGACGTTCGCGATATTGATTGGAATGTAACTGCCCGTTTTCATCATCCCTACGTTAAGGTGTTTGAAGAAGAAAGAGAACTTACAGTAATGTTGCTTGTTGACGTGAGTGGTTCGCTTGATTTTGGTACAGCCCATCAGACAAAACGTGATATGGTTACCGAGATTGCTGCAACTTTGGCTTTTAGCGCTATTCAGAATAATGATAAAATAGGTGTTATTTTCTTCTCAGACAAAATTGAAAAATATATTGCGCCGAAGAAAGGTAGAAAGCACATCTTATATATTATTAGAGAATTGCTGAATTTCAAGCCACAAAGCCGTCGCACAGATATAGGTATGGCAGTTTCATATTTCACAAGAATGATGAAAAGACGCTGTACTGCATTTTTGCTAAGTGACTTTTATACTCGTGATGATTTCTACAAAGAAATGCAGATTGCTAATTCAAAGCATGATATGATTGCCATTCAGGTGTATGATCAGCGTGCTAAGATGTTGCCTGATATCGGTTTAATGAAAGTTCGTGATGCAGAGACGGGACATGAAATGATTATAGATACAAGTTCAGCAAAATTTCGTCATGCTCATACCGCATATTGGTTAGAGCGCGAGGATGATTTGCGTAGATTGTTTGCTATGTCTAATGTTGACTGGACTTCTATTGCTACAAATGAGGACTTTACAAAAGCCCTTATGATATTATTTAAGAAAAGAGCGTAAATGAGATATCTTAAAACCATAATATGTGTGATTTGTCTGTTGGGAATAAGTTTCTGCGGACATGCACAGACTGTCCAGGTAGAACAGAAAATAGATTCTGTTTCCATACTTATTGGACAGCAGGCTCACATGACCGTTACCGTTACGGCTAAGCATGGTGCAAAGATCGTTTGGCAGAAATTTAAACCATCACAGTATATTACTCCAGGTGTTGAGGTCCTCAATTCTAATGATGGTGAAACTTCTGAGGTGGATGGAATGACAAAGGTGAGCAAAATATATACTCTCACTAGTTTTGATGAGAGATTATATGCTATTCCTCCAATAAGTGTAAGTGTGGATGGTAAGTCTTATAAGGGAGCTCAGTTGGCTCTTAAAGTGCTTACTGTTGATGTAGATACAGTTCATCCAAATCAGTTTTTTCCACCAAAAGACGTTCAATCAAATCCTTTTCAATGGTCTGATTTCAGTTCGGCCTTTTGGTTGAGCGTATTGCTTGTAATTCTTTGCTGTATAGCATATTATCTATATAGTAGACTTAAAAGTAATAAGCCTGTTATAACAAGAATACGCATTGTGAAACATATACCTGCACACAAAAAGGCTTTGAATGAAATTGATAAGATTAAGTCAGAGCATATGCAGGTTTCTGAAAATCAAAAAGAATATTACACAAAACTTACTGATACGGTGAGATTGTATATTCAAGAAAGATTTGGATTTAATGCAATGGAAATGACAAGTAACGAAATCATTTATAGACTTCGCGAAAGTGGTGACCAAAAGAGTATTGATGAACTTCATGAATTATTTGAAACTGCTGACTTAGTAAAATTTGCTAAACATAGTGCATTGATAAATGAGAATGATCTTAATCTTGTTAATGCAATTAAGTTTATTGATGATACAAAGACAGCAACCGAAGAAACTGAAGAAAAAATTATACCACAATTAAGTGATGACGAAGAGAAATCACGAAAGAGTAGGATGACGATTAAGTCGTTTATTACTGTTATTACTGTAGCTGTGGTTGTACTATTGATATATATAATTTATAGTGTATATCAGTTGTTAGGATAAGATTATGGAATTTGCAAGTAAAGAATACTTCATATTATTGATATTGCTTATACCGTATATATTATGGTATTTTCTTTATCGAAAGAAAAGTGAGCCCACGATGCAGATGAGTGACACTTTTCCATATCGCTATGCACCAAAAAGTTGGCGCATGCGAATCATTAATCTGCCTATGGTGTTGCGCTGCATTGCTTTTACGCTTGTTGTAATAGTTATGGCGCGTCCACAGACTCATAACTCATGGGACAACAAGCAAGTTGATGGCATAGATATAATGATGGCTATGGACGTTTCAACATCAATGCTTGCTGAGGACTTAAAGCCAAATCGTCTTGAAGCAGCTAAAAATGTTGCCGCTGAGTTTATTGCTGATCGCCCAAACGATAATATCGGACTGACGATCTTTGCAGGTGAAGCATTTACGCAATGTCCTATGACTGCTGATCATGCGTCGCTTATTAATTTGTTGCAAAGTGTTAGGACTGATATTGCTGCTCGTGGTCTTATCTCTGATGGTACGGCTGTTGGTATGGGATTGGCTAATGCCGTAAGTAGACTCAAAAATTCAAAATCAAAGAGCAAGGTCGTAATTTTACTTACCGATGGTAGTAATAACATGGGTGATATATCTCCTATGACAAGTGCTCAGATTGCTCGTAGTCTTGGTATCAGAGTTTATACCATTGGTTTGGGAACAAACAAGGTTGCTCCTTATCCAATGCCTGTTGCAGGTGGTGTTCAATATGTTAACATTCCTGTAGAAATAGACACAAAGACATTGAGTGATATTGCTGCTGTAACAGAAGGTAACTTTTATAGAGCAACGAATAATAGGGAATTAAAACAAATATATAAGGATATTGACAAGTTGGAAAAGACTAAGATGGATGTTAAAACATATTCAAAGCGCTATGAGGCTTACCAGCCTTTTGCCATAGCAGCCTTGATCGTCTTGCTTTTTGAATTATTATTGCGCACAACAGTATTGCGTCGTATTCCATAAATATATGTAACTATGTTAAGATTTCAAGATTCAATATATCTGTGGTTGCTGCTCATATTGCCTGTACTGGCAATGGTGAGATTTGTAGTTTGGCGACAGCGTCGCAACAAACTACGTAAGTTTGGCGACCCTGAATTGCTCAAGCAACTAATGCCGGATGTTTCAAAATATCGTCCAACAGTTAAGTTTTGGCTGATGATGTCGGCAATAGCGATTCTTATTCTAATAATAGCTCGTCCTCAAATGGGAACTAAAGTATCTCATGAGAAGCGAAATGGCATTGAGGCTATAATTGCTCTTGATATAAGTAATTCGATGATGGCAGAAGATGTAGTACCATCAAGATTGGCTAAGAGTAAACTACTGGTAGAGAATATGGTAGACCACTTTACTAATGATAAAGTTGGACTTGTAGTCTTTGCTGGAGATGCTTTTGTCCAGTTGCCTATTACTAGTGATTATGTTTCGGCTAAGATGTTCTTGCAGAATGTGGAACCTTCACTTATTGCAACACAAGGAACTGATATAGCCAAAGCTATTACATTATCCGAAAATAGTTTCACCCAACAGGATAAGGTTGGTAAAGCTATTATTGTAATCACTGATGGTGAAGACCATGAAGGTGGTGCCTTAGAAGCAGCTAAAGATGCTCGTAAAAAAGGTATAAATGTATTTATACTTGGAATCGGAGATCCTAAAGGTGCACCTATTCCTGATGGAAAAGGAGGATATATGAAAGACAACACTGGACAGACAGTCATGTCAGCTTTAAATGAGCAAATGTGTCAACAGGTTGCTGAAGCAGGAAGTGGTACATATATTCATGTAGACAATACGAACGATGCTCAACAAAAGCTTAATGATGAATTAACTAAGTTGCAGAGCGGAGAAACTAATAGCGTAATCTTTAGTGAATATAATGAACAGTTCCAGGCATTTGGACTGATACTTATATTCTTGCTTATTTTTGAAATCTGTGTGTTGGAATCTAGAAATCCAATGATGAAGAATGTCAGATTGTTTAAAAAGAAAAAATGATGAGAGGTCTTAAATATATATTTATTCTTATAGCTATATTTGCTTCTTCTGCAGCATTTGCGCAGGCAGACAGACAATATATCAGGAATGGCAACAAACTATTTCATCAGCAGAATTATGCAAAAGCCGAAGTGGAGTATAGGAAGGCTATTTCTAAGAATCCTAATAATTCTCAAGCTATATATAATCTTGGCAATGCTTTATTAATGCAGCAAAAGGACTCGGCCGCTACATCTTTATTTCTGAAGTCTGGAAAAATAGAAAAGAGTAAGATAAGAAAAGCCATGAGTTATCACAATATTGGTGTGATTTGTCAAAAACATCAGATGTATGGTGAGGCTATCAATGCTTATAAGGAGGCTTTGAGAAATAATCCAAATGATAATGAGACAAGATATAATCTTGCTTTGTGCAAAAAGCTGTTGAAAAATCAACCAAAGGATAAGAACAAGCAGAATAATAAGCAGAAGGACAAGAATAATAAACACAAAAACAAGAAAGATAAAAATAAAGATAAACAAAATAACAAGAATAAAGACCAAGATAAGCAAGATAAAAAACAACAGCAGCCGAAAGACAGAATGAGCAAAGATAATGCAGAACAGTTGCTCAATGCTGCTATGCAGGAAGAAAAAGCTACTCAGCAACGTATTAGCAAAGCAATGCAGCAAGCTGGAAGTAGAAAATTGCAGAAAAATTGGTAAAATGATTATTTTATATAAACTTATATGTATAGATATATTCGTTATATAGTATTAATATTGGCTATAACTCTTTGTGGTACAGAGCTTTCTCTTGCACAAAGTATTTCAGTACAGGCACCATCTAAAGTGCCTGCTGGTGATAATTTTCGACTTTCTTATACAGTAAACACACAAGACGTAGAGGATTTTCGTGCTGGTAACATACCTTCTGGTATAGAAGTTATTGCTGGACCTTATACATCTCAACAGTCTAGTTATCAGATGGTAAATGGACATACAAGTTCATCGTCATCAATAACGTTTACTTATACATTATATGCTGTTAAGCATGGTACATATAAAATTCCTGGGGCTCATGTCTTTGTTAATGGAAGAAAAATAACCTCACGTCCTGTTACGATAACAGTTGTTGGAAATGCAAGTAGCGGAAGAGGTGCTCAGAGTCCTAACAATTATGATAACGATGCAGGTCCTGCTATGAAAGCTTCTGGCTCAAGAATCTCTGGTAATGATTTGTTTATTCGTGTCAGTGCTAACAAGAGTAGTGTTCATGAACAGGAGCCTGTTTTGCTTACTTATAAGGTTTATACATTAGTTGAGTTGACTCAGTTGGAAGGAAAAATGCCAGATTTGACAGGTTTCCATACTCAGGAAGTCCAGTTACCTCAACAAAAGAGTTTTCATGTAGAGCGAATTAATGGTAAAGCTTATAGATGTGTTACATGGAGCCAGTATGTGATGTATCCACAAATGACAGGTAAGCTAACTATCCCTAGTATAACTTTCAAAGGAATCGTTGTGCAGCAAAATAGAAATGTTGATCCTTTTGAGGCTTTCTTTAATGGTGGCTCTGGTTATGTAGAAGTTAAGAGAGATATCAAAGCGCCTAGTCTTAGTATCATGGTTACTCCTCTGCCTAAGCGTCCTGTTGGATTTTCTGGAGGTGTTGGTAAGTTTAATATTTCTGCACAACTCAATAAAGCAAGCATAAAAGCAGGCGAACCACTTCAACTAAGAGTTGTTGTCAGTGGTATGGGTAACTTAAAACTGATTAAGCAACCTGTTGTGAACTTTCCTGATGACTTTGAAAAGTATGACGCCAAAGTTACTGATAAGACAAAACTTACGGCAAATGGTCTAGAAGGTAGTATGGTTTATAATTTCTTAGCTGTACCACAAAATCAAGGTCATTATAAAATTCCAGCTACAGAATTTACTTATTATGATACTAGCACCAATAGCTATAAGACAATAAAAACAAAGTCTTTTGATATAAATGTAGGGAAGGGTGACGGTAAGTCTGGCAGTGTTTCTGATTATGCTGAAAAGGATAATGATATTCATTCGATCATGGAAGGAAATTCTAAGGTTCATAATATCAATGAATTCTTCTTCGGTTCTGTAGAATATTGTGTAGTTCTATTCCTACCTTTGATTATTTTTGTTGTATTGCTTATCTTATTTAGAAAGCGTGCAATGGATATGGCTGACGTTGTAAAGACTCGTGGAAAGATGGCCAATAAGGTTGCTACAAAGAGACTTCGCAAGGCAAACAAACTGATGTTGGCATCAAAAGCAAATGAATTTTATGATGAGGTGTTGCGTGCTTTGTGGGGATATGTAGGAGATAAGCTAAACATTCCTGTTGAAAAATTGTCTCGTGATAATATCTCTGACAATCTTAAAGATAGTGATGTTGATGATAATACTATAGATAAATTTATCAATGCTATTGATGAATGTGAATTTGAAAGATATGCTCCGGGTGATGTTGCCGGTAATATGAATCGTACTTTTGAATCGGCGATGTCTGCTATCATGGAGATTGAAAATGTCTTTAAAGGTAGATCGAAAACAAAACATTAATGTGAATTGAAAATGAGAAGACATATTTTACATATCATATTTTGCTTAGTTGCTTTTCTTGCTTTTAGTATGACTGTAGATGCAATGACAAAAGATATTGCCGATGCAGAATATAAAAAAGCTAATTATCAGCAAGCCATAAAGGATTATGAAGAGTTGTTGAAGGATGGTGTAAGTTCTGAACTCTATTATAATTTGGGAAATTCGTATTATAGAATTAATAATATAACTAGAGCATTGCTTAATTATGAGCGTGCTTCAATGTTAGATCCAGGAAACAAAGATATAAGATTTAATCTGCAGTTTGTAAGAAATAAAACAATAGACAAATCTGCAGACGATGATGAGATGTTTTTTGTTACATGGTACAAGACGATTGTTAATTTTACAAGTGTTGACGGGTGGGCTAAAACAAGTGTCGTTTCAATAGTATTTGCTTTACTATTGTTATTGATTTATCTGTTTTGTGAGAATGTAAATCTAAGGAAAATTGGTTTCTTTGGATCGCTTGCTTTTATCGCTTGCTTTATATTCAGTATATTGTTTGCTTATCAGCAGAAGTATTATTTTGAAAATCGTTGTGGAGCTATTGTAACATCACCGGTTGTAAATGTGAAAAAGACACCGTCGACAGCTACAGCTGATGAATTTATCATTCATGAAGGTACAAAAGTCTATATCACAGATCGTGGTATGAAAGGTTGGATTGGTGTTCGACTTCCTGATGGACGTGAGGGATGGATTCTCAAAGATAAGGTTGAGGAAATATAGTATATTAACGCATATATAAATTATAAGTTTTGGATGCTATTAGCATTATAGAATTAGATCGTGAATTGTTGTCATTCTTTAATCAAAATGACAATCTTTTGATGGATGGAGTCATAAAAACGCTCACATCTGGAATTACATGGATTCCACTGTATTTGTCATTGTTTTATATGGTCGTAAAGAATAATGAAACGATGGGACAAATATTTTTTATTGTCGGTGGTGTGCTATTGAGTATCATGCTTTCTGGTGGTGTAGATGATTTAATAATCAAACCACTAGTGGCGCGTCCGAGACCATTAAATGATTTAGCTACTAAATATGTTGTAGATACCGTATATGGGGTGAGTAGTAATCAATTTAGTTTCTTCTCGGCTCATGCTGCAAATACATTCGCACTAGCTACCTTCATGGCTTTATTAGTGAGAAGTGGAATTCTAAACTTTGGCTTATTTGTATGGGCTGCGATTAATGCTTATACCAGATTATATTTAGGAATGCATTATCCTTCAGATATTCTCGTAGGAACTTTGTGGGGGATGATATCTGGCGCTATAGCATATTTTGTCTATTCGTATTTGTATTATAAACGCAATCCACACATAAATTACATATCTTCTCAATACACTTCCACTGGTTATAGTTTTATTGATGTAGATATCGTGATAACAATACTTTCACTTACTGTATTATATGCTTTGGTAACAGCAACAGTAAATGTATTTTAGAAACAACAATATCGAGAAAATAATTAAAAGATGGATACAAAACATATAAAGATTAGTGATTTTAACTACGAGTTGCCTGATAGCAGAATAGCAAAATTCCCATTAGAAGAGCGTGATCATAGCAAGCTTCTAATTTACAATCATGGCAAACTAAGTGACGATATATTTTATAATCTACCAGAATATCTTCCAAAAAATGCGTTGATGGTATTCAATAACACTAAAGTTATTCAGGCTCGTATGCATTTCAGAAAAGATACGGGAGCATTGATAGAAGTCTTTTTGATGGAACCCGCGGAGCCTGTAGATTATGAATTAATGTTCCAGACAACAGGACATTGCTCATGGCTTTGTATGATTGGTAATCTGAAAAAATGGAAAGATGGTTCGTTAAAGCGCGACTTTGAAATTAAAAATCATAAACTCACTTTGACAGCAACTTTAAACCGAGATGAAAGTGAGCATAGCGCAACAGGAACAAACTATTGGGTGGATTTTGATTGGGACAATGATAATATAAACTTTGCTGATATTTTGGAAACTGTTGGTGAATTACCAATCCCTCCATATCTTAATAGAGAGACTCAGGAAAGTGACAAAACAACTTATCAGACTGTTTATAGCAAGATAAAGGGTAGTGTTGCTGCTCCAACAGCAGGATTACACTTCACTGACAGAGTTCTTCAGGCTCTTGATAAGCATGGAATAGATCGTGAAGAAGTTACATTGCATGTTGGTGCGGGAACATTTAAACCTGTAAAGAGTGAAGAGATTGACGGACACGAAATGCATACAGAGTATATTGTCGTACACCGTCATAGTCTTTTGAAGTTGGTAAAACATGAATGTAATGCAATAGCAGTTGGTACAACAAGTGTGAGAACATTGGAGAGTTTGTATTATATTGGTGTGAAGTTAGCTACAAATCCTGATGCAACTGAGGATGAATTACATGTTAATCAATGGGAACCATATGATAATAGCCGAGACGGAAAAATTGCTGAGGGAATTTCACCTGTTCAAGCTATACAAAATATAATTGATTGGTTGGATAGATGTGGAGTAGAAGCATTACATAGCAGCACTCAGATTATAATAGCTCCAGGCTATGAATATAAAATCGTTAAGATGCTAGTCACTAATTTCCATCAGCCACAAAGTACATTGTTACTTTTAGTTAGTGCTTTTGTTAAAGGTGATTGGAAGAGTATATATGATTATGCTCTTGGACACGATTTCCGCTTCCTTAGTTATGGTGATAGTTCTTTATTAATTCCATAAATATACTTGAATATGAATATTGGAGATAAAGTCAGATTTCTTAGTGAAACAGGTGGCGGAAAGGTCGCTGGTTTCCAAGGTAAGAATATCGTGCTCGTTGAAGACGAGGATGGTTTTCAAATTCCGTTTCCTATAAATGATGTAGTAGCTGTTGGTGGTGAGGATAACTATACAACATCTAAACTTGTTAGTTCTAAAATGGATGCTGCGTCAAAACAGAAAGGAATAGAACGCGATGGACGAAGCATAAAGACATTGTTGAAAGATGGACAGGAGGATATTGATACATCTCTTAATGATGATGATAAATACGATACTGTAGATGATGAAAAAGAAATCTCTTTCCGTGCTCCTGTAGAAGAACGTAAAGGGGGTAACATGCTCAGTGCGTATATAGCTTTTGTCCCAATGGATATTAATAATGTTACTTCTACTCGTTTTGAGGCATATTTCGTCAACGACAGTAATTATTATATTCAGTTTTCTTATATGACAGCTGAAGGCAATAGCTGGAATCTTAAATATCATGGAGAGGTAGAGCCAAATACCAAATTATATATTGAGGAATTTGGTCGAGAGATTCTTAATGATATGGATCATATTGCTGTACAGTTTATATCATACAAGCGTGAGAAAGGTTTTATTTTGAAGCCATGTGTTGATGTACAGATAAGAATTGATCCTGTTAAATTTTACAAGCTTCATACTTTCCAAGATACACAATTCTTTGAGACTCCGGCCTTACTATACAATCTGATTGTTGATGATGTTCCTGCAAGACCTTTTGTTGTGGACCCTAAGGCATTAAAAAGAGAAATGTTTGCAGGTTCTGATACAGATAAAAAAGAATCACAAGAACATATCGGCAATTATATGCGCAGATATGAAGATGGTAAAAACGGAAATGCTTTTAAGATAAAGCATCGTGGAGATGATGATATTCTCGTCATAGATCTTCATGCTGATGAATTGCTTGATACCACTGCTGGTATGACAACATCAGATATATTGAATTATCAGATGAAGAAGTTTCGTGATACCTTAACAGAATACGCAAGCAAGAAGGGCCAGAAGATCGTGTTTATTCACGGTAAGGGTGAAGGTGTTTTGAGAACCTCCATAATTAATGATTTGCATTATAGATATAAAAAGTATTCATATCAGGACGCTTCTTTCCAAGAATATGGATATGGTGCTACTCAGGTTACAATACGATAAGACATTAAGTAGAATATAATTTGTAGTAATAATGAATTACGGATTTATTAAAGTCGCAAGTGCCATACCGTCAGTAAAAGTCGGAGACGTAAAATATAACACGGCACAGATTGAGAATCTTATTGCTCAAGCTGAGGGACAGGGAGTCGAAGTAATCGTGTTCCCTGAACTTTCTGTTACAGGATATTCTTGTCAGGATTTATTCCGTCAGGATATTCTTTTGGATTCTGCCGAGACTGCAGTTATGGTCTTGCTGGATTTTACTAGAAAACTTAATATCATTACTATTGTTGGTGTACCTATTGTTGCCGGTGATATATTATTGAATTGCGCGGTAGTTATTCAGCAAGGTGAAATATTGGGCATCGTTCCAAAGACATATCTTCCAAACTATAATGAATTTTATGAGCGACGTTGGTTTGCCTCATCTTCTGATTTATGCCATGATGAAATTCGTTTTGCTGGTCATAAGTTGTTGATGCCATTAAAATCTACCATCTTTACAACGTCACAAGGTGTCAGATTTGGTGTTGAAATATGTGAGGATGTTTGGGCTCCGATACCACCAAGTAATAATCTTACTTTGGCTGGAGCAGATATAATTTTCAATATGTCTGCATCTGATGAACTCATTGGAAAGCATGATTATCTTAAAACCTTATTGTCTCAGCAGAGTGCACGCACGATGTGTGGCTATGTTTATAGCAGTTGTGGATTTGGTGAGAGTACTCAGGATGTTGTATATGGTGGTAATGCCATTATATATGAAAATGGAAAGCTGCTTGCCGAAGGTGATCGTTTCTCTTTGTCAGACCAAATTGTGACAACACAAATTGATGTTGATAGATTACGTGCTGAAAGAAGAAATAATACAACCTTTGTTACAGCACAACACCATGCAATGTCTGCTGAACATGTTGTAGACTGTCATGGCATTGATGTTAAATATGATTTTAAATTAGAGCGTGAAGTAGATCCTCATCCATTTATTCCTCATACTAACGATATGAAAAAGTCATGTGAGGAAATTTTCAATATTCAGGTTATGGGATTGGCTAAGCGTATTGTTCACACCAATTCTAAGACTGTTGTTATTGGCATCAGTGGTGGACTCGACTCTACGTTGGCTCTACTTGTCTGTGTTAGAACATTTGATAAATTAAAACTTGACAGACATGGTATTGTTGGCGTCACAATGCCAGGATTTGGAACCACCGACCGAACTTATAATAATGCTATTAGCCTGATGAAGCGACTTGGAATAACTATTCGTGAGGTTGGCATAGCAAAAAGTGTGACACAACATTTTGAAGATATTGGTCACGATATTAGTGTTCATGATGTAACCTATGAAAATGGACAGGCACGTGAGCGTACCCAAATTCTTATGGATTTGAGTAATCAGTTGGGTGGTATGGTTATCGGAACTGGAGATCTATCAGAGTTAGCTCTTGGGTGGGCTACATACAATGGTGATCATATGAGTATGTATGGAGTAAATTCAAGTATTCCAAAGACATTGATAAAATATCTTGTTAGATATGTTGCCGACACAATGGAAGGAACAACTTCGGCAATTTTGAATGATATTATAGATACTCCTATCAGTCCCGAACTTATTCCGGCTGATGCGGATGGAAATATCAAGCAGAAGACTGAAGACCTTGTCGGACCTTATGAACTACATGATTTTTATCTGTATTATTTCTTGCGTTTTGGTTTCCGACCACGCAAAATTTTCATGCTTGCACAAAGTGCTTTCGATGGCACTTATAATGATGAGGTTATCAAGAAATGGCTCACTACTTTCTGTAGAAGATTTTTCGCTCAGCAGTTTAAGCGTAGTTGTCTGCCTGACGGACCAAAAGTTGGTAGTGTAAGTCTTAGTCCTCGTGGTGACTGGCGAATGCCAAGTGATGCCGCAAGTGCACTTTGGTTAAAAGAATGTGAAGAACTTTAATATAAAAAATAAGGGCATCCGATAATTTTATCGAATGCCTTTATTTTTTTGTGTCAGCTATTATTGTGACAGCTAACTCATATTAGAATTTGAAATCAACCTGCGCGTCTAATATGTTGTAATCAGATTTTGCGCGATCGTTAACTCTTGCATATTCTAAATCTATCTGAAGATTTTTGTTAATCATATAGTTCACACCAGCTTCATATTGAGTGTTAGAAGTAGCCCATGTTGCACTAGGACGATACATGTCATAACGAACCTTCGCATATAGCTTCTTGCTAACTACTGGGGCTATTACCATTCCATAGAAACCGTCAGCTTTGTCGCCAATCGTTGTGTTCAAATCGCATTTTGAATAGTCTTCACTGCTATTAATAACAGTCTTGAATGCTTTACCTGTAGAATGGACATATTCAGAACGGAATGTCCAATCGTTAGTAATATATTCACCACTGAGTGCATATCTGTATTTTGGTAATGAGCGAACGCCTGTTTGGTTTTGATTATTTTCATCAGTCCATGAACCTTTTCTTGCTACAGATCCTTCCCAGCCAAATGCACCAATTCTCATACCTTTTACTGGCATTACCCATATACCTCCGATAATGTCTTTGCGTTGGTCTACATCCTTAGTATTGATTCCTTGTCCGTTGAATACACCAATCTGGTAATGAAGAAGATTTCTGCCTTCACCGTTTTTAAGGAAATCGCCTTGAATCTGCAAACCAATATCACGGCCATTGCTAGCCTGTTCGCCATTGCGATCACTAAATCCTGCTAGTTTTGAAACTGCTTGGCTATAGCTCATAAAGCCTTCGTCAATAGGGTGAAGAGGATTTTCAAATGTAAATGGGCGCTTAAACTGTCCTATTTTCACTCTAAAGAAATCATACTTCTGCCATTCTGTAAACAAGTCAACAACGCGTGGACTGTTTCCCAGTGTAGAGGTGTTGCCGTTAAACTGAATTTGAGCTTTCCAATAAAAATCGTTTTGGATTCTCCCGTCAAGAACTAAGCGCAACATTCTTATGTTGAATGAATTGCTTTCTTCATTTTTTTGCCCATTATAAGTATACTGGGCCATACCATAACCTGACAGTTTGATATTGTTAAACAATGGTTTAGACTCTTGAGCATTGCCGTAAATTGCAGCTAGTGCCATAGTCGTGATTAATAGAAATTTTTTCATTTTAAATTTTTACTCTTCTTAATAAATAATTCTCTATTTTTTCTCCAGTAGCACTACATTCTCTACATGTGGTGTGTGGGGGAACATGTCAACGGGTTGCACTTTGGCTACTTTATATTTAGCATCCATCAAAGCTAAATCTCGTGCCTGTGTTGCAGGATTACAACTTACATAAACAATTTTTTCAGGATAAGCATTCAGTATTACATCCACAACGTCTTGGTGCATACCTGCACGTGGTGGGTCAGTAATTATAACATCTGGATGTCCGTGTTCTGCAATGAAATCGTCTGTAAGAATGTCTTTCATATCACCAGCATAGAATAGGGTATTGGTGATATTGTTGATTTCGCTGTTTACTTTTGCATCTTCAATTGCTTCTGGTACGTATTCTATACCAATAACTTTCTTCGCCTTGTGAGCTACAAAGTTTGCTATAGTTCCAGTTCCTGTATATAGGTCATATACAAGTTCGTTGCCTGATAGATTGGCAAATTCTCTTGCTATGCTATATAAGTGGTAAGCTTGATCAGTATTTGTTTGATAGAAACTCTTTGGACCAACCTTGAATTTTAGGTCTTCCATCGTTTCGTAAATAAAGTCTGTACCCTTGAAAGTAGTAAGTTCTAAGTCTCCAAATGTATCATTTCCCTTTTGATTATCAACATAGATTAAACTTGTTATTTCAGGGAATTTATCTGCTACGTATTCAAGTAATGCTTTAGCTCTTTCTTCATCTCCTTCAACATCATAATGGAACTGAATCAACACCATAAATTCACCCGTATTAGAGTTTCTCATCATTATGTCGCGTAGCAATCCATGCTGTGCTCTGATGTCATAGAAAGTCATGCCAGTTTCTTTGGCATATTTCTGTATTTCGTTACGAACAGTGTTGTGGAAATCATCCATTAGCCAGCATTTCTCAATAGGATATATTTTATCAAAAGCACCCGTGATATGAAAACCGATAGCACTTTCATTAAGATTACCTTCTTTTCCTTCTTCGCGAGGAGGCATCGCATTTATTTCTTCTTGAGTATACCAACGCTTGTTAGCACAACCGAATTCTAGTTTGTTGCGATATTCGCTTGTCTTAACGCTTCCAAGAATTGGATTTATTTCTGGTAGTTCAATTTTGCCAATGCGTGTAAGTTGATCGAAAACCTGTTGTTGTTTTGCTTTCAATTGTTCTGTATATGGTAGGTTTTGCCATTTACATCCACCACATACTCCAAAGTGAGAACACATTGGTTTTTCGCGCACATCACTATATTGAATGAAGTTGATGACACGTCCCTCCATAAAGCTGTGTTTCTTTTTTGTAATTTGTATGTCTACAATATCACCAGGAACACAAAATGGTACAAAAACAACTTTGTCATCATAGTGAAGAAGGCATTTGCCCTCTGCTGCTATAGCTTCAATTTCTACATTCTCCAATATAGGATATGGCTTATGTTTTCTTGTCATATATTTTTTATTATTTCCGTGCAAATTTACTAAAATTATCCCAAACTACATTGTTCGCTATGTAATTAAATTATTCTGTGTTCGTTAACATGCGAAAATGTAAGGTCTAGTTTGCAAAAAAGCATATAAAAGTTTTGGCTTTCAATATATTTACATTATATTTGCATTATAAATTTGAAATTTTAACGTATAAAAACATTTAGAACACCTAATCAACTATGAGTGAAAAAAGAATTTATACCTTCGGAAATGGTAAGGCAGAAGGTAAGGCGGACATGAAGAATCTGCTTGGTGGAAAAGGAGCTAATCTAGCCGAAATGAATCTTATCGGAGTTCCTGTTCCTCCTGGCTTTACAATAACTACTGATGTTTGTAATGAATACTTTGAAAAAGGAAAACAAGAGGTTGTCACAATTCTTAAAGAAGATGTGATAAAATCTGTAAAGCATATTGAAACTTTAATGAATTCAACGTTTGGCGATGTTGAGAATCCTCTTTTGGTGAGTGTACGTTCTGGTGCACGCGCAAGTATGCCAGGTATGATGGATACGATTCTTAATTTAGGCTTAAATGATGAAGTTGTTGAAGGTTTGGCGCGTAAAACAGGTAACGAGTGTTTTGCTTATGATAGTTATCGTCGTTTCGTTCAGATGTATGGCGATGTTGTTATGGGTATGAAACCTGTAAATAAAGAAGACATTGATCCATTTGAGGCTATTATTATTAAGGTTAAGAAACAGCGTGGAATAACTCTTGACAATGAAATGAACGTTGATGAGTTAAAACAACTTGTTGAAGAGTTCAAGGCCGCTATCAAAGAGCAAACAGGATCAGACTTCCCAACAAATCCGATGGATCAGCTTTGGGGTGCTATTTGCGCTGTATTTGATTCATGGATGAATGAACGTGCTATCCTTTATCGTAAGATGGAAGGCATTCCTGCTGAGTGGGGAACAGCTGTTAGTGTCATGGCAATGGTATTCGGTAATATGGGCGCTAGTAGTGCCACTGGTGTTTGTTTTAGTCGTGACGCTGCTACAGGTGAAAACCGCTTCAATGGCGAATATCTTGTAAATGCACAGGGCGAAGATGTTGTAGCTGGTATCCGTACGCCACAACAGATTACAAAGGAAGGTTCTTTGCGTTGGGCAAAACAGCAATGCGTTGATGAGAACATTCGCGCAACAAAATATCCTTCTATGGAAGAGGCTATGCCTGAGATATATGCACAGTTGAATGATATTCAAGATAAGTTGGAAAAGCATTATCATGATATGCAGGATATGGAATTTACGGTTCAAGAAGGCCATCTTTGGTTTCTTCAGACACGTAATGGTAAGCGTACAGGAACAGCAATGGTAAAGATTGCTATGGATTTGCTTCGCGAGGGTGAGATCGACGAGAAGACAGCTCTTGAACGTTGTGAACCTAACAAACTTGATGAACTTCTTCATCCTGTTTTCGATAAAGAGGCTTTGGTAAGTGCAAAGGTTCTTACTCGTGGTCTTCCTGCAAGTCCTGGTGCTGCATGTGGACAAGTCGTATTCTTTGCTGATGATGCTGCAAAATGGCATGATGATGGTCATCAAGTCATCATGGTTCGTATTGAGACAAGTCCTGAAGATCTTGCTGGTATGAATGCTGCAGAAGGTATTCTTACTGCTCGTGGAGGAATGACAAGCCATGCTGCTGTTGTAGCACGTGGTATGGGAAAGTGCTGTGTCAGTGGTGCCGGAGCCATTAATGTAAACTATAAGAATAGAACTGTTGATATTGACGGTGTTATTATTCGTGAAGGTGACTATATATCTCTAAATGGATCTACAGGTGAAGTTTATCTTGGTCAAATTAAAACTAAGCCTGCTGAAGTTACAGGCGATTTTGCCAAATTGATGGATCTTTGTAAGAAATATACAAAACTTGTTGTCCGCACAAACGCTGATACTCCTCATGACGCAGAAGTTGCTCGTAGCTTTGGTGCAGTAGGTATTGGTCTTTGCCGTACTGAACACATGTTCTTTGAGAATGAAAAGATCAAAGCAATGCGCGAGATGATTCTTTCTGACACGAAAGAAGGTCGAGTACAAGCTTTAGAGAAACTTTTACCTTATCAGAAACAGGATTTCTATGGCATTCTCAAAGCAATGGACGGTTGCCCTGTTAATATCAGATTACTTGATCCTCCATTGCACGAGTTTGTACCTCATGATATTGAAGGTCAGAAGATTATGGCTAAAGAGATGGGTATTTCTGTAGAAGAGATACAGCATCGAGTAAATTCTTTGAGTGAGCATAATCCAATGTTGGGTCATCGTGGTTGTAGACTTGGTAATACTTATCCAGAGATTACAGCGATGCAAACTCGTGCCATCATAGGTGCAGCTATTGACTTAAAGAAAGATGGTTACAATCCTCAGCCAGAGATAATGGTTCCACTGATTGGTATCGTTAATGAGTTTGATGCTCAAGAAGAAGTTATTCGTTCTACAGCCAAAGAAATCTTTGAAAGAGAAGGTGTTGAAATACCATTTAAGGTCGGTACAATGATTGAAATTCCTCGCGCAGCGCTTACTGCTGATACTATTGCTCAGCGAGCAGAATATTTCAGTTTTGGAACTAATGACCTTACTCAAATGACATTTGGTTATAGTCGTGATGATATTGCTAGTTTCTTGCCAGTATATCTTGATAAGAAAATCTTAAGCGTTGATCCTTTCCAAGTTTTAGATCAGACAGGTGTTGGTCAACTTGTAGAAATGGCAGTAAAGAAGGGCCGTGCTACTCGTCCTGATTTGAAGTGCGGAATATGTGGCGAGCATGGTGGTGAACCAAGTTCTGTTAAGTTCTGTCATAGAGTAGGGCTAAACTATGTTAGCTGTTCTCCTTTCAGAGTACCAATCGCACGTCTTGCTGCGGCGCAGGCTGCAATAGAGGACTAAAGTCCGATACATATAAATATTAATATCAGGCTGTAATTCACTGCATTAGCGGTAATTACAGCCTGAGTTGCGTTTGGACGGTTCGTTCACTTGACCGCAAAAAATGAGCGAAATGAACGTATTTGATTACTCTCTGCTTACACTAAAATAGCCCCTGCTTACACCTGCTTACACCAATAATTTCACTGTAATAAACTGATAGGATATGACAACACTAAAAGCAATGGTAAGAAAGCCGAGAACAGATGGCTTCTACTCTGTGTACATCAGAATTGTGCACAATCGAAAACCGGGGTACATCAAAACGAATAAAATCGTTGATGCGGAACATATCACAAGTAATGGCGAACTGACAGATCCGGTCGTCAATGAGTATTGTGCTATGCTAATTAGACAATACACGGATCGGTTAAACCGAACAGACGTGTCTCTTTGGGGTATAAAAGAAGTTTTAGAGTATTTGTTAAAGGCAGACGAGGAAGTTTGTTTTAGCGAATATGCGAAATCATTTATTGGGAAAATGGAGTCCCAAGGTCGTCAGCGTACAGCAAAGAACTATCAACTCTCGGTTAATCATTTGGAACGCTATCTGGGAACGAACAAAATTATGTTTAACCATCTTACATCATCTGTATTGAGAAAATGGATAGAGCATCTATCTCAAACGAATCGTGCAAAGGAAATGTACCCCTCTTGTATCCGTCAAATCTTCAAGAAGGCTATCATCGAGTTGAATGACGAGGAACGTGGTGTCATACGCATCAAATTCAATCCTTGGTTAAAGATTCAAATTCCGAAGTCTGACACCACGTTGAAACGTGCCATAAGCGCAGAAGCCTGCCGGGAGTTCTTCAACCGTCCTTTGCCTCAAACCAAGATGATTTCCTCCTTACCCGAACTTGGCAGGGATGTTGCACTTCTCTCACTCTGTATCGGTGGCATCAATACGGTAGACCTGTATAGTCTGAAAAAGAAAGACTACAATAACGGCGTAATAGGTTACAAGAGGGCGAAGACCAGGCACAGCAGAAGGGATGAAGCCTATATGGAGATGCGGATAGAACCGTTTATCCAATCAACCTTTGACAAGTATCTTTCGGACGAAGAAGACGAATACCTGTTTAACTTCCATAAGCGATACTGTGATTTCGACAGTTTCAATGCGAACGTGAACCACGGTATCCGCAAAATTTGCAGGGATATGGGCATGGAAAAAGAAGACTGCTATTGTTTCTATACATTCCGGCATACGTGGGCTACCATCGCCCAAAATGACTGCGACGCCAATCTTTTTGAAGTGGCATTCGGCATGAACCACAGCCATGGGCTGAACGTGACAAGAGGCTATGTAAAGCTCGACTTCACTCCTGCATGGAACCTTAACGCCAAGGTCATAGATTTCATCTTTTTCAGCGATGCGCAGAGCAAGCAGGGAAAGGCACTTGATTTTGAGGCACCGGCGGACAAACTGTTCCGCATTACAAAAAAGAAGATGATTTACGGACGGGCGTATTTCAAGGGTAAGGTTGTTGGAGAATTTACCGACATAGGTTTCAGCAACGTAGAAGAAGTAATATCAAGACTTGTCAAGCAACTGCCCAAAGACATCCCTATCGGTTGTACCGTCCAGTTCCGTATTACAAATTGCGATTCGGGAAGAGAGGTGGTATATGAGAGAAGCAAAGGTAAAGGCTTTTAATCGGAACAAAAACAACCTTTCAACGTAGAGGGAAAAACTTAGTCCATGCTCCATAGAGGCCGTATCAGTCATTGTGTTGGTACGGCTTTTATCGTTGCTGCCCGTCAGTATAATTCCCGGCAGATGTCCTCCTACTTCCCACAATGAAAACGAAAGCCAGCAGCAGCCCCTTTCCTAAAAGAACAAATGACTTCCTGACCAGCCATAGAGCCAGTCGAAACACCGCCCTGACCAGCCCAATGGCCAGCTTCAAAAGCAGCGCAACGATTGCGATGAGCGGCAGCAGATATATAAGAAGCAATAACTCGAACATGGTATGCAATTTTATTGTCAGAAGGCGTAACCTTATATAGGCATTCCTTATGTAAATATACTAATAATCTGTGAATTAGAGAAATAAAATCATCACTATTTTAAGCGGTTTCTCAACATTTTTCACGTAACATTTTCACCCAGCAAATTCTCGGAATGTGTTACCGACATTCCCGGCTTTCTATATCCCAAAACTTCTTTTCCCTCTTATTCCCCATACATTGAATATCAGTATTTGTGCATCTTGAATACTGGAACATTCGGGTTGTTATAACCGCCAGTCCAAGAGAACGCAGACTTCCAAAAGTCTGATTTCAGGTTCTTGTATGGTAATGTACCGTTTACCGTTGTACTTTGATGCCATGGAAACATGGATTTTGATACAACCGCATTCCTGCACCGTCAGACTGCAATCACGAGATTTCGGATTATCAAGAATCCAAAACAATGCAAATTTGCAAATTATGGTAGGGACAACTGAGCAAACCAACGTTCCTACGTCCGTGCTCCAAAAGGCATATAGAAATACAGTAGCGTGTTACATCTGACCTGTAAACCAACCGACTAAGTATCCTAAGCACATCGGACTTTCGGGACTTCGGTTGGTACAAACCGCCTTATCAAAGAATTGTGTTGCCCATTTCTTTGCAATACGTTTCCCTACGATAATTTTGGTGCAAAAAGTGTCCGGGAGCATATCGGACTGCGTTGCAGGTTTTGTCAAGCAAGTTGTACCTTTGTCATTACAAAACTCCGTTTCGTCCTGCCAAAGGTGACTTGCCGACTGCTGCCGCATCGGGGCGATTGCATCGCTGTTTCGCCTTGCGAAATGTTTTCGGGAAAACCCATAAACAAGTTTATCAAAGTATGACGAGACAGAGAACCAAAGTATTCCAGTTGCGGCTCACCCCGGAGGAAGCCGCCCTGTTCAAAGAGAAATCAGAACCATACGGCTCCATAAGCCACTATATACGCTGTGCCGTGGTGGAGTATTCCAACGTCCATGTGAAGCAAAGGCTCGAACTCATTAAGGAACTCGGTGCGTTCTACCGAAAGTTCCAAAACGAATTGTCCTGGGCAGGCGGCAACCTGAACCAGTCGGTCAAGCGTGCCAACGAGCTTTCGGTGGCAGGACTGCTGCCACCAAGCTATGTCCGTGAAGTCCTGCTTCCTACCATCCTCGAAACACAGCGCACTTTGAACGGGATAAAAAGGGAACTGGATGCCGTCACTCAAAAGGCCGTCAAACTCTGAAAGCCTTAAACCCAGATACAATCATACCTCAGTTTCAGGAAATCATTTACCCCGTTATTTCAATCACCCGATAAACAGCACGCAAGATGATAGCCACCATATTACCCGGAAGTACGAACTTCCATGCAGTCGGTTACAACGAACGGAAAGTGTCGAAAGGTGTCGCCCGGCTGCTCGAAATCCAGAATTTCGGAGCACTCGGCACGTTCGGTAAGCCTACCTCAGAAGAACTGGTCAGATACCTTCAAGAATACAGCTCCCGGAAAGGCTTTTTTTGCAAGACGCCTGGCGCAGGCGCGGAAGGACTTTGGGGTTCAAGCGTGAGGACATGACGGGTGGAGAGCCGCGCAGTCGTCAGTCGTAACGCCGGCCGAATGACAAGGCGCGTAGGGAGAGAACAAGAAGGCATGAAGCTGATTCACAACAGCGGCTCCGACCGCGTCATCGATCTGATGCGCCCGCATCTGAAGCTGGGGCACCAGTTCGGCTGCGTCACCCCGTCGTTCTCGCTGTTCGCCTTCGCCGAACTGCGCGACACGCTTATCAAGCTGGAGCGAGTGCAACTTATCCTTCCCCCGGCCGACGACGGGCTTGAGCTCCTCGGTGGCGAGGGCGACCGCGCTGCGCGCAACCGGCTGCAAGCTCGGTGGCTGGCCAACCAGTGCGCGAACTGGCTCG